>Ga0172380_10001355_pt1 | contig 42290 bp, 63 predicted proteins | sample Leawe162metaG_FD_119747 | JGI IMG/M metagenome (GOLD analysis project Ga0172380, IMG submission 119747) | Leachate microbial communities from a municipal landfill in Southern Ontario, Canada - Leachate well 162 metaG | ecosystem: Engineered > Solid waste > Landfill > Unclassified | place...
CCAGATCCCCACCGCCGTGGCCGTGAAGCCGGTCCACGTGCCCAGGTAGTCGCCCGTGATCGCATCGAACTGCAGGAAGAACGACGGCACCGTCTCGCCCAGCCCCGGCACGCCGAAGAGCACCACGTCGAGCGCCTGATGGTAGAGCGCGATCGCGTTGGTCGAGACGGCCGCGGGAATGCTCCGGATCGCTTCCCGGCAGTCGGTCCACAGGGGTGGCGCCCCGCCCTGAATCGACCCGCGCAGGCCGCCGTCGATGCTCAGCAGCTGCGGCCGCTTGTCGGCATCGAGGAAGAACACGTTACGCCCGGCGACCACCACCGCCGCCGGCGAGGTCGAGCCGATCGTCTCGCTCAGGCCGTCGCGCGTGGCCGTCGATTGGAACTCCTGATTGACCGCGCCGGTGATCGTGGTCCCGCTGCGCGCCCGCAGGATGATCATCCCGTCGTTGAGGCCGATGCCCACGTGCAGGCGGTTCGTGTCGGTCTGGCTCAGCTGCCAGGCGTTGTTATACCCGCCGCTGTCGTAGCCCGTGAAGGGGTCGCGCTCCTCCGACCAGACGAACGTGAGCGGGTCGCTGGCGTCGATGCCGAAGAGCTTCGCGACGTACACCCAAGGCTGGCCGGCGAGCACCGGGCACGCCGTCATCTCGGTGAAGCTGGTCCCGTTCCACGCGATCGGCCGATTCACCCCGTCACTCACGACCAGATAGTCGGCGAAGGGCACCAGAAAGACGTGCGGGGCGTCGGGGTCGATGACCAGGCCGCCGAGGCTCTGCTCGGTGAACGTGGCCGTCGCCCAGTCGTAGGTGTAGAAATGGCCGTAGACCACCACCACCCGATACACGTCGCCGGTCGAGCGCGTGAACTCGACGATCCCCTGATGCTGCCGGCCGCTCAGGTCCCCCAGCGCCGCCCCCTCGGTGGCCGGCTCGAATCCTGGGCGCGAGATCCACCCGCCGCCGATCTCCGGCGACTCCGGCCGCATGTTGCGCGCGCTCTTGAGCAGATCCGGCTGCGCCGTCGTCGGGTCGACGTGATCGCGCACGGCGCGCCAGGGCCCGCTTTCGTACTCGAGCGGGCGAGGGTAGGCGCGACGACCCGAACGGGCCCCACCGAAGGCGCCGGACATCAGTCGGTGCGCATCCCACGCCACCAGGCGACGCCGGCCTCGAAGCTGTCGGGGATCGCATCGTTCCCCTGAAATGCGTACTGGCTCTTGAACATGCCCAGCAGCCCCGGCACGCCAGCGTCCGGGTTGCCGAACCAGGCTTCATGTTCCTGGTCGAGGTAGGGCTGCGGGTCCGTCTGGCCACCCCGTCGCGCCCAGTTGGCGCAGGCGCGGGCCACGAGCAGGGCGCGCGCGTGCCGCGGCTTGAGCACCGGCTCATGCGCGGCGTCGAGCTCCTCGGGGATCGTCACGTACCGGGCCCACGGGCCGCTGGGGAAGGCACGCGAGCGGCCGCCAGGGATCCGGATCCGATCGCCCTCGGGCACATAGTCGCCGAAGTCGGACCACTCGGCGCCCGGCAGCAGCAGCATGCCGCCGCGGGTGGCCCGAATCTCGACCTGCCCCACGGGGAACACCCGGCCGAGGCTCTGATCGTTGGCGTCCACCCAGGGGAAATCGTAGGTATAGCCACCGTCGGAGCTCACGAGCTGCACCGGCGCGCCCATCTGCGAACCGGGCGCCATGCTGGCGAGCGTCGAGACCCAGAACTGCTGGGCCGCGGTCAGGTAAGCGTACCAATCCGCCGGCGCCATCGAGGCGTCGGAGGCGGGTCGCTTCGCATCGCGAATGCAGCGCTCGAGCAGATCGGCCGAGTCCCAGAGTGCCATGCGCTCCCCCTACCGTGTGAACCAGAGGCCGCGAGGCGTGAAGGTCGGACCACCGCCCCCCGCCCCTTGCAGCGCCACGACAACCGCGTTCCATATCTCGTAATTCGTGCTTCCCCCCGTCCAGCTCCCACCATAGGATCCCGACGGTCCGGTCACGACGCGATAAGCGCAGCGTCCGATAGAGGTCCCCGTCATTGCGGTGTACGAGGTCGGGGTCGAAATGCTGGTCGCCGCCCAGGTGTTCGCCGAGATCAGGAGCACGTCCTCGCCGCTCGTCGGCGTGGTGGTGCCCGGGTTCGCAGTGTTGCTGCGGCCGCCGGCGGCGCCTGGGGTGCCGTCCGCGACGGGTCCGGTCGTCGGCATCCCGGAGACTTCCAGCACCCAAATGCGGTGGCCCGAGTAGGCGTTATGGTTCGCGGTGATCTGCGTTGCCCCGCCAGCGACGTTCGCCGAGGTCCATACTTCCACCGCTTCGCTGCGGGAATTCAGTCCATCGGCCGCCGCCTCGAGGTTCCACGTGCCCCCCCCGCCGCCACTCGGTGCGCTGATCAGGTGCGTGCCCGCGGCCCAATACTGCGCCGCGACGATCGCAACCACCATGTTGCCCGCGGTGAGCGGGTTGGCGAAGGTCGCCACCGTGGTGGCGGTGCCGCTCGAGCTATTGGTCGCCTCCTGCACCACGGTAGGCACCGATCAGTATCCTTGGGGCGCCCAGCCGGTCGCGCGGCCGGCCACCTTTCCGCTCGGCAGCCGGCTCGCATAGGCGCAGTAGTGCGCATAGGGCGCCTCGGTCACGACGAACTCGTGCTCGATCTCGGCATCGATCGGAAACACTTCCCCAGGTACCACGTCGACCTCGAAAGCGAGCGACCCGTCGGCATATCGCCCGATGACGTGGGCCCGGCCGCGCAGCACGATGGTGTCGTGCGGAAAGTTGTGCCGGTGCCCCTGGATGCGATCGCCGACGTTGGGCAGGCTGGCGTAGCGATAGAAGAGCCCGCTGCCGGTCTCGAACTCTCCGAACTGCTCGATCAGACAAGACTTCTCTCCGTTCATGTTGCCACCTGCCTAGAAGTTTTGGCCGTTACAGAAGGCGTCGGCCGTCGTGCCGCCGTCCACCGTGATGGCCTGCACATAGTCAACCTTGCCGCTGGTGCTGGTCATCGTCGGCGCGCCCGCCGTGCCCCAGCGCCAGCCAGCCGGCCAGGTGACCGCGCGCGGGGTCCCGTCGGCCGTGAACCGAATGGTCAGCACGCCTACCGTTCCGGACGCCGGCCAATTCGTGACGCTCAGCGTGGTGATCGCCGCGTTCAGCGAGACATCGAAGAACGGGCCCGCGGTGTAGTCGAGCGCCAGGGTGCCGGCGCTGATGGTCGGCGCGCTGCGGTAGTACCCGGTGTCCCGGTGCACGACCGCCCGGATCTCCTGATCCGCGCCGGTGATCGCCCCCGACAGCGTGGCGCCGGCCAGCGTCGGATTCGTGCCGAAGCTGGTGAGCGAGCTCGCCGTCACGCCGGCGGCCAGCGTGGCGCCGGTCAGCGTGCCGGCCGCCGCGGTGACCGTGACGTTCGCGGTTCCGTCGAAGCTGGTGCCGTTGATGGTCCGCGCGGTCTGCAGCGCCGTGGCCGTGCTCGCGTTGCCGGTGAGCGCGGCCGTGATGGTGCCGGCCGTGAAGTTGCCCGAGGCGTCGCGGGCGACGATCGCGCTCGCGGTGTTCGCGCTGGCGGCCGTCGTCGCCGAGTTGCTCACCTTCCCGGCCGTCGAGATCGTGCTCAGCTTGGAATCCGCGATCGAGCCCGCCAGGTCGGCGTTCAGGATCGCACCGGTGAGCGCCAGCTTACTGTAGGCGATCGAGCCGGCCAGCATCGTATTCGTGACGGCGCCGGCATTGATCGCCCAGGCCAGCCCGCTGCTCGAGACGGTGATGTCGCCCTTGTTGCCATCGGACGGTTCCGACGTGCCGGCCGCCCCGAAGGGCCCGACCGTCGAGCCGTTGATCCTGGCGTACAGGCCGGTGGTGGTGGTCCAGACGTCGCCATTGGTCGGCGCGCTCGGTGCCGTGCCGTGCGGCAGGCGCAGCCCGGCCGAGCCGGTGCCGGTGGCGACCGTGAGCAGGAGCCCGCTCAGCGTGAGGCTGGTCAGCGTGCCGACACTGGTCAGGGACGAGGCGGTCACGCCGGCCGCCAGCGTGGCGCCGGTCAGCGTGCCGGCCGCCGCGGTGACCGTGACATTGGCCGTCCCGTCGAAGCTGGTCCCGTTGATCGTCCGCGCGGTCTGCAGCGCCGTGGCGGTCGAGGCGTTGCCGCTCAGGGCGGCCGTGATGGTGCCGGCCGTGAAGTTACCGGAGGCGTCGCGGGCGACGATCGCGCTCGCGGTGTTCGCGCTGGCCGCCGTGGTGGCGCTGTTCGCCACCTTCCCGGCCGTGCTGATGGTCAGCAGCTTGGTGTCCGCGATCGATCCCGCCAGGTCGGCGTTCAGGATCGCACCCGTGAGGCTCAGCTTACTGTAGGCGATCGAGCCGGCGAGGTCCGCGTTCAGGATCGCCCCGGTGAGCGCCAGCTTGGAATAGGCGATCGCGGCGCCGGCCGCGACCTTGGCGTTCGTGATGACGCTATTGTCGATCGTCCAGACCGTGCCGCTGCTCGAGACGGTGATGTCGCCCTTGTCGCCGTCGGAGATCGAGCCCCCGCCGCCCCCACTGGCATCGATCGTGATCGTCCCGCCGCCGTTCGTTATGGTGACGTTTGCGCCGGCGGTGAGCGTGGCCAGCGTGAAGCCGGTCCCGTTGCCGATCAGGAGCTGCCCGTTGGCCGGCGTGCCGGTCAGCCCCGTGCCGCCCGAGCCCACCGGCAGCGTATCGCCGGCGTTGAATCCCCCGCCGCCCGTGAGGAGAGCGGTGCGCAGGTCGGCGATCGTGGCGAGCTGGGGCCAGCCGGTGCCGGCGTCGGACAGGATGAAGCTGCGCCCTGGCGTGATGGATGCCAGGGGCGCAGCGCTCAGATCCTCGACCTTCACCGTGGCCGGCATGGGTGGGTTACTGCCCCGGCGGCAGCGCGCGAACGATCAGCGTGCCACCCGTCGCCGTGCTCAGCCGACAGCGCACCTGCGTGAGCCCCGAGCAGTCGACCCGGAAGAGCCCCACGGCGTTGCGCGTGGTGGCCTTGGTTGCACTGTTGCCGGCATCGACCGCCTCGACCGCGGTCCAGGCGCCGTCACCGATCCGACCCTCGAAGGTGACGACGCCGACCCAGCTCCCCCCGTCGGCGAGCTGGAAGCCGGCCACCGGGGCCCCACCGCCGCCGGGGTAACAGCCGACGTCGATCGCGTCGTTGACGACGCTCAGAGACTTCTGGGGCTCATGCTGGGCCATCGTTCAGACCTCGCGCTCAGGTGGCAGGCTTGGCAGCGGCCGCGACGGCCTCCGCCTCGTGCGTGCGGTACGGCTTCATCTGGTTGACCACGGGCTGCAGCTCGGCGGGCACCTTGTGCCACACCGACTTGCCGCGCGCGTCCTTCTTCACCTCGAGGCCGAGCGCCCAGGGGTCGCCCTGCTCGCAGGCAACCACCAGGGCCAGGGGGAACGGCCGGGGGCCGACCATGCGCAGGAGCGGCACCGGCGGGCGTTCCATGGCCTCGGCAGCCTTGTCGCCGTACATGCCGGTGGCGTGCGCCTGCAGGATCGATTCCCAGGTCTCGTCGGCCCGCTCGAGATCCGCCTTCCAGCTGTCATAGTCGATGACCACGGTCCCGAGATCCTCCGGATCGAACCGCAGGTATTTCTGCGGGGGGATCAGGCGCTTCCCGCCGGGCAGCTCCGAGGGCGACCAGTCGACCCAGATCCCCGAGGCGACGGGGCTCATGGTCTTGGTGTCGATGGTGAACCCCCACTTACGGCCGTGCTGGTCGCGCATGACGACGGACCGGCGCCAGCTCGCCTGATCGAATACACGTGGACGTGCCATTTATTCCGCTCCTTCCAGGTAGGCGGCCAGCGCCTCATCGGCGTCGACCATTTCGTCGGGACGACCCACCCCAGCCGGATAGAGCTCGCGCAGCTCGGCGCGCTCTGCCCGGGTGGAGGAGTCGAGGACCTCGCCCAGTTGCTGTTCGGCCCAGTCCGCCAGGGCGCGGCGGGCAGATAGGGCTTCCTGCTGTTCGTGGGCGCCGATCAGGTGCCAGGCCCGTTCGGCCTGGTTACTGACGGACTCCCAGATACGCCCTTGCTGCAGCTGCTCGAGCTGCGCGAGCACGCGCCGATCGAATGGCGCATAGGGCAGTTGACCCGGATACGGTGGCTCTTCCGGCAGCCCGCGCCGAGAGAGGCCCATGCGCTGCCACTCCGAGAAATGGCGCTGGTGTCCACCGTGCTCCCCTTGGATGACCCACACCATCCGGGCGTACTGGCCCGTCTCGAGGTAGATCGCCCACTGCTCCCGATCGCAGGAGCTCCGATCGAGGTCGAGGAGCCCGCGCACGCCCTGCAGCTCGTGCAGCGCCACGCCCCCGTGAATGCGGGGGCCGGCCATCTTCACCACCGCCGGGAAGCGCGGCGACATCACGGCCGAGGGGATCAGCTCCCAGATGATCCAGCGCTCGATCGGCTGCCAGACTCGGCTGCCGACCGTCTCGTCGAAGAACTCCCGCCCCGCATGCCACCGAATCAGCAGCCTGCTCTTCTGCCGATGCGGTGGCGCGATCGCATCGAGCGCCGCCTGCCAGGCGGCAGGCGGTTTCCGATGGTAGCGCAGCGGGACGGCGAGCCTCACAGGCCGGCCGGCGTGCCGGTGATGATCGCCGCGTTCGCCGCCGGCTCGATCGGCAGCACCAGCACCACGAGGACGCCACCGACGCCGGCAGCGGTCACGGTGTTGTTGTCCGCCACGACCGTGGCGTCGAGCGTGTCGTCGGCCTCGAGGACCTGGGTGTCGTTGGCCACGGCCATGGTGAGCGCCATGCCTTCGCGGTTCGTGAGCAGCTCCGGGTCGACCGTCCCCAGGGCGACCGCGGCGTCGGCGCTGGCGTCGTAGGTCTCGACGTTGACCGACAGCGTGCCGCCGGCCGGCTTCGTGGTATAGCTCACGTAGGCCCCGAGGACGATCCCCCGGTGACCCAGCGGGCCCATGGTGGCGCGCGTGGTCTGGTTCTGCGTCGCGGAGGGAAGCGCCACCGCGATGCGCCGCACGCGGGCGGCGTCGGTCAGGCTCAGGGCATCGATCGCCCCATTCTGGCCGAGAGCCCCGCCTATGAAGCTGGCGGGGGTGACGTTGCGGGTGCTGCGTGCCATGATCTCGCTCTCAGGAAAGGGACAGCGGCCGGCGCCCCGAATGGGACGCCGGCGCGCAGGCTTACTGCTGGGTGAGGCCCGTCGCGATCGCGACGTTCTTCCGGTTCTGGCAGACCATGCCGACCGGCCAGTCGATCCCGAATACCCAGCCGGACTGGTCGATCAGCTTGACGCCATCCTTCCAGGTGATGTCGCCCGGCTTCGGCTTCTTGAGCAGCGTCATGCGATAGATGCTCTTGGAGTCCCAGGCGATGACATAGCCCGGCGGGACGCGCTTCGACTTCATGAATTTGACGCCCTTGCTCTTGATGTCGCCATCGATCTCGAGCGCGAACGGATCGTTGAAGCGGACCGCGGCCTGCATCATCCCCACCATGTCGCGGTAAACGCCCTGGTCGATCGCCACCATGTCGAGCTTGCCGCCGCCTTCGTTCTCGACTGCATCCTTCATGCGGTGCCAGCGAATGCCGGAGAACCGGCCGCCGTCGGTGTCGTCGAGCGCGACCGACCAGTCGGGGACGCTCGAGGTGGCGAGGCCGTGGAGCGAGCTCGCGCGGGCGATCTCGATCAGGCCGGTGAGGCCGCGGTTCAGGTCCGTGCCGCCGACCACCTGGTCGAGGCTGTTGCTCTTCACGATCCGGATCCCGTTCGTGGTGTAGCTCGAGACCGAGCCGATCCACGTCACGGTGATGGTGCCGTTCGTGAGGCTGCGCGCGGTGACCTCGCCGATCGCGTTCGCATCGATCAGCGCGTCGGAGCCGCTCGCGATCGCGGCCACGCGGTCGCCGATGACGAACTTCGAGGCGACGAACTTCTTCATGGCCGCGCCGGTGCCCATGTCGGTCTGACCATAGGGCGCGTAGAGCGTCAGCGTGCTGCTGGTGCCCGACACGTCGGTGTCGGTGAGCGCGAGCACGGCGTTGCTCTGCCCATAGAAGTAGTCCGAGAAGTGCTCGCCGAGCGCGTCGATCTTGCTGGTCGCCTGATACACCAGCTGCTTGACGATCTGCGCGTCCGGGGTGTTCTGCGCGACCAGGTACGCCATGACCGAGGCGGTGAACCGGCCGTTGAAGTGCACCCAGTTGAGCGTGCCCTCCTCGAGGTTCGGGCTCGACGGCTTGGCCTCGAATCCGAACTCGGCGATCGACGCGATGCCGCCGCCCTTGGTGATCCGCAGCGGGAACAGGATCTCGCGGAACGACCAGTCGATGTCGTACTGGGGCAGATCCTCGAGGCGCATGAACTCCGCGCTCGAGAAGTTGAGGCCGACCGCCACCTTGCCCTGCACCTTCCGCCAGAGCTTGTTCAGCCCCGAGCCGGACGTGGTGCCCGTGTAAGTGCCCTGCGCCATGTTCGATTCTCCGGTGCGCTCGGCTTAGCCGAGCGGGTTACGATAGAGTCCACCCATCAGGCTCGAGGCTCCGCGGCTCATTCCGCCGAGCATGGCCTTGGGATCGGATCGCCCACCGTTCCCCCCACGCGCCGCAGCCAGAGCGGCGGCGATGGGCGACGCCTGGGGCGGCGTCGGGGAGGTCGAGCGAGTGGCGGCTCCGAGCAATCCGGACACGCCACCCGCTGCGGGGGCTGCAGGTCCTGCGTTCAACAGGGGCGACAGCGTGCGCCCCATACTGCCACCAGCACCGGCGCCGCCGAGGCCAATCTTGCCCAGCATCCCACCGCTGGGCTTGGCCGCCTGGGGCGGCCGTACCGGCATCCCGCCACCGATTCCGAGCATTGGTTACCCCTTCTCGTTGTATTCGCGGGTGAGGCCCTGCACGTCGCTCTGCAGGCTGCGCAGCCACTCCTCGCGGTTCCGCGGTTCCTTCGCCGGGCCACCCCGCGGCGGGACCCGACCGCCGGCGCCCTTGGGCGCCTTCCCATCCCGCCGCGCCGCACGGTTCGCGGCCGCCGCCTTGTCGGCCGCCGTCCGCTTGCCGGCCGCCACGGGCCGCACCCGGCCGGTCTGTTCCGCGAATCGCCGGATGTCCTGGCCGAGCCGCTGCAGGTCGATCGCCTTCTCACCCTTCCGGATCGTGACCCCGCCGGCGTCCACGTCCTGCGTCGCCGTCGTGATGTAGTCGCGCGCCCGCTGGATGATTTCCTTCTCGAGTGCCTTCCGCTCCGGACCCTGGAAGAGGCCGCGGAACTCACCGCGATCGAGCAGGTCGTCGAAGTGGGCCCAGAGCGCGCGGCTCGCGTGCTCCTGGAACTCGGCCTCCGTCGGCTCGGCCGCGACCGGCTCGCGCAGCTGCGGGTACTTCGTGAGTTTGGCCGCGTTGGCCTTGGCCTTGGCCGCATCCACCTGCGCGGTCATCAGGAGCCGATGATTGGCGAAGTTGGCGATAAACGCCTCGGCCGCCTCCTGGCTCTTGAGATGCGGCTCGAGGAAATCGAGCACGGCGTTGGCCTCGACCACGGCGTCGTTCAGCTCGGGATCGAACTCGGCGATCTTGCGATCGCGCGCCGCGAGCTCCTCCTGAAACGTGCTGTTGTGGTGCACGCCCCGCTGGATATGCTCGAGCACGGCCGGCAGCTTCTCGAGCGGGATGTACGCCCCATCTTTCCCGACGACGGCGCCCTCGATCTCGTAGAGTCGGCCGCCGGCGCGGAACGTCATCGGCGCCCAGTCCTCGTCGTCGCCGCTGGCCGGCGCGGTGGCGATCGGCTGCCCGTCAGCATCGAGCTGCGGGGCGGCGTCACCATCGACCGGAGGCTCGGCCGGGTCGGCCGGCGGATCGCCAGCAGGCGGCTGATCGTCGTCGTCGTCCTCGTCGACCGGCGCGCGCTCGGTGCCCGCGGGGAGCTCGTCGCCCTCGGCCGGCGGATCCTCGCCGAGATCGTCGTCGTCGTCGTCGCCATGCTCCTCGAAATGGCGATCGAGCGCAGCCCGTGCGCCCGGCTTCACATCATCATCATCGTCGTCGTTCAATGCCACAGGAACCCCGCCGTTAGACTGGGAGTGTGGAGGCGGCGGCCGGGAGCGGCACGCCGGAGAGCTGGGGATCCCCAGCATCTGTTACCGGACTCTGCACCGGTGCGGGTTGTCCGAGTCCGGCAATGCCGGCGTCCGGCTGGCGCGCGCCGATCGCGTTGGCCGGCTGGCCGACGATCGGCGGCGTGGCCGGCGTGGCGCCCGTCGTGGCCCCAGGAGGCAGCGAGGGATCGGGCGCGGCCGGCGGTGGGAGTGGCGTACCGGCCGCAGCCATCTGGGCCCGCTGGTAGGCATCCACGAGCCCGGCCTGCCACCACGTCGGCTTGCGCAGATACTTGCTCGAGGCCATGGCGCGGCCGAGCTCGACCAGGCGCAGCACGGCCACGTCGGGCTGATCGTCGACCGGGCGGTAATCGAAGGGGGAAACCGCCATCGGATCGGGCGCGCCATCGGGCAGGGTGGTGGGCCCATCCTCCCAGGCCGCGAGCTGGCGCCGCACGCGCAGGATATGCGGATCGTCCTGCAGCGCCGTGATCCCACCGGTCCCGCCACTCGTCGCCCGCAGCAGCCCCTCGCGACTGATCAGCCCCGCCTGGTTCATGGCGAGCGCGATCGAGCTGCGCATGCTGGGCGACATCATCGAGAAGGTGCCGCGCAGTAGCTGCACGTCGCTGGTGTCGGCCAGGTCGGCCGCGGTCCAGTGCTCGAGCTTGATCGCCCCGTCGACGCCCACCTGCTGCAGGAGATGCACGCCAGTGAAGAACGCGCGCGTCAGCTGCAGGTCGATGCGCCAGCCCCGCACCAGGGCGTCGGCCGCGTTCTGCCGGAGGTCGCTCATGCCGGCGAGCGACTGCTCGATCATCTGCACGGCGTGAAATCCGCTCTGGATGTTCGGCGTGTCCTGCCCCTGCGCCGCCGGCTGCAGCCCCGACTCGTCCGTCATCTCGGCGGCCACGCTGTCGCGGAAGGCGATCGTATCGTTCGGGTAGTTGGGGATGTCCTCGAACTCAGGCTTTCCCCCACTGTAGGGGATGACCGTGCCGGTCGCGGCCTGCAGCGAGCGCGACGTCAGCGAGCTGCTCATGGGCAGGAACGTCTTGCGCGCGCCCAGCCGATTGAAGTGGAGGATCCTCGAGCCGTCAATCTGCGCGAGCAGCTCGTCGCCGTCGCCGAGGCGGTCCATCATCCCCCACCCATACGGATCGTCGTCGCCCTCGTCCCAGCCCTTGAACTGGTCGAGCGGGATGTCGAGCGGCTCGACCTTGCCGGTCTCCTCGTTGACATAACGCCACTCTTCCTGAGCGAGCACGTGCTTGCCGCCGGCCACGACGGCATACAGCCCATCGGAGTGACTCGGCCCGGCCTTGCCGTAGGCGATCAGCAGGATACAGATCGCGTCGTCGCTCAGCTGGCCGTTGCTCTTCTCGGTGCCCTCGAGGTCCTGCTCGCGCAGGTGGTCCGGCAGCAGATCCTTGACGTGCTCCGGGCGCCAGGCGACGATCGCCTTGCGTGCCTCCTCGTCCAGGCGATCGAGCTCCTCGGCGAACTCGGCGCGCACGTCGCCCCAGCGCCGAAACGACATGATCAGCGCCTCGCTCGCCTGGCTCACGTCGTTGCAGGTCACGGGGAAGAGCCGCACCGTCTGGCCGGTATGGACCTCGTGGCGGATCCGGGGCAGCCAGACCTCGCGCGCCTCGATCGCGCGATCGGTCAGGGTCCCGTCCTCGCGCACGTAGCGCGGCACGTAGGGCTCAGGGAGACGCACGACGCGCTCGACCGGCATCCCGTCGAAGCCGACCACGGTCTCGGTGCGCTCGATCGCTTCATCCTCGTGCGCAGCCTCGAGGCTGGCGAGGATCGTCTCAGGGGCAGCCCCGCCCCCCTGGCGCTCGACCACGTGGTACCGGAAGCCGGATCCGTGCGTGTGGATCTTGTCGAAGGCGCGCCGCGCGCTGCGCAGGCTGTTGGTCCCGGCCTCGCTCGACATGTTGATCAGCAGGCGGGTCGAGAGCTCGGCGGCGTCGCGTGCCTCGTCATCGTCCCGCGCCGGGATGCACTCGGGCGTCGGTGGATCTTGGAACATCTGCGCCGTGGTCCGCCGGCAGAGGCGAGGGGCGCGGCTTTGCGAGGGGGGAACGCGCTGGGTGCCCGGTGGGGTGTACATGCGCCAGGTATTCGTATCCTGGTCCTTCACGAGGCCGACGAACTTCGCACCGCCGCGCCGCGCCTTGTTCACCTTCCACCGGGTGATGCGGTATTGCATCGGGGTATTGAGTGACTTCCACATCTTCACCAGGTGGCGCGCGAGCTTGCCCGGCTTCCAGTCGAGCATGCCCCGATCGCGCGCGTCGCCGGCCGGGCTCGACTCGGGGGAGTCGTCGCTCGGCACCTGGCGGTCGAGGTCGGGGGTGCGCGTCAGCGCCTCGAGGTCGTCGCTCACGGGGTTCCAGGCTGGGAGGTGGCGGCGATCGGTCCAGGCCGGGGGCGATCGTGCCGTCAATCTGGCACAACACTACCGCCATCAGCAAGGCCCGACCGCCCAGTCGAATCACAGCTGCACGAGCGGCGAGCGCGCCGCCGGCTGCTCGATGACCGCGAGAATTTCCCGCTCCTCGAGGATCAGGGTTTCCACCCCGTCGATCGTGAAGGGGGTCCCGGTGTATTTGGCGTACACCACGGTGACGCCGACCGCGATCGGGATCCCCTCCTCGTCGGTGCCATCGAGTCCCACGCCCACCGCCAGGACCTGCCCCTGCGTCGGCGTCTCGCGCACGTGCTCAGGCGCCACGATCACGCCACCCTGCACCGTCGGGCTCTCCTCGATCGGCAGGACCACCAGGCGCCGCCCGTAGGGGCGCAGTCGGAACCGCGTCGGCTGTTCATCCATTGGGCAGAGCCCCCAGCGCCGCGGCCATCGACCGCACCACGGCCACGAAGATGCCGTCCTTCGCGCGCTGCAGCTCGGGCAGCTCCTCGTACGGCAGTATGCAGGGGTGCTGCTTCGCCGCGGGATCCTTCACCGGCCCGTACACCCAGCCGTCAGCCTGCTTGTACGCCAACCAGAGCGCATGCTGCTCCGCCGGAGTGTTGCCCGCCAGGGCGCCACGGACGCCGGCGATCGCGCTCTCGCGCTGCCACTGCTCGGCCTCGTCCCAGGGCAGCTGGGAGTCGTCGCCGATCGCGCGACAATACGCGCGGTTGGCCTCGTGCGCGGCCTGCGCGCAGGCGGTGGTCACCAGGCTGCCGATAACCTCGGCGGCGTTTGCGGTCGCTTCATCCATCGTCATCCTCCTCGTCGTCGTCGTTCGGGTCTCCCATGACTCCCACCGGCGCATCCGGCGGCAGCTCTCCGACCAGCTTCCCCCCCATGATCCGCGTCCGGCCGGATCCCGTCGGCGCCGGCGGTCGGACCGGCGCAGGGTCCTCGCCCTGCTTGATGCGTCGCGCGATCTCGGCCGGCGGCGTGCCGGCTTCAATCTGCTCCCAGGCATAGCGCTCGAGATGCAGGCCCACGTCGGGCGAGAACGCCATCTCGGCGATCGCGGCCGCGACCTCGGCCGGCAGCTGGATGTCCTCGACCTTGCCGGCGGCCGGCGCCGGCTCCTGGAAGCCTTCGCGCCGGAGCGTAACCAGGGCGCGCTGCAGCTCGATCGCCTGCTCGCGCGTGGCGGCGAGCTCCTGCAGGACCTGGCCGAGCAGCGCGTTGGCCGCCGTGACGTGGCGGTCGTGCATGTCCTGCAGACGCTGCAGCTCGGCCGCGTGCCGACCCTCGAGCCCGATCTCGTTTTCCTTCGCCATCTCGCGCGTCCAATGGAGATCCTCGCCGGCGCGCTGGGTGACGTCGACCAGCTGCTGCCGGTAGAGCGCGCCGAGCTCCTCGAGATCCTGGCGGCGGCGCGCCTCGGCGGCCAGCAGCTGCTGGCTCAGCTGGAAATTCTTGTCGGCCTCGCGCGCAGCGTGCAGGCGCTCGACCTGCACGGCGGCGTCGTGCCTGGCTTTCGTGATGAACACGTTACTCCTCCTGATAGTCGATGCCGGCGCCGTCGGCCGGATTGAAGAACCCACCCGGCGGGGGATCATACACGGCCCCGCGCTGCTGCTCCTCCCACGGTGCCGCCGTGCGCCGCTGCCGCAGCTCCCCGCGGCGATCGATCCCCGGGCTGATGTCCGGCGGCGTATCTCGAGGCGGTGGCTCCCCGCCCTGCGCCTGCACCGCGAGCAGGTAGCGAATGCAGTCGAGCCGGTGCGTGACGCTGCGCTTGTTGTCGACGTCGCCGTGCACCTTGGCGTCGTTGACCGCGCGCGTGAACTCCTGGATGGTGGCCGGGCAGCTGGTGAATACCCGGAACCGCGGCGCCGCCCAGGGGTTCAGCTTGCCGCGGGGATCGCGCGACTCTTCCCAGCTCAGCGCCCGGCGCACGAGGTTCCACCCGGCAATGCGCGAGCCCGGGCCCTTCCGCGCGGCCACCATATGCGGGAGCGCGTCGGCGTTGCCCTGCAGCGCGTCGAGCATCCCCTCGCGGAACTCGTCGGCCAGGCTGGTGCCCTCACCCTGGCCGGCCTCGTAGTCCATTTGTTGATCGTACGCCACGAGCTCCGGCACCGGCCGGCCGAGCTCGAGCAGTTGGTCGATGTACGCCTTGCCGGCGTCGCGCGCATGCAGCGCCTGCAGCGGGAACTCGGCCGTTTGGATCGTCTCACCTTCCGGGCCGAGCGAGTAGTCGCAGATGACGCCGGTCTTGAAGCCCCAGTCCATCGAGGCGACCGGCCGCCAGAAGCGCGGGAGCGGGGTCGGCTTGACCACGTGCACCTGCGCATCGGGCAGCGCGTTGAAGTTGGGGAACGCGAGGCCGCCGCCGCCGGTGATCAGCTTGGCGTAGACCTCGGTGTCGAGGTTCGGGTCGCCAGGCTCGTACTCCTCGACCAGCTCGCGAATGTCGGCCGGCGAGAGGCGCGGGTTATCAAAGGCCGTGTGGTGCGTCTGGATCCAGACCTTCCCCGGCGTGGCCGGCTGCACCAGGTCGTCGGCGCCCTCCGGATACTTGGCACAGAGCTCGTCGTAATAGCTGCCGGGGTTGGGCGTGCTCGGGAACATGGCCCAGCCCCGATAGTCCAGCAGGGTGAAGCGCAGCACCCGGCGCCACGCATCCTTGGCGTCCCCTTCCCAGTGGGCGAACTCGTCGGCCACGACGCCGTGCAGCTTCGAGCCGAGCAGGGACGCCACATTGCGACTGGTGTAGATCGTGATCTCGCCGCGGATCTTGTCGGGCCCCACCGGCGGCGCCTGGACCCGATAGTCCCCCTCGTGCACCGTGAACCCCGGCACGCCCTGGAAGCGCGGGAGGAACTCCTCCTCCCAGACCTTCCGCGTTTGGTCGTAGCCGATGCCGATCCACGCGATTGTGCCGCCGCGGATGAATCCCCGGTGGATCGGCTCGAGGCCGTAGTCGTTGCCCCAGGCCGATGGCTGCAGCGGACCGTGGCCGGCCGAGGCGCCCAGGAACGCGCACCGGGTTTTGGAGGCGCGCCGGCCCCAGCGCAGCAGCTTGCGCCGGTGCGGAAGGTTCAACATCCGGGCTTGGATCGGGAACGGGCGCGGCAGCTTCACGCGCGGGATCTGGCCCTCGGGCAGGTCGGCCACTATTCCCCGCTCTCGTCATAGAGCAGGCCGGGGTTCTGCTGGCCCTCGACCACAAACACAATCTGGACCGCCGGGGTCCCGCCGCTCGCCCCCTTGATGACCAGGCGGTCGGGGTCCATGTCGCGGGCAATGCGCACCAGCAGCTGCGGATCGATCTTTTTCCTCTGCTCGAGCAGGCGCTCGATCTTGCCCAGGGCGCGATCGAATACCCGCCCCTTCGCTTCCCGCCGGCGCTGCTGCTCGGCTGTCCAAGAGGGGTAGGGGATCGGCGCGAGCGCGACCTCCTCGATCGGGGCGAGGGTGTCACGGTTCGCAACAGCGAGCGGCGCCGGGAGTGGCTTGCCGACTCGACCGCGGGGGAGTTTCGGAGTCCGGGGCACGGGCTTGGCGGTCCTCGTGGGGGGCTGCGCGCAATCTGATGGCACCACCCCCCACCGCGCCAGATAGTCGGGGGATAGTGCTAAGGGGGATAGTTGCCGAGCCATTCTAGCTAACTCGTTGCTACGGTGGCTGTTAGCATGACCCTTGACAGGGACAGGGATATGGGTTATTGTTCTCTCGGGTTCACGAAGCACGCCAAGCCTTCACCAGGAGCCTGACAATGCCTTCCACTACTGCCGTCCCCATGCACAAGCTCATCGGCCTCGAGGCCCACTATCCCGCCGGCAATGGCCTCGCCGTCGTGGCGACCATCGTCGACGCCAAGGCCAGCTATGGCCGGGTGCGGGTCCTGCTCGCCGGCCCCGGCATGCAGGGCAACACCGCGACCGCCTGGGCGGATCTCGAGAAGTGCGTCGTCGCCACCCCGCACGGCACCGTGACGGGCGCCCTCAAGTCGGAGGAGCTCTAACCATGGCCGCCAAGCTCAAGCACCTGGTCGCGATCCGGATCCCCGGCCACTTCAACGTGACCGCCGCGTGCGGCCGGCGGGTCGACTGGCTGACCGGCACCGCCGACGAGATTCAGCAGGTCACGTGCGACAAGTGCCACGCCGCGGCCCAGAAGGCCGCCCTGATCGAACTCACCGCCACCACCGCCAAGGAGGCGTAACCATGTCGACCGCCTTTGATCCGATCGCCGCCGCCGAGACCCGGGGCTTCGAAGCCTTCGCCACCACCCAGCTCACCCCGGAGCGCATGCCCGGATTTCTGCGGGTCCTTCGGTGGTGGCGGTACGAGAACGTTCAGGCCGCCCGCCGGCGGGGGCCGTGCCCGATCGCCTGCGCGCAGTGGGCGGTCTCGGATGGCCAGATCGTCGCCGAGTCGCGGGCCTATGCGCGGGGCATGGTGCGGGCCCTCCGGGCGGCCCGGTTCGCCGGGGGTGTCCAGTGATTACCGCCGCCACCATCGAGCAGGAAGCCGCCTCCCTGATCCGGGACTGCAGGGGGAGCCGGGAGCGGGCGCGGGTCGTCGCGCTCAGCATCGCCGAGGAGCTGTTTTCCAATCCCCCGCTGCAGGCGCAGTGGCGGCAGGTCGTGGCCGCGATCCCGACCGTCGAGGTCGCGTATCCCGACGACTGGCCGCACGTGAAGGAGCCGGCCGACTTCTCGGCCTGCCTCTCTAACCCGAAGTGGGGGGCCTGATCATGACCGCACCGACTCTGACAATCGAGGGGCTGCTCACGTCGGAGCAGCTCGACAAGCTGACCGCCCTGCAGTCGATCGAGCTCGCGCCGGTGGACCTGGCGGCCGAGGCCGCCGATCGCGCGCTCGGCTTCACCCCAACCAAGGAAATCGCCCGCCGGCTCACTGCCCGGCTCGGGATCCCGGTCTCGGTGACGTGCGGCCGGGGTACCTCGAGGGGCTGGGGCCATATCCGGGTGGCGTCGACCCGGAAGAAGTACCGGCGGGCCGAGGTCACGCCCGGGGTCTACGAGTGGGTGCGCGCCGGCCAGGAGCCGGGGACCGACAACCCGCTCGACCTGATCCGGATCAATGCCGCCATGGGCTACCACGCCCGCCACTCGATCGACATCGCCAACAGTACCGCCCACTGGGTCGAGGCTCTGGCCCGCGCCGCCGGCCGCACGCCGTCGAAGATCGCCCAGCCCTACTGGGATTGAGCCGCCACCGTCACCAGGAGACCCGCACGATGACCACCCCGATGGAACTCCCGACCGAGGGACCCCGCGCCCTCTTGCCGGGCCAGCACCTGACGATCTACAGCCCCGACGACGGCGTGCCACTGGTGCGCGTCGTCCACGGCGCGCGCGGCCTGCAGCACGAGCCGCACCGGGTCGAGCGCTGCACGCCGGACGGCGATCCGCCGATCGTCCTGGCGCTGTTCTTCGCCCCAGGCCGCGCGCCGGCGCACCCCCAGGCCCCGCGCCTGCCGAGGCCCGTGGCCATGCGGACCGGCACGATCGGCGACGCGATCGCCTACGGGCAGCAGACCGCGCGCGATCTCTGGCAGTGGATGACGGTCGACCAACTTCCCGGGGGGGGGATCAGCTGATGATGCGCATCGAATTCATGGGCATGGGGAAACTCGATGGCTCGACCCACGTCGAGCTCGAGCCCGGATCGGCCGGGCACCGCGAGATCGAGCGCGCCGCGGCCGAGCGCCTGGACCTGCCGGCCGATCGCGTGGCGTGCTTCCCGATCGGCGGCACCGTCACCCTGATTCAGGGGCGGATTATGCTGCGGGTCGACGAAGGCGTCGGCCCGATCCTCGGCCGTTATATGGGGTTCCGATGACCAGGCGCTACGAGTTTTGGCTCTGGCTGGGCTGCGTCGCGATCGGCATGCTCGGCACCGTCGTGACGCTGATCCTGCTCAGCTTCGCGCGCTTCTACGTCGGGCAGTGGCAGCGCAGCCGCGCGCGTCGCCGGCGGGCCCAATGACCGCCCCGGCCCCGCGGCTCGATCTGGTCAAAATCTGCCGCACCTGCAGCGGCTGGGTCGGCTGGATCTCGGGCACCATGCCGCCCAAGGAGCTCGCCCGGTTCGCGTCGGAGTGCGTAAAGGGTGGGTTCCGATTGGATGAAGTGACCACCGAGGCGGCCCGGCGCATGGACACGTGCGAGTGCTGGCGCAAGGCCGACGACGATAGCCAGCTCAGCCTGATACCGGAGGCCCAGCATGGGACGTGAGACGGTGGCCATGACACATGGCGAATGGATTGCGGAAGCCGAGCGCCGATTCGGAAGCGACCCCCTCGCGTGGCGCTTTGTCTGTCCCTGCTGCGGTCACGAGGCGGCAGCGCGTGACTGGAAAAATGCGGGCGCCCCTCCTGGCGCCGTGGGTTTTTCCTGCATCGGCCGATGGCTTGGCAACCCGCGGAAGGCGTTCGCGAAGGGGCCGGGGCCGTGCGACTACGCCGGCGGCGGTCTCTTCCGGGTCAGCCCCAATGCCGTAACCCTCGACGATGGGAGCGTGCTCTACGCTATGGCGTTTGCCGATCCCCCCACCCCGGAGGCCCCACAATGACCACCAGATACGAGCGCGAGACCCGGCTTTGGTTCCTGACGTTCTTCGCCGTGATGGTTGCGTATGCGTGCCTCTTGGCGGGCCTGGGTGACCGCTGCGAGCAGCGCGGCGGGCAGCCTGGTCTGTTCCTACCGACCTGCGGGGTGATCCGTGAGTGAGGCGCCTACGAGCTTCGCGAGGCCCCTGCGCTGGGCCGGCAAGGTGGTGCACTGTCCGAAGTGCGGGGCCCGCGGCGCGCTCGATCTCGGGTGTGCCTTTCAGCGGGTCCTGACGTTCGAGGCGTTGCACGTCTACGCCTGCAGTCACTGCATGCAGCCGGGTTTTACCACGATGCTGCCCAAGGTCTACCGATGACCACGCCGGTATCCGAGCCGTGGATCGCCTGCCGGCTGCCGGCGCGCGTCGCCGAGCTGCTCGACCTGGGCCCGACCACGTGGCCCGACTTCGATACCTACGGGCTGGCCCGGCGCGGCCGCGGTGGCGTGCTGCTCTTTCAGTGCTCGAGGCCGACCCTCGAGCTGATTCTCGATCGGTGCCGGTTCCTGGCATCGTGGACCCGGGAAGATCGCCGGGTGCTGGCTCGAGGCGATCGCGTTCAGGTCGAGCGCGCGATCGATCGCATTTCCCAACTGCTCGCCACTCACTACACCACCCACGAGGCTGCCCGATGATTCACCTACTGCTGTCCCCCCCTGAGAGCCGCGCCGTCGAGCTGCTCGCGATCGACGAAGAGCAGGGCGTCGCGCTGCACGCGGTCACCATGCGCGAGCCGGTGCTCTCGGGCTGGATCCCGCGCGCGACCAATGACGCCGGCCAAGTGACCGACAGCGATCCCGTCGTGATGCCTGGCGCCAAGGTGGCGCTCTACCTGCTGCGGGTGCGCGATCGGTTCGGCGAGTGGTACACCGCTCATATCGCCTACGAGCTGGCCGGCGCTCAGCTCCGGTTCGTCGAGATTGGCCACCAGCTCGCCGCGCAGCGGCAGGCCGACGCCGAGGCCAAGGCCGGCACGATCGACGAGCAGCACGCGGACCCGGCCGTCGTGCGGGAGATCGTCCAGGCGCAGGCCGAGCAGACCCTGCTCGAGATCAAGCCGGCCGACTGGGCCAAGGACCTGGCCGCCCGACTGACCGCCCGCGGGATCCTGGCCACGCCGGCCGCCGTCACCCTGCTGCCGCGCGGGTCCATGGACGCGCTCACCAGCTACGTCGGCGACCTCGAGATCCTCGGGTTGATGCACGGTGAGCCGCACGACGAAATCGAGCCCCGCGCCATCGAGGACGATCTCCACCTGCTGCGCGGTCTCGTGCGCGGGGTCCAGGTCACGGCGCAGGACCGGGCGGGGCAGTAGTGCCTGGCCGGATCGTAAAAGGGTGGGACCCGGGGAAACTCCCGAGCCCCACCCTGGTGCGCCTGGTGCTGCTGATCAGCGGCCGCGACGTCGAGACCTTCGCCGATCGCGTGGTGCTGCGCAGCCCCCAGACGGTCGAGAACTGGCTCAGCGGGAAATCAGCCCCGCCCCGCTATCTCCGTGACACGCTCGAACGCATTGCCCGACGCGCGAACCAGGAGGGGCGCGTTGAGGCCCTGCTGCCGCTGCTGCACGAGCCCGAGCCGCTCGAGCAAGACTAGCAGCTCGGCCTGCCCCCCGATGCCGTACGGGATGCCGGCCACCTGACACATGGCCCCGTACCGCGCTTGATCCTGCGCCCGCTGCCACTCGTCCTTTCTCGAGGGGCAGCGGGCCACCATCTCCTGCATGGACATGACCCGGAAACGGTGATGATCGCGCAGGCCCGCGGGCGTCTTGACCTCGAACTTGCAGAGCGTGAGCCGCTCCCCCTGCTGCACCCAGAGCTCGAGGTCGCTCGGGCCCCGGGTCTGCCGGGTGCCGCCGCGATCGCCGATGAACTTCCCGGCGGTCCCATCCTTCCGGATCGCGTTCGGATCCCAGCGCCCGCGCGCGCCCTGGGAGAACTTCACCACCACCACCCCCAGCGACTCGAGGAGGCGGATCAGGTCGCGCTCGAGCGTCTCCTCCGGTGTGGCGCGGCTCACTCGTCGCCCCGCGCGCCGACTACCTGAGCGGGCCCCCCGTCGACTATGACCTGCGCCTGCAGCTCGGCGACGGTGTTCTGAAAGGCGGCCATCAGGACGGCCGGGTCGATGTTGAGCGGGTAGACCGTGCCGGTGCGACCCATCCCGGCCATGACGCAATCGGCGATCATGTCGAGCACGTCGATCAGGTTCACGTCATCCGGCACGCCGTCGGCCTGCAGCAGGTGGTGCCGGTTCAACTGCCGGTGTCGGTTCCACCAGCTTTGCTGGTCGAACCCGGTCAAGAAATCGGCGTGGAACCCGTCGATATCGGTGATTTTGTCCTGATCGTGACGAATCGCGGCCTCGGCCAGCATGCCGCCGAAGAAGGCGAGCCCGCGCTGCACGTCGCCGATATGCTGCACCGAGCTGAGCAGCAGCTGCTGCTTGGTCACGTTGGCAAAGTCGCAGCTCCTGGTGTCAGCGGTGGCGCTCTTCTGGATCCTGATCATGTTCGGTGCCTCGTCGTGATCTTGGGTTAGAGTGCGGCGCGGATCCTGTCGCCGTGGTGCGCCATGCTGCAGCTGTCGAATCGATCCGCCTCGGCAACCAAGAGCGCGTGAAGCCGACGAACCTCGGCCCGCTGCGCGGCCACTTCGGCCAGCGCGTCCTGCATCTCGAGGCTGGCCAGCTTGGACAGCTCGACCCAGCGATCGGCGCTCATATGCAGGAACCCGCCCACCGGCGGCCGCGGCAGCGGGGGCTTGGGGCACGGGCCCAACGAACCGTGGTAATAGAACATCTGCTCGCCCGGTGCCATCGGCTCGCCGCAAATGCGGCAGAGCGCCACCTGCGCCGCGCCGGTCACGAGACCACCAGCCGGTAGATCAGCACGCCAGTGATGGCACCGAACACCACGGCCGCGAACACCACGCGGAAGAACTTCACCGCAACCGCGTACCCGACCATTTCGCCGAGGTCACTCATGGCGTGGCGCCTCCGGCATGGCCGCGCGGACGGCGCAGTCCTTCGCCTCGAGGAGCTTGCGGAGCGCGGTGCTCTTCTCGGCGTTTGCTGGCAGCATGGTCTCGAGGTGCTCGGCCAGCTCGCCGAACGGGCGCGAAATCACTTGCAGGTGCTGGGGCAGGTGGGCGTATGCGAAAAACTGCATGATCGGGCTGCGCGGCATTTACTCGACTCCGTTGGTGGAATGGGTGGAACAGATCGCCCGGCCGGCGGCCCAGGCGGTGGGGTCCCAGCTGCAGCCGCCGGCGCAGGGCGTCAACCACCCGCACCCGCACTGCTCGCAGCGTGCCGTCCTGGCGTCGAGCGCCGGCGCGGCCGGCAGCGGGGGCAGGGCGATCCCCGCCGTGACCATCAGCTTGCGCGCCGCCGCGGTGGTGGCCGTGACCAGGCGCAGCTGCGCGGCCGCGGCCTTCTTCATCAGCCGCACCAGGTCGGGATAGGTGCGCTCGATCCGGCCGACCGGCCAGTCGTTCACGTCGGGCGACTCGCGGAGGATCTCCTCCATGCGCTTGTTCAGCGCCTGCGCGGTCCGGTGCTGCTGCTGCTCGGCCCGCCGGACGGCCGGCGAGACCACCAGGACCGCCTTCGCTGGGGGCTGGGGGGTCTCGGTCATGCCCGTGCCAGCGCGCGCTTCTCGCGGGCCCTGGCGGCCGCGATGACCCGCGCGAGATCCGCCCGATCGATGTCCCAGACGAGCATCGGGTGCCCGTCGGTCTGGCGCTTGACCGGCACCGGCCGCGCCCGAAGCCGGCCCGTCCGGCAGAGCTTCCCGATATGGTCGGCCGTGACGGTGCGGCCGACCTTCCGGGCCCAGAGCCGGGCGGCCCGGTCGGTGGTGAATACCTGCGCGCGATTGGTTGCCATCGTGCTACCCCTCGGTGGTGGTGGAATTGATCGCGGTCAGGGCGACCTCGATCGGAAAGCCGAACGCCCGGCAGAGCGCGAAAAACCCCTGGCCCTGCCGCCCCGTCAGCCGGTCCTGCCACTGCCCGGTGAACGGGTCGAACGTGATCCCCGGCCGCTCCTCGCTGCCATCCAGGGGGCGATCGGGCAGCCGGAGCTCGATCGCCCCGTCGAGCCGCTCCTCGATCCGCACGTGGCCACTGGCGGCCAGGGCGAAGCACGCCCGCCGGCGGTCCTTGCGATCTCCCAGCTTCATGGGCACTTTCCTCCCACCAGCGGTTAGCGGAGCCTTCGGGCTTCCATGCTTGGCGGCGGCCGCTGCACGGTCGGATCTCCTTCGGGGGGTCCGGCCGTTTCGCTTGCCCAGCGCCCGCCGAACGGGCCGCCTCGGGTTGCTCAGTTTGCTACTGCTTCTGATGTATTTCATAGATAGCAGTAGTAGTAGGCTCTGGGGAAAAGTGGACCGATCCCGTAACCCCCGCCGGCGGCATCGGTTAGGCCCCCTCGACCGTGTGGATACCGTGTGCATAGACTGGGGAGAACTCTCCCTCGGTGGGGAAAAGTGCCCGCTGGGGATTGAGTGTTTCCACATTGTGCACAATGGCGTGGACGAAACTCGTAACTCGTAGCTGCTTCGCCGTTTGCGGATTTGCGAGCTCGGCCAGCAGCCAGAAGCAGAACCCGATCAGGATCAGCAGCAGCGCGAGGTCGATCGCAGCGCGGGCCCGGGCCTTCACCGCGGGACCTCGCCGAGCTCGCGCGTCAGGACCTCGACCTCGGTCCGTAGCTTGGTCGCCACCTGGGCCAGGTGCCGCTGATACGTGGCCTCGTCGCCGGCCGCATTCCGCAGCGCGGTGTCGAGCGTCATCAAATGCGCGGTGATCCGCTTGCGGTGGCGGGCGATCGTCAGGGTGACGCCTTCACGCATGGTCTGCACCTGCTCGTCTGGGGTGGGCATGCCGTCGGTCTCGGCGAAGGTGGCGAACGGTCGCACGCAGCTCGAGGAGCTCGCGGCGCAGGGTCAGGCAATGGGCCAGGAGCCGCCGGGTATCCGGTGCCAGGCCCTTGGCCTCCTCGACGATGGTGATCGGCAAGGTGGCCGCCTCGAGGCGCCGCACGCGGGCGCTCAGGCGGGCGAGCCAGGTCGGATAGCCGCAGCGGATCCGGGCGGTTTTCATCAGTGCACCGACCCGCCAGGGATCGGCACCCGGCGGCGCCGTCCGAGCTCTTCCTGCGCGAACTGCAGCACGCGCTCGAGCAGCGGGATGACCGCGGCCGGATTGTCCGGCATGCTCAGGCCAATGCAGCGGCCGCCGGCATAGTCGGAATATTCGACCAGCGTCACGACGACCGGGCACGCGGTCGCGTCCGGCAGCGCCGTGTGGGCGGCGTCGTGGAGCGCGCGAGCACTGTCCTGGGTGAGCAGCTGCAGGAGCCGGCTCGCCTTGCGCCCTTTCTCTTCGAGCTCGCTCGGCGTCACTTGGGCTTGTCCTTGTCGGCCTGCTCGATCCGCTTCTCGGTGCTGGCCATCGGGTCGGCGAACCCGGCCACGTCGAGCGACGAGAGCACGACGTCGAGCTGCTGCTGCCGGCGCTCCTCCTCCTGGGTCGGCAGCTTGAGCTTGAGCTTGCTCGCGATGATCTTCGCGACCCCATCCATCTCGATGGCCAGCGCGGTGCGCAGCGTGCCGCACCACAGATGCGGCACGTCGCAGGTGAGCGGGATCGCCAGCAGCTCCGACGCGCCGGCATCCTTGAAGTGTTCCGTCAGGTGCTCGAGGATCTGCAGCCGGCGCGCGAACGCCGGCACGCTGACGTTGACCCGGCCGGCGGCGGCCTCGGCATTCTTCACCGCCGTTTTCATCATCTTGAGCGCGATCGGGATAATGCTGCCGTTCTTCGTCTCGAGGCGCCACGTCGGCCCGAAGTCCTGCGTCGGGGCCTTGTCGAGTCGCAGGCTCATGGGAACACCCCCACCACGGCGCACATGCCGGCGACCTTGATCGCGGCGGCTTCGCCGGCCTTGGCCGCGGCCTCCCGTTCCCGATCGCGATAGCGGTCCCAGGCGGCCTGGACGGCCTGCACCCGCGCGTCGGTCAGGCTCAGGTCATCGAGCTGCGCCGTCGTGAAGTCCGTCATATCGACGAGCTCGTACCCGTCAGGATAGTGGGCCTCGTACTGGCCGCGCTTGTTGCGCGAGCCGTTGGGCGAGATCGGGTGAAGGCCCATGTCGATGCGGCACCAGTCCCGGCTGCTGCTGACGTGGTGCGCGACGACGTGCCCGTCCTCGGTGACCGCGATCGCGGTCGAGTCGCCGGCGGCCGGGCCCTTCGATCGACAGATGTAGATGGCTGGCTTCTTATGCACGCGGATCCTCTGGATAGGAGTTGTAACCGTCGGCGAGGTACTGGTCGAGCAGGTCGGGCGAGAAGTCGAGCGCGTGGCCAGCCAGGTGCAGCGCCGGCGCCATGACCGCCGTCTTGATCAGCACCGAGGCGGGCGGGGTCCGGACGGCCGGCGGGGGCGCCCCATCCCAGCGCAGCATGTCGCCCATCAGACCATTGAGCAGCGCGCGGTTACGGTTGCGCAGCTCGAGCAGGTCAGCCCGGTAGATCGTATTGAGCACGATCTCGAGGCTGCGCGACGCGATCCGGGTCGGGGACCACGGCCGGGGCCGCTGCTCGGTGACGGTCAGGGGGCTGGTCAGAAAGACGTACAGCTCGCGCTGCGGGTCGGGCTGCTGCTTGAGCCACCGCACTGCGTCGCGCAGCGGGGTGATCGAGCGCAAGCCGCCGTCGAGGAACGTGCCGCCGTCCCCGTACACGTCGACCGGCGGGAAGAAGATCGGCATCGAGGCCGACGCCAAGATCGCACGCCGCACGTTGGGCGAGTGGCGATCGACCAGGACGTAATCGCCGGTGGCGACATCGACGCACCCACAAGCGAAGTAGGCACCGACCGCCAGGCGCTCGGTCGAGATATGCCGCTCGATCAGCGCGGCCAGCGGGGCCGGGTTGAACAGAGCCGGGTCCGCCCCGAACAGCTGCCGGCGCAGGAGCTTGAGCCCCTTGCCGATCGTCGTCCGCGGCCCGAGGTAGATCGAGCTGTTGCCGTGGATCTCGGTGCTGTAGATGCGCGCCAGCTCGTCGAGCTGCTGGCGCTGCTCGGCCAGCGTGAACCCCTGCGCCAGCATGGCGGCCGACAGGGCGCCGGTGCTCACGCCGAAGAAAGCGTCGACCTGCTGGTCGAGCCGCTCGAGCACGCGCTGCATGGCGCCGACCTGCCACGCCCCCTTGGCGCCGCCCCCGCTCAGGACAAACGCGCGCACCGTCACGAGGCACCGACCGAGATCGACACCGGCACCGGCGTGGGGCCATTGCTGTTGTCGTTCATGCCGCGCGCTCGCTCGTCGGCGAGTGCCGCCAGCAATTCGACCCCCATCTGCGCGATCTCGCGCCCGATGAGCTCCATGTCGCGATCGCGACGGATCTCGAGGAGTGTCATTTCTCGCCCGTGCTCATAGCCAGAAGCGCGCGCGTCGCGGACCAGCTGATGCGTGCGTGCTTGGATCCTTGCCTCGATGCTCTCAGAGAGTCCCATCGGCCTGCCCCTCCTGGTGGTGGTCAAAATCCGCGACGGTCTCGCGACCGACGGCGTGGGCGATCTTCGCATGGCGCTCGAGCTCAAAGGCTTTGAGCACGGTCTGCGGGTTGAGTGAAAGCAGATAGGCGACGAGCACGTTCGCGACCGGCTCGGCGGCGGCGTTCAGGTTGTCGATGCGATGCAGCTCGCGCGTGGCCGGATTGAACAGGACCACCACGGTTTGCATGCCGTCGGGAATGGTCGGCGCAAGGGCACGCGCCATGACTTCGATCCAGTCAGGGGCGGCGGCGGGGGCTGGGGCGTCGTGGCTTGGCGGCACGATCGGACTCCTGCTTTGGGTGAGTGGTGCGGGCGGCCTGCCAGGCGTAGAGCCGGACAAGGGGAATCATCCAGGCACGGCGGCCACCGGGGCCGAGCGTGTAATGGGCCGGCGGTCCGGTGCCGGCCTCGAGATAGGCGAGCAGCGTAGACGGTGCCATGCCGACCGCGGCCGCCGCGCTGCGCAGGGTCATGGTCGGGCCGGCCACCATCTCGCTCACCATCGAAACCGGGTCGGCGTCGGCCTTGGGCGATCGAGATCCGCGAGCCGACGCGCGCGGCGCCGGCGTTGCACCCAGTCGCTTACGAGCCACAGGACAGCCGTGCAGAATCGTCGCACCACGCCCATCGTTGCGCCTCCTGGTGCCAGAAGTAGGTGCCGCCGGGTGCGCGCGCGAGCTTTCGCCACGCGCCTGGCCGGCCGACTCGAGTCGGTTCGCCGCAGAGGGGGCCGCCCCAGTAACAGATGATCGTGTGGCTGGCGTGCATTGCTGGCCTCTCGAGGAAGTCGAACAGTCCGAACATACCGAACAGTCCGAACAGACGCAAGCACACCGGGCCGGCGCCATGCGGCCGCCGACCCGGTGCTTTCGCTTCGCTCGTGCTTCGCTCGGTGCTACGCCTCGGTGGTGCTCTCGTCGGCCGGCGGATCCCCAGCGGTCGGCTCCTCGGCCGGCGTGTCCGGCAGGATGGTGTCGACCTGCGCGGCCAGCGCGCCGAGATTGGCGGCCGCGGCCGAGATCCGCGCGATCGCGTCGGTGACCGCCTGGTTGTCCTCGGTCCCCGCGAGCTGCTCCTTGAGCTGCTCGATCGCGGTGGTCACTTCCGCGGTCTCCTCGGTGATCTTGTTGCCGACCTCGGTGATCCGGGTCTCGAGATTCGTGACGGCAGCGGCGAGCTCTTCGTTACGGTCCATGATGCCCCTCAGTATTGAAATGATGGAAGTGTGCCGACGCGCTGCCGTGCGCTCGAGTCGATCCTCGAGAAGATTCAGGCGTTCCTGGATGGTCATGGTGACGGTGCGCCACCAGTCGCGGATCGATGACAACATCGGGCGGCCTCGATGCAAGAGCGTGCGGGGGAGCCCCATTCTCGCACCGTGCCGGCGCCGCCGCAAGGGTTAGAACTCGAGGCGCATCCCGACGACGATCGCCCGGCTGGCCGGTGTCCGCGTCTCGCCCCAATCGACGACCTGCCGCACCCCCCCATAGAGCGGACCACGACGCACGCCGGCCAGCAGCTGCGCCCCCTCGAGCGTAGCGTGCGCATCGACTAGCAGGCGCAGCCGATCCTTGGCCGGCCGGAGCACGATCGGCGCTGGCCGATCGGCCAGGGAGTCGCGCACGTGGGCCAGCTCGGCCAGTGTCTCCCGATGCGCCGCGCCTCGTGCGTCCGCGCGGGCGGTTGCTTTCTGCTCGGCCGCCTGCGCGGTCTGCGCCCCGGCCAGCAGCTGCCCGTTACGGCGCTCGAGATCCGCCACCTCGGCGGCGAGACGGCCGACCCAGGGCGCGCAGGTGTCCGGGGCCGCCTGCAGTGGCCGCGGGGGGAGTGGGCCAGGACGCTGGCCGGCCGCGATCAGGGCGGCCGCGTTGACGCGCAGCGTATCGATCTCGCGCGCGCGCACCGTGCTGATGGACTCGGCCACCGCACCGCGCACCAGCGCCGCCGTGAGCCGCTCCTCGAGGCGGGTCAGCTTCGCGTCCTGCGCGAGCGCCTCGTCGTTCACATGATCCGTCACCACGTAGTACGTGACCGCGGCAGTCGCCAGCACGACGGCGGCGAGGATGGCCAGGGCGGTTTTCATGGGGTCCTCTCGAGCGCAGCCGCGACAGCCGCGCGAATGGGAGCCAGCGGGAGCCAACCCCCCTCAGGTTTGCCCCAGGCATCGGTGCCCTGGGGGTCCGGCTTCCGGCCAAAGCGGCCGGCCTTCGCGTGCCCGGGCTTGTAGACCGCCACGTCGTCGTGCCCGAGGATCCGCCGCACGTCACCGGCGCCCCAGCCACGGGCGCGCATGCGCTCGGTCAACAGCTGCACCAGGGTGGCCACCTGCTCAGCGGTCGGCGGCGTGGCCGGCCCGCCGGCGAGCGCGATCGACTCGCTTGCGTGGTTGCCCGACGTGAACGTGAGCCAGGGCGCCGGCGACTTCGACCAGCCCACCGCCCAAGCGGCATAGTCCCACGGCACCAGCTGCACGGCCGCGCCGTCGGGGCCGATGATGACGTGATACGAGACGTCCGACTCGTCGCGACAACACCAGTCCACCGCGCTCGAGAAGGTGCCGCCGGTCCAGTGCACGCAGAGGAACCGCACCGGCTCGCGTCGCTTGGTGCGGTTCGGACTCTGCCGGTCAGTCGCGGGTGTCGCCGGCGTCACGCTCGCCCCCCTCGAGGCGCGTGATCGTCTCGCTGCTGCTGCTCTGGTGACGCTTGAGATAGGCGCGCCACGCCACCCACCCAAAGACCACCGACAGCAGCGCGACCGTATGGCCGAGCGGCGGCAGCTTGTCGAGCAGCACCAGCCCGATAAAGACGGTGAAGGCGTAGACCCCGACCACCTTCCCGTGATCCGGCCGGCCATCCGGCGCCAGCAGATCGAGGTACTTCGGGGGATTGAATACCGCCTTGACGATCCAGGGGACCCACCACGGCCCGCCCTTCACGGGGCCCCCCGGTAGAGCTCGGCCGGGCAGGTCATCTGCAGCCGGGCCTGCTCTGCCCGCGTCTTGCGATCGCACTCGGCCCGGATCAGGGTCGCCACGTCGCCCATGCGAATTTCGAGCGCCGCGACCTTGGCGTCGAGGCGATCCATGCGCCCCGTGTGGTCGGCGTCCTGGGCATTGAGCTGCGCCACCAGCAGGAAGCGCATGACCAGGGCCCAGAGCGCGCTGCCGAGCGCGCCGCCAGTCAGGAGAGTGACCAGCCCCCGGTACCGGATGATGTAGGCCAAGGCTCGCGCCCAGCCCCCATCTTCGCTCCGAGTCTCAAATCGCTGCGGTTGGGTCATGGTTGCTCGGTCCGCTTGAGTCGTCCCTGGTCGCGCAGCAGGTCGCGCACGTCCCGCCGCGTGGCTCGCACTACGTCATCGATCGCCCGCACCTGCTCGTCGGGATCCAGGTCGCGCAGCTCGCCGGTCCGCACCAGCTCGGCCAGCGCGTCGCGGATACTGGTCCCCTCGAGGCGCGCCCGCTCCTCGAACCACTCGGGGCTCTCGCCCTTCTCCTGCCGGGGCGGGGTGACCCGCGCCCCCGTCTGCCGGAGCAGCGCCGTGATCGGGTCGCTGCTCCGGGCGCGCGTGCCGCCGAACGGGTTGAGGAAAATGTCGAGCGCCCCCTCGCGCCCCCGCATCTCCTGGCCGAGCGCGTCGATCTTCGCCGGCAGCCCTTCGCGCGCGATCGGCAGCCGCTCCTGCACGGCCTCGCTGGCGCCGGTCGGCTTCCGCAGGCGGCCGTCATCCAGCGCCTTGGCGGCATCGGCGACGGCGGTCGGCACCAGGCTGCTGGCCGTGCTGCGCAGCATCCCCTGCCCGAATCGCTCGGTATCCTGGGCGGCATCGAGCAGTGTCTTGGTCCCGGTGACGAGGGGCTGATCGAGCGCGGTGCGCGACGTGGCCGTCGCCGTCGCGAACACCTTCTCGCTGGCCGTGAGGTCCCGGTTCTCGAGGTTGCGGCCAAGGTTCGCGCCGGCGGCCACCACGGCGCCGAGCGGCGTCATGCGCGCGATCGGCATCCACTCGTCGCCGATCAGCACGCTGTTGGGCGTCTTGCCCTCGAGCTGCCACTGCGACCGCTCGCCGCTGTCGCCCGGCATGGCCCCCGTGACGAGGCCCTTGTCGTAGGCCCAGAGGCCGAGCCCGTACATGGCCAGGGCGCCGGAGCTCGCGCGGCCCATCAGCGTGGCGACCTCGCGCTGCAGCGTCCGGATCTGCGCGGGATCCGCGCCCTCGGCGATCGCCTTCCGCAGCGCGGCGTAGCCGATGACCCCCCGCACGCCGGCCAGCCCGGCGTAATCGGTGATCCGCGCGCCGATGTTGGCGCCGGTTTTCACGAACGGGAAGAGGAAGTCCATGACGGCATTCGCCGCGGCCTTCTGCGCTTCGTTCTTGAAGAGGCGGCCGGGCAGGACCTTGACCTGATTCGCGAACTTCGCACTCCACTCGCTGTTCATGAACGTGATCCGCTCGGCCTCGAGCGTGGCGGCCGCGATCATCTCGTCGGTCGGCGCGGCGACGAGCTCCTCGACGCGCGTCCGCAGGCGCGCCGGCGGCGTGCGCTCGGCATGCGCGAGCGACTCGGCGGCGTCGATCATGGCCCCCCGGTAGGCGGCCGTTTTCATGATCTTGTCCGCCACGCTGGCGCCCTGAAACGATGCCTTCATGTAGGCATCGAGCAGGCGATTCCCGCGGTTCGCTTCGCCGCCGGGCAGGAAGTCGATCGACGTGATCTTCGGGATGCCGTACTTCTCGAGCTGCTCGGGCGTGATCTTGACCTCGCGCATCTTCTCGATCCACCGGCGCGCGCGATCGCGCAGCTGCGCCCCATCCTTCGGCAGGCCGCCCTTGGTCAGCTCGGTGATCCCCATGGCATCGAGCGCCTGCCCCATGCCCTGCCGCAGGCCGGTGCTCACCTGGCTGCGATAGAGATCGCGGTTCCCCAGGAAGCGCGTCCGCTGGCCGGTCTGCTTGGAGAGCAGGAAATCGGTCGCCACCTGCACCGGCTTGCTCAGCCCCTGCTGCTCGAAGAGCGAGATCGCGTTACTGGTGAGATCCAGGACACGATTCTTGATCGACGTCAGCAGGCCGGCCTTGCGCAGCACGACGAGCTGCTCGGGCAGCGACGCCTTCCGCAGCTTGGCGATGTAGCCGGCGATCGCCTCCTGGTCGCCCTGGTTGACCAGCTGCACGAGCTCGCTCTTTTCGCCGGCGGTCAGCACGCGCGAGCCGAGCATGCGCTGCGCCTTGATCAGCGCCGCCTCGGGACTCCGGAGGTTGGCCAGGATCTTGTTCGCCTGCAGGTCCCGGCCCTGCTGACTGGCGCCCTTCATGACGGCCGCGAGCAGGTCGTTGGCCTCGGCGTCGAGCCGGGCGACATCCCCCTCGAGCGCGGTGCGCTCGGCGTCACCGAGCGCCGGATCCCGGAGCTTGGTCACGGCGTCGTCGATCTGCCGGGTGCGCTCTCCCACCAGGCTGGCGAGCGCCACCCCTTCCGCGCCGTTCATGCGCTGCCAGTCGATCGCGGCCAGCTCGGCCGGCGTCTTGAGGCCGAGGATCTTGGCGGCCTGCTCCTGCGTCTCGGCGTTGCTGATGACGCGCTTCGGCACGCCCTGCGCTGAGCCGGCCAGGGCCGCGACCCGGTTCGCCAGCTGATCCTGCAGCTCGACCGGCAGGTCCAGTCGCGGGATGTTGAAGTATCCCCGAGCGGTCCGATCCTTCGGGCGGGGATTCTCCTCGAGCTCCGGCCGCACGCGCGTGACGCTCTCGGCGATCGGCTCCCGGGTGAGCGGCGCCGGCGGGATCGTGGCGCGCAGCGGGTCGAGCCCGGCCACGCGCTCGGAGGGGGTCCGGGGACCGACGGCCGGGGCCGCCTCCTTCTTCGCCGCGGCCTTGGCGCCTGGGCTGGTGGCGTCCGGCTTGGCCAGCGCCCGCAGCGCCGAGCGCAGCGTCGCCTGGCCAAAGGCACCAGCGGCCGCGCCTCGAGCGGCGGCGCCAATGGTGCTTTCGTCCTCGTCGGCCGTGGCCGCCCCGACGGCCGCGCCACCGATCGCCCCGGCCTTGTTGCCCTTGACCAGGTTCACCCCGGCGTCGAGCACCCCGCGCGGGAGACCACCGAACGCGAACTCGATCGGGGCGTCGTCGGCCACGCCCGCGCCGGCCGTCTGCAGGTTGGCCAGCGCCGCGCGCGCCTCGGCCGGCCCGTCCAGGTCGTCGATGATCTTGGCGCCACCGATCCCGGGCTCGGCGACGAACCAGCGGCCGCGCAGCGGATCGCCCGGCTCGAAGTGCACGCCGACGGCCGCGACCTCCTGGGCTGGCGGTTCGCCGGCGAGGAACTTCCGGGTCGCCTCGAGATACTGATCCTGCGAATAGCGCAGGTCCCGGACGAATCGCGCCTTATCGGCGGCCGTCAGGAGCTGCAGCGCATCCTTGGATTCCCAGAGATCATACAGGTCATGCAGCCCGTAGCTGTACCGGGCCTGCCAGCTCTGGGGCGTGTGCACCTGCAGCTCAGCCATGGCCCCCGTCGCCGGGTTCCTGAGCTGCATATGCAGCGCGCCGTAGGCCCACGCGGTCGGGGAGGCGTTGAAGTCGTCGGCCTGCACGAGCCAGCCGTCGCTCTGCACCTGCTCGAGCAGCTGCCGGATCTGCTGGGGCTCCTGCACCACGAGCGAGGCGCGGGCCGCATCCCCGACGCGATCGGCCGACCCCTTCCGGCCGATCTTGTTCTGCAGCGAGGCGAGCGTCTTGGCCCCGGGATCGATGACCGCCTCGTCGGTGAGACCGAGCCGGCGCGCCCAGTCGGCCGCCTGCGCCACCAGGACCGGCTGCGTCGCCGCCGCCTCCTGGGCCAGCTCTTCGACCGACTGCGCGTTACCACGCCACTGGGCCTTGGGCGTCTGTAGGCTCCCCCCCTGCGCCGCCACGAACTCCTGCGCCTGCTTCTGCCGGGCCCGGCCGGCCGGGGTCAGGTCCAGCCCGATGCGCGAGAAATCGACGCGCTTATTTTCCGCCAACGGTACGGCCTTGCGGCCGATCCGTGCCGGTGCTACCTTGGGGATGTCCCCCACAGGAGCCGCCCCAATGTCCGAACCCACCGCCACCCCATCGACCCCGGCCTCGAGCGACGACGAGCTGCTCGGTACCTGGTTCGTCGAAGGCGACCCGTTCACCGTCTCGGCCAGCGAGGCCGGCGGACTGGTGGCCAAGTCGGAGCTGACCGGCGTCGCGGTCAATCCCGCTTGGGTTGTTTCACGTGGAACGCGCGCCGAGCTGGGCGCCGACCCGAACAGCGTCTGACGCAGCTGCTCAGGACCGGGCGCCATGTCCGGGAAGAGATCCCCCGCCCCCCCTGCTGACCGATCGGCCGCCTCCCTGGCGGCCGTCGCGTAGGTCCGGAATCGCCCCTGCAGCTCACGCGCGGGGGTCGCCTCGAGGAACCGGGCCATCCCCACCACGTCGGCCGGCAGCTCCCCACCCAGCAGGTCCCCCTGCTCGACCAGCTCGTCGATCGACCGGAACCCGGCCGCCTTCACCCGCTGCAGCGCATCGACCGCGGCCGAGATCGCCGGCGCGACATCCCACTCAGGACCGGCCAGCTTGATCAGCGCCAGCGACGGAATCGCGCCGTCGAGTTTCTTGACAGCCTGGCCACCGCGCTCGGCCAGGCGCGGATCGCCCAGCACCGACGCGCGCAGCATGTCCTGCAGCCGGCCGCGGCCGATGTCGTCGAGCTCGCCGGATTGGGTCAGGAATCCCCGGCTTTCCTCGGGAGCAATGACCCCCCCCTCGATCAGCTTCCCGAAGAACTCCCGCCCCTGGGCCCCGCGCAGATAGTCGGCGAGCGAGGCGTCGGGGTCGAAGGTGGCCCCGAAGTGCTCGAGCGCGTCGGGGGCTTGGGTCAGATTGGCCGCCCTGGTGGCGGCCTCGTCGCCCCGGCTCTTGACCTTCGTCGCCGGGCGGTCGCTCAGATTGTTGAGCGCCGCGATCGTCTCGGGGGTGTTCAGCGTGCCGTCAGGATCCACGAGCTCGCGCACGAGCATGGGGTCCCGCATCCCATCCAGCACGGCCGGATCGACGCCGAACTCGGCCGCGCGGGCGCGCAGCGCTTCCCGGTAGGCGCCGACGCGATCGGGCCGCTGCGAGCTGGCTCGGTCGAACATCAGGACGCGCGCATTGCCGGCCACGACGTCGCGCTTGCCGTTGGCATTGCGCACGCTGGCCACGATCGGCGGCCCCTCTTCCGGCGAGCTGGCCGGATTGAGCGCCCGATCGGCATCGTACTCGAGACCACCCCGGGCGATCGAGCTCTGCGCCCCGGGGTCGGCGTCGTAGCTGCGCCCCTGCAGCCCGGGCGTGGCCTCGGGGTTGAGCTGCCAGGTAAAGGCGTCATGGCTCGGGGCAACCTCGGCCCGGTCCACCACCCGGTAGCGAGTGCCCACCTTGGTGCCATCGGAAAAGGTCGTGACCTGCAGCTTGCCGGCCGAGGGCGACGGATCGGCCAGGGCGGCCGCCTCGATCGCCTCGAGGGCGACCGTGCTCTCAGGGGTCGACGGGGTGGGGCGGCGCGTCCAGAGCTCACGGATCGGCTCGCCGGTGGCCGTCGCGGGGGGCGGCGTGACCGGTGCGGCCGCGACCGCCGGCGCACTCGAGGGCCGGGCCTTCCGGGCAGCCCGTGCCGCACCGACCGCTTCGCCGGCGGCGTTGCCCAGCAGGTCGACGCCGAGCTCGGTGGCCAGCCGGAGCGCGGGGCTCTTGGACGCACGCTGTAGGGTCTCGTTGCCACTCAGATCGGCGACGGCGCCGAGGGTGGACTCTTCCCGGGTCCGCGCCTGCGCCGCGCTCAGCGGGGCCGCTACGGCCGACTGGGCGCCCGCCCTGGTCACGACCGTGCCCAGCCGGCCGAACCGCGCCAGCGCCGTCGGAACCGCGACCTCGGGCGTGACGGCCCCGGCCAGCATGTAGGGGATCGCCGCCCCGCCGAAGTTGCCGGCCACGCCGGACACGCCGACGTCGGTCAGCTCGGCATCGGTGAACGGCAGGCCGAACGTGCGCAGGGCGCCCATGTCGCGCGCCCGCTCTTTGGTATCGGTGATGACCTTGCCGGCCTTGCCGGAGACCTCGCGCGACGTGGCGGCCAGATCCGCGCCGGCCGACGTCTCGCCGACAGCCCGCGGCCGGCCCATGCCGCCTTTGCCCCCGCTGGGGAGCGGCGCCGAGCCGCCCAGGTCGAGCAGGTTCGCCGCGGCGCGGGTCGTGCCCTGCACCAGCCCGGCCCCCAGGGCCTTGAGGTTGCGGCCGATCGTCGGCAGCACGCCCTTGGCCTTGAGCCGTTCCCTGGCCTTAGCGATCTCCTCCTCGGTGGCATAGAGCGGCTCGAGCGGCGCCGTCATCTACTGCCCGCCCCGGCCGCCCCGCATGGCCCGGATCTCGGCCGCGAGCTCCGGATCGGTGACCTCGGTCGCGCCGGCCGGCGCCGTGGGCGACCCGCCGGGGGCGATCCGCACCTTCTGCCCCGGCAGGAGTCCGGTCTCGTACTGCTGCGCCACGATGCCCCAGACGACGGCCGGGTCGAGATCATCCTGCGCCTGCAGCACGGCCGCGTGCGCGGCGCGCAGTGCCTGCTGGTCGGCCGGCGGGTAGCGAGTGATCGACTGCTGCAGGATGACCCCGCGCGCCCTGGTGGCCGCCTCGGCTTCCCGACTGCGGCGCGTGGCCGCGGCCTGGCTGGCGGCGTTGGTCGCAGCGGCGCGCTCGGCGGCCGCTGCCGATCGCTCAGCGGCGGCCGCGGCGCGGCTGCTCGAGGCATCGGCTCGGCGGGCCCCTGCCTCCTGGTTGGCCCGGGTGAACACCGCGCCATAGTCGATATCGGGGTCGTAGCTCTCCCCGGCCTCGGGCGCCCCAGCACGGCGGGCCGCCTCGTAGGCGGTCCGGTTCGTGGCCTGGCGCTGGGTCCGCAGGCGCTCCTGCTCGGCGGCCGCGGCTTCCCGAATCCGACGGTTCGCTGCGGTCTCCTCGGCGCGATCGGTGTCGGCCTTGGTTTGGCGCTGCACCTCGAACGCCGTCTCATAGTCGGTGCTGGGATCGAAGGCCGCGAGCCGCTCCGACGGGCGCGCCGGCGCCGCCGGTGGGGCGATCCCAACCTCGGCGCTGTCGGGGTCGGGACCGATTCCCCGGAGTGAGCCGATCGGCTCCTCGGGGGTCTCGATCGGGTCACCCTGCGGGTTCAGGCGCTCGAAATACGTCCGCTGCCGGCTGATGCCCAGCTGACGCAGGCGCTCCCGTTCCTTCCGGGTCTCCTCCTCCTGGCGCTGCCGGGCTTCGCGCTCGAGGCGATCGGTGCGGGCGTCGCCCGCGGCCGAGCCCCCGACCCCCAGCGCCCCGATAACGTCGAGCAGGCTCATGCTGCCCCCTTCAACAGCGCCAGGGTATCGAGCTGCCGGGTGTCCTCGGACGGCGGCAGGAGCCGCGGGGTGATCGGCGCGAGCGGCTGCACCATGGGCGCGCCGGCGGTGATCGGCACCAGGCCGTTGGGCCCGAGCTGATAGCCACCGGGCGCGGTCCCGGCCGCGGCTGGGGTGAATCCCGGCGAGATGCCACCGGTCGAGAAGTCGGCGCCGCCGAGCGCCGCCATGGCCTCGGCCGTCCGATCGTCGAGGAAGAAATCGCGATCGGCGCCGACCCGCGCGAGGTCCTCGTTGACCAGGGCCGAGCGCTGCCGTTCGCCCAGCTCGCTGCGGCCGAGGTCGAGATTCCCGCGCGAGATGTCGAGGTTCCCGAGGCCGAGCTCCTTCTGCAGCTCGAGCTGCCGCTGGTTCGCATCGGCGCCCTGGAACGTGCTGTATTGGTTGAGCGCCTCGCGGGTGAGCGCGAGCCGATCGTCGAGGGTCTGGCCGGCGGCCGCGGTGGCGAGCCGGGCGGCCTCGCTGTCGAGCGTGCGCTGCCGCGCGAGCCCGGAATCCACGAGCTCGGTGGTGGTCATGCCGCTGCCGATGCGGCCGAACTTCGCCGCGTTCTGGCCGATCGCCCGCTGATCCGCCGCGAACTGCGGCGCCGTGTCCGCGGTCAGCTGCGCGAGGGCCTGCTGCGCCAGCTGCACGCGATCGGGCGCCTGCCCGGCCGACTGCAGGGCGGTGGCCGCCTGGTACTGCGCATTGGCGGCATAGGGGGCCGTGGGCGCCCCGGCGCCCGGCGTGGTGCTGGGGCCCGGTGCCGGCGGTGGCGTCGGCGCGGGGGCACCCTGCCACTGGGGGATGGCCCCCAAGGGAGCAGCCGGGGCCGCGGCCGGGGCAGCAGGAGCCGGCGCGGGGGCGGGTGCCGGCGCGGCAGGAGCCACCGGCGAGGGGGCGGGTGCCGGCGCGGCAGGAGCCACCGGCGAGGGGGCCGGGGCGGGCGCCGGCGGGATCGGCTTCGGGGTCGCCGTGGCCGGGGGCTTCGGGGTCGCCGGCTTGGGCTGCGGGATCGCGCCAAAGGGGACGGTCACGATGCCACCCCCTGCGACTTGAGAGTCTGCCCGGCCGCCAGCCCGTTCACGAACTTGCTGCGCACCTGGGCCAGTCGCTGCGCCTTGGCGCGATCGTAGTCGCGCGCCTCGCTCTTGATCCCGACGTCAGTGTCAAACTGCCGCTTTTTCTCGGCGTCGGCCGAGTAGGCGAGGGCCTGATCGCCGCGGCCGAGCTCCTGGTCGAGGTCGACCTTGCGCCCACTGAGCGCCAGATTGCCCCGGCTGACATCGAGGTTCCCGCGGCCGAGCTCCTGGTCGAGAGCCAGGTTCCCCCGACCGAGCTCAGCGTCGAGCGCTGCGCGGCCCCGATTGATGTCGAGCGTCCCGAGCCCGAGCGTCTCGTCGAGCCCGAACCGCTTCGTATCCATGCCCTGATTGAACTTCGTATCGCCACGGTCGGCCAGGTAGGTGGCGCCGGCGCCGATGCCTTGATCAGGTCGCCGCCGCTCAGCCCGGTGCCGAGGATGCCGCCGGCACCACCCGCGCCGCCGGCCGCCCCAGCGAGCCCGCCGATCTTGCCGAGGAGGGGACCAGCGGCCGCCGAGGCGGCGCCCGCCAGGGCGCCCTTGAGGCCGCCACCTGACAGCAGGCCGCCGGCGGCGCCGAGCCCGGCCCCCGCGAGGGACCCGACGCCGGGGATCTTGCCGAGCACCGGCGCGGCCACCTTCGCCACCGACCCGATGCCCTTCGCCACCCCGCCCAGCGCTTTGCCGATTGAGCCGAAAATCCCCACGGTCCCCCCCTCGTGTTACTTGCCGCGCTTCCGCGGCGCCTTGGCTGGCGGCTTCCCCGGATCGGGAGCCGTGATCGGCACGCGCACCACCAGGAACGCATTGCCGTGCTTGTCCTGCCCGACGTGCTGGACTTCCGCTTCCGCGATCCCAGCGCCGGCCAGAATCGTGTTGAACATGACTGACCGCTGCTCGCTCGCCTTCACGACCGCGGCGTCGGCGATCTGGACGAGCTCCCACTGCCGGCGGGTGAGCTGCACGGCGTGCTGCACCGTGGTGGCCGGGGCTGCTGGGGCCGGCGTCGCCGGCGGAACCTTCGACGGTGCGGCCGGCTTCGCGGCGGGAGCACGTCGGACGGTGCGCTTGGTCACTTGCCTTTCTCCTTGGTTTTGCGGGCCCGCATGGCCTTGACGAACTGCGGGGGGATCGGGCCCTTCTTCCCCCCCGCGACCGTGGCGCCTTTGCGAGGGGCCGGCCGCTCGCCGTCCTCGCTCTCCTCGTCGGAGTCCGCGAGGCCGGCCGGCTCGCCGCTCTCGTCGTCCTCCTCGTCGTCGTTCATCAGGTGCGCCGCCGATACGAGCTTGGGCTGCAGCTCGCTGTCCTCGTCGTCGATCGAGATCGTGATGCGCTTGCCCATGGTCTCACTCCTCCCAGGTGCCACCCTGCTGCTCGTACGCCTGCACCGATCGCGCCACTCGGCGCACCAGCGGCTCATGCGGATGCTGCAAATTGACCTCGGCCCGGACGCGCTTCCAGAGCGCGGGATCGCACGCCACCCGGCGCGGGGCCGCGTCGCCAGCCACCAGCTTGGCGAACCGCGGGCCTCGAGCGCGGCGGCGCGGCGTCATGCGCCGAGCAGCCCGATCGTCACGAGATCGTCGTACATCGCTTTGACGAACTCACCCAGCAAAATCAGATTCTCCCATTTCGCCGCCTCGCCCAGCGAGGTCGCCGGATCGCCAAGCACCGAGCTGGTCAGCAATCCGTTACGGGTCGCAGTGAGGCCGGTCCAGGTGGGCGAGTAGCCCGTGCGCCGACCGCTCAGCACCTGCACGCCGCCGATGTTCACCTGATTGACTGACAGCGTGCCGGCCGAGAAATCGCCGGAGCTGTCGCGCGCGACGATCGCGCTCGCGGTGTTGGCGCTGGTGGCCGTCGTCGCCGAGTTGCTCACCTTCCCGGCCGTGCTGATGGTCGCGAGCTTGGAATCCACGATCCCGGCCGCCGCCGCGATGTCGGCGTTCGCGATCGCGTTGGTCAGGGCCAGCTTGCTGTAGCTGATCGCCGCCGCGCTGTTGATGTCGGCGTTATTGATGGTGTCCGTCAGGGCCAGCTTGCTGTAGCTGATCGCCGCCGAGGCGCTCACCTTCGCGTCGGTGATGACCCCGGCGTCGATCGTCCACGTGAGGCCCGACCCCGACACGGTGATGTCGCCCTTGTCGCCGTTGGAGGGCTCGCCCCCGCCGCTCCCACTGGCGGCGATCGTGATCGTCCCGCCGCCGTTCGTGATGGTCACGTTCGTGCCGGCCGTCAACGTGGCCAGGGTGAAGCCGGTCCCGTTACCGATCAGGAGCTGCCCGTTGCTCGGCGTGCTGGTCAGGCCGGTGCCACCCTGCGCGATCGCGACGGTGGCGAGCTTGCTCGAGGCGATCGCGGCCGACGCGCCGATGTCGGCGTTCACGATCGACCCGGTGAGCACCAGCTTGGAATAGGCGATCGCCGCCGACGCGCCGATGTCGGCGTTCACGATCGACCCGGTGAGTGCCAGCTTGGAATAGGCGATCGCCGCCGAGGCGTTGACGTCGGCGTTCACGATCGCGCCGGCCGTGATCGCCGCGCTCAGGGTGACCGCACCGGTCCCGTCGAAGTCGACGCCGGCCGCCGTGATGTCGCCCGAGATCGAGAAGGCGCGCGCCGTCGCCAGCGCCGTGGCGGTCGAGGCGTTCCCGGTCAGGGCGCCGACGACGCCCCCCGTGGCGGTGAGCACGCCGGCCACGCTGGCCGTGCCCCCGACCACCAGGTTGCTGGCGCCGCCGGTGAGGTTGATCCCACCCGTGAAGGTCTGCGCCGCCGTGAACGTATGGGTCACCGAGACGGTGCCGGCCACGTCGAGGAAGAGCACCGACGAATTGATCGCGCTGCGCAGGTTCGCGAAATTGGCATTGACCTCCGCCGCCAGCGCGGTGGTGCCATCCGTGAACGTGTAGGTCGCTGCAGGAATCAGAGCCATCGATCAGTCTCCCGTGGCGAGATAGTCGCCGTCGTTGGTCGTGAGCGGGATGCCCGCGTTCGTGAGGATCCAGCCCAGGTCGGCCGCGCTGATATCCCGACTCACTTCGTACCACACCAGCCCGTCAGGGGTGTAGAACAGGCGGGTTTCCCCTTCGACCGTCACCCAATCGGTATCCGCAGTCAATCTAAGGATGGGCGAGTGGGTCACCGTGGTGACCCCATCGAGCGCCCGCACCACCAGCAGCTGCCCAGGCTCGCCGCCCCGGAATCGCACCACCGCCGTGCTGCTGGTGTTGCGCAGGTCGAGCGCCCGGATCCTCGCGACCAGCGGCTCAGTCTCCCCCGCCGGCGCCGTGAGCTGCTCGACCGTCATCCCGCGGATCCCACCGAGCGCCCGCTCGAGCTGCGCGAATCGCTGGTTGAGCAGCCGCCAGGCTTGCGGTCCGAACGGCGTCGCCTGCGGGACGCCCTGCCACTTCCATTCCTCGATCGACACTCAGGGCGTGCCGGGCGTGGGCCCCAGGACGCTGGCCTCGACGGTGAGGCGCATGGCCCCGAACGACTCGCCGAGCACCTGGTGCTGCAGGCGCACCGACGTATAGCGGCCCCACGCGGCCGTGCCGAGATCGCCGTGCTGCTCGGCCGACGTGGTGGACCAGACCCCGACCCCCCAGATCAGTGCCCCCCAGACCGACTGGCCGCCGGCGAACGTGAGCTCCTGCGAGGCGTACACGCTGCCGCTGGTGCGGTGCGAGACGAACACCCCCGAGAGGGTGGTCAGCGCGCGCACGCTGACGTCGACGCGATCGAATGACTTCTCGAGCTTGGTGTCGTAGCCGATCGGGCCCGTCTCGAGCCAGTGATCGATCGCCACCGCGCCGGCGGCAAAGCCATCGTCGCGCACGTCGCCGCTCGGCAGCCCGTGGATGTAGGGAATGCCGTCGGTGCTGCCGTGCACCATGCGCGGCTTGCCGTTGAGGTCGGCCCAGATCCCCACCGCCGTGGCCGTGAAGCCGGTCCACGTGCCCAGGTAGTCGCCCGTGATCGCATCGAACTGCAGGAAGAACGACGGCACCGTCTCGCCCAGCCCCGGCACGCCGAAGAGCAC
>Ga0172380_10001356_pt1 | contig 42289 bp, 30 predicted proteins | sample Leawe162metaG_FD_119747 | JGI IMG/M metagenome (GOLD analysis project Ga0172380, IMG submission 119747) | Leachate microbial communities from a municipal landfill in Southern Ontario, Canada - Leachate well 162 metaG | ecosystem: Engineered > Solid waste > Landfill > Unclassified | place...
CCTGATCGACGAAGCCCAAAGCGTTTTCAGTCCTCGTTGGACGGCCAAAGACATAGCCGCCTTGGATTTCCCCGGTGGACACGATGCCGCCGCTGCCGCTGGTCGTCCTGCCACCTGGAATGACGCGCTCGAAATGCACCGCCATTTTGGCTGGGACATGATATTAACCACTCCGAATATTCGTAGCCTGCGCGCTGACGTTCGCGAGGTGGCCGAAGGTGCATATAAACATCGTAACTTGGCCGTAATCGGATGGCGCGGCCGTTACATGGAGGGATTCCATGACGCTCAAGACAGTGGTCTTCCGAACCACATGGTTACGCTTGTTAGTAAAAAAATCTCAAAAGAAGTCTGGAGCCTCTATGACAGCACCGCAACCGGATCCTTTGCCGACACCCTTGCCGGCATCAAACTTTGGAAAGACCCTAAAATTCTGGCTTTATTGGCAGTGTTTGCCTTTGCTCTATTTATGGCTTTCCGCAATCCTTTACCTGCCGTTTTGGGTGGTAAAAAAACTGGTGATCGTCCTTCGCATCCTCCTCCACCCTCTCCTTCGTCCCCTCCGGTTCCTACTGCTCCGCCTCCTACTCCCGCTATTCATGGTAATTCTGATCGCGTGGCTGGTGTCTCTCCTGGTGCGCCTGGTAACGTAGTTTCCCCGCCGCCCAATGAAAGCCCTTGGCAAGTTATAGGCCATTATCAGGCAAACGGTAAGCACTACGTTACTCTTCGTCGTGATAATGTTATGCGCACTATTGTTAATCCGAAAGGTGCTACTTATGATGGAATTCGTACTACTTTACAGCTTGATGGCCACTATGCTACAGCTTACACAGGTGCAATTAATCCCGGTGGAATGGGTATTGGTAAGTTATGAAACGCCTATTTGCGTTGGTGATTTCGATGGTATTTTGTTCGGCATCGATTGCCGATGAAAAGCCTATCGTATTGAATTTTGATCGTGTACCGGTGCTTGAACTGGTTAACGCCGTTTATGGTGACATACTCAAAAAAAGTTTTGCCATCGATCCGTCATTAGCATCTCGGACTGATGTTGTTTCAGTGCATTTCCAGCATGCAGATAGTAATCAAGTCGTTGCCTACGTTGAAACTTTGTTTGATTCTCTCGGCTTCCAGGTCGATCAGAAGCCCGGTTTTGTGTTTATCAAACCAAAGGATGGCGACAGCGAGCGTGAATTGTTCTACTACCGTCCAAAACATCGCACGGCTACCTATCTGACGGATTTGATCATGACGATGTTCGACCGTGGCCGGTTTTCGACCCAGAGAGGTATTAAGATTGGTGCCGGCAGCAACCCCGCTACATCCTCGTCTGTGCCGGTGTCTGATACATCTGCCGCTACGCGCTCAAGTTCATCTTCTACGGGTAGTTATGGCGGTGCGTCTTCTAATGTCGATGTCGGCAATTCCTCCGGCATGTCGAGTCCTGATATTGACTCGTTTATTTTCGAAGGCAGTGCTAAAGAGATTGCCCGACTGCAGAAATTGTTGGCGCAGATTGATACGCCTCCCGGTGAAATCCAGGTTACCGCTATAGTTTATGAGGTCGGTAACAGCAGCCAGGAAGGTGGCGCTTTAAGTCTTGCTGTTGACATTTTGAACGGCAAGCTCGGTATCAAGACCGGTTCGCCTTCTTTGAGTAATTTTATCAGTATCAAAGCAGGTGGTTTTGAAGCCGTGGTTTCGGCGCTTAACTCTGATAGTCGTTTTCGCGTTGTGAGCTATCCTAGCTTGCGCGTTCGTTCCGGTTCGCACGGCGTTGTTTCGGTCGGCCAAGATTATCCTGTGCCATCAGTGAGCTTGGATCGCAACGGTAATCCCATTCAAACCGTTGAATTCAAGCCCTCCGGTGTCATTCTTGATCTAAAGCCCACCATCATGGAAGATCGTATTGACCTGGTCATAGACCAACAGATTTCCAGCTTTGTCCCGGTGGCCACCGGCAACACCAGCGTTCCTAGCTTGCAAAAACGGCAGTTCTCTACCACGGTCGGCATGGTTCCGGGAGAGATTATCGCCTTGGGCGGACTCAACGAGTTCAAGGCCAGTCAGGATGCAAACGGCCTCTCTTTCTTGCCGAAATGGACATACTCTTACGGCCAGGACTCCAGCAATACCCAAATTCTCCTGTTCTTGCAGGTCAACAAGATTTAGTGACCTGTCACGTCTCTGTCGATTAGAAATGTTTATGCGTTTTTGTGCCGGCACAACGCGATCCGGCCAGCGCCGGCGCGGAAACCGATTAAAAAATAGGCAATACCGCGATTTTCCGCCATTTCACCCAAGTAAAATTTATGGCGTAGACGACAACGATGAGTTAATCCGGTGCGCGCCGGCCGCGACGACGAAGAGCGACATCAGGAGCGAGGAGGAGGAGCGACCGGCGCGCACCGGATAGCTGTCTTATGAGGCGAAGAAGCCCGCCATAGGATTTGCTCGAATTTTAACCACAGCCGGTAACGGTTTGGTTTCTCATCAGAAAACCGGGAAATCCTCGGAGTTATCCCCAAAAGCCCGGCAAAACTCCTTCATTGCAGACGCCTTTCCGGTCGTGGACATGCGGCAAGCGACTTGCGACCTTAGGAGCGCGGTTTAGTCGCGGTGGATCACGGCGGCATGCTGAACCAACCTGGACGGCTTTTTGTCCAGGTTGCCCAGGTTTCACACAGGCTTTTTTCAACTTCGTACTGGGACGGCACCAGCCGGGTTCATGCCGACCGGGCGCAAGAGGTGGCACTGAGGGGGTTTTAAGGTTTTCCGGCTGTTTCATCGCCGGTGAAAAACGTAATCCAGCAACGGTAGGATGTATTGCTTATTTGCCTTCCCAGCCCCCTTACACAAAGTCGTTTTCCATCAATGTTCATCGATCTTGGGGGGTAGTTTTGATTGTTTGATGACCGAACGCCCAATCAGGCTAAAAATTGTCGTTACGTTATGAGTAACGCGCGCGTGACATGTCACAAAACCTGCCGAGAGGCGGGAATCATTTGAGTGTAAGGCACGCCATTAATCGTTTTTTTCTGTATCTGCATGGATATTGTTTTTTTGCCATAGTAAGGGTCATTATTAAGGTCATTTTTCGGGCAAATAGCCGTGCTTTTTATAGTGCAAATAATAGAGCTTGAAGTATCGGTCCAGCAAGGAGCGCCACTTCCATCAACCGTTGCGGTAATCGTAATTTTGCACGAAGTGTCGGAAGTAAACGGATCAGATTGGCAATCTCCCTGTCCCGCATCTGTCCTTGAAAGCTGCCATACACAATATTTCAACCCACTTTGCGCCGCAGCCAACGCCATATTAGAGTTATGCACCAATGTATTCGATGCGCTGGAAACGTTAGACATGTTAGCCATTGCATATAGCATAGCTCCTCCAATAGCCATCACAAAGACGACGGTAATAAGGATAAAAGAACCTGCTTGATTAAAATGGTTTTTCATGAGATCGCCTGTTTATTGTTAAAACACGCCTAGAATCGCTTTTCATAACGAACCATTATACGAAATTGGATGAGGCAAATAAAAACACTATTCAATCAATTCGTTAAGCGATTTTTAAAGTCCGCAGTCCGCCGAAGTATTTTTAATAAATATATGGTTGCCTTGGGTGCATATTGCCATCGGTAATCTCAAGGCCTTTTTGCTGGGAACCTATCACGGCGTATCGTCCACATATTTGCAAGAGTATCTCAATGAATTCTGCTACCGCTTTAACCGCAGGCAATGGGAGCCCGAATTACCGCTCCGCCTTCTCGACGCTTGCCTGAACCATACTCAGATAAAACTGAAAACGGTAATAGAGGCATATTCAAAAAAGCTGCGGCTGCAAATGTCGTTTGAAGAGCAGATGCTCCTCTGCACCTGGAAATAATTCCAAAACAACATGCCGTTTTGTTTGAAGAACCTTTGGCGGAGCGGAGGTCGTCGTCACGATGTATTGAAACGGGACAGCACCATCAGCAAACATCAACTCTGCTGCATCGGCCGCAGTCAATAAGTATTCGCGATACAAACGCTCGCTCATATCGGCCTCTCGGGGGCAATCATGGACGGCAAACCCAGGATGATGGCTTTCTATGGCGGTCGCCGCATCGAGCAGGCATGTCATGTCACCAAGAAGCACTTCGAGCACCTGATAGGCTTCCCCGCCCACCGAAATTTCGAATGGATGGTCGTCGGATTCAGGTACGAATCTGCCATAGCCTTCCTCGCCGAGCAGCCTGGCGGCAACTGAACGAGTTAACGACTTGAGGGCCTCTGCCCGTTCGGATCGAAGCTGGGATTGCTTGATCAGGCCTGCCTTTTTGGAATTCAATGCATCTGTGAGATTCGCTTGACGGTTGCGGGCTAGCTCCAGTTCTGGCGACACTTGTCCACCAGCACGTGTATCGACAAGTTTACAAAAATCCGCCCATCTCGATATGAGATATTCGCGCTGCGACTCACTTGTGCCTTTACGAACCTGGAGCCGCCGAATCTCTGCCTGTTTTTCACTGACGAGTGATTCCTGATGGCGTTGCTTGGCTGCGGTTGCGTGCTCAGTCCCCGTTGCCTCTCGTAGTGCCGCTTGACGCCTGGGTTGGTTGGCTTTGGTTTCGAGCAGGCTCATACGCCAAGGTAAACTTGGGGTGCTCCGGCGATTAAGAATGTGGTCACATTTTGAAAAATCGACATCGCCATGCCGGCAATGTCCTTCAAGATTCTCCAATCGCTGCAATTCCGCTGTCAGGCGGGTATATTCAGCCTCATTGGCGTCCAGCAAGGACTGAGCAATCTCCCGCTCTTTTACACGAATCGCAGCTTCGCGGCGCAACTCTTCGAGCCTGACGAGCAACGGCCCCAACATTCCCTCAGCGGCTTTTGTGTCACGCTCCAACACTGCTTCGGCACGCTCAGCGTTGGCCAAAGCACTCGCCACCAATGACTGCACCGACGGTCCATCGGTTATCTCGAAATTGGGAATGCCGTCTTCCGCTTTCAGTAGCGTCCGGAGCCTCTTCTCCAAATGAGCCTGCTCATAAGTTGAGTCTCTTTCCAACTCTGCCAGCTTTTGCGCAAGGCTCTGCAAATCGGATTGCACATCCTCCATATCTCGCATGAGTCGGTCGGTGTCCGCGTCCAACAATCCCAACACAGTGTGGACAAGAAGAGGAGGATCCTGCCGGGGACGGCGAAAACCCAATCCGTCTCCGTCGCGCCAATGGAAAAAGCTATCGAAGCGCGTCTTCTGATCGCGAATACACCACGCCAGCAGATGGCGCCATTCCAGGGGTTGGTTGCTGCCGGGTAAAGCCGAAGCCGGCAGCTTGGCGATGAATGCCTCATGTAGTGCAGCTGAAAATTCCGAGAAATCGCCATCCAAACCTCCGGCAAGCAAGGATTCGAGCCCTTCTCCCTTACCCGCACTGGAGTGGCCATGCAAGCCGTAGGGACGGTAAACGAGCCATGTTGTCCCATCTACGTAAATCTTGGCAGCTACGCCGCCCTTCGGAAAACCAGCCAGAGCTTTCTCGCGAAGCGACGATATCGACGGTGCTTCATCGCCAAGGCAGTAGCGGAACAGCAAGCACAAGGATGTCTTGCCGACACCATGCCCGGCGCTAGCCAAACCCGAGGCCGCTTCGGATTCAGGTTCTCTCGCCCAAATGATATTCAGTCCCGGATGCAGATCAATGGTGCGCACGACCGCAAGAGGTTCCTTGGATTCAAGCAGCCATAGCCGCTCGATCCAGAGGCGCGGAAATGATCGAGGCTTTGAATCAACTGGTAGCCAACTCGCCATCGTGTCCCCCTCAACCTACACCGCTGCCGCGTTCACTCTGCTCGTTGCTTGGCATGTCAGCATTTTGAGCAAGCCGTCGTTGCGCATCAAGCGCCAAAATCAAGTTGGCCAATTCCGTTTGTACAGGGCTCATTCGGACATCCGCCGTAAGCGTATTACCCCCCGGCATGAACAGGGTTGTCTCACCTTTGCGCTCGCGACGGATCGAACTGCTCGATTCCAGTCGTTGAACAAACGGTGGAATCAATTTCAGCGCATCGGGCGAGGCCAGCGCAGTCATGCTCCCGACTAACGACTGAAGCCGTTCGGCTTGCTTCGATTCAAGCAACAGTCCCGGATACCCGGTACGAGTTGCAGAAGCAACCATCTCCTGCAACTCGGCAATGGAAACGCCCACCCCACGTTGAGCCACCAGCGCAGCAACCAGCCCCGCCAGCTCGGCCTCGCTCTCATTCCGGATGACCGCAAGTTCAGAGTAAACAACCGAAATCCCATGATCAGGCAACGCTACGGGAACGAGTTCGCCCGACTCCAGTCTATCCCACGCTTCCAAAACCAGCCGCCGGGTGCGGTATTCACCGAACGCGCGCATCTCGTTGTTCTTGAGCACACGGAAGGTTTCGCTGGGGTAGTCGTCGCCCATGACTTCGGCAGGTTCGAGGATGTAGCGGAGTTCATCACGGGTGAGTCCGTAGAGGCGGGCGTACCAGGCATCGAGTTCGGCACGGAGCTGGGCACGGCGCGCGGGGCTCCAAGCGAAGGGAATGGTTCGTTGCTCGGCCGGGCGGGGATCGTAGGTGGCAAGGTCGTCGGCCCAGGGCTTGAGGTCATGGGCTGTGTAGGTCAGTTCCAACACACGCGGGACGATGAAGGCGAGGTCAGTTGCTGTGTAGCGGCTTGGCGGAAGTGCCGGAAGCTGCTTGTAGATAAAGTAGTTCAGGTGCGTACCACCGACCTTATGCCGGGCAACAAAGTCCAACGGCATAGAATCCAGGTTCCCAAGCAAAGCGGCAAGCCTTGCTGGATTGGCATTTACGTTAAATAACATCAGCGGAAGATTGTTCCCAACCCCTGACCTCGGCACCACCGACGCAATCACCGTGCGCTCAGCGGCCGCATTGGTGATATCACGCCAGCCCATCAGCCAGCGCGGACTACGGCTATCCATCAAGACGTCGAGAAAACCAAGCAACTCCGCTGGCTCGGCATCCAGTCCACCAAGAGCCTCCAAATCCGCTCCATGGAGCCCTACCCCAGCATCCTGCATCGCCCATTTGCCGAACTCAACAAAGGTTTTCTTTCCGCTGATATTTGCCGCCTGGAGTGCCTGCAAAAACATTGGAAACATCCGGGCCAGTCCTGCTTCGGCGGCCTGCATGCCTTGAAGACGTTGGCGGTTGGACCAGTCATCTCCATCTTCTGGAACTCCGACTGCACGGCGAAACAGTTCACCCGCCACCCAGGCGGCGACGGCGACTTGGAGCTTCTGTTCGGCCTCAGCAATTTCACCCGAATTGGCTTTATGCACGCCCAGCCAAGTGCTGGCCACCCGCGCTGGCACTCGGGCGATGCGGGCCAGCACCTCGCACTCGTCCACCCAGTAGCGTGGGCGTACTTCAAAGCCGGGGGCGTTCTTTTGAGTGTCAGTGCAGTCGACAGTGTCCAGCCCGTCCGGCTTGTCTGGCGTATCCACATAGGTGGCCCAGCGGTGGTCAAGTTGGTGGATCATCTTGGCCTCATACAGAGGGAGGCGCTTCATCGGAGGCTGTAGTGCATCACGGAACAGACCACTATCACTGGACATGTGAAACATAGTCGAGAAACGGATGCCCCACGGATTCTTGTCGGTCGCACCCTCCTCGATCAGCACTGGCGCGGCACGGTAGAGCTTTTTAGTTAGCTCGGCGTCACGCTGGCTACGGAAGGTGGGTAAAGTTCGAGTATTCGGATTGAGCAATCCAAATTCAGTCGTACTGAGCTCATACCACTTACGACTTTCTGCCAAATCGCTAATCTTATCCACATCGAAAATGAATTGAGCTTGGGGTGTTGTTCCGACTGTAAAGAGACAAAATGGCTTCCGTTCATCGGTTGCTGGAAACCATCGGCGCACTTCGTAGAAGCTTACGATTTGAGCTAAGCGACCTTCACTCACGACACTGCCGAAGAACGCTTTGGTGGAATCGTCAGTAGCAATGCCGGTGGGCACGATAAAACCAGCGCGCCCGATAAATGAGACCAACTGGAAAAAACTCTCGGCGAACAACGCATAGGTGTTGACGTCACCTACACCCGTCAAGGGATACCTTCCACTATCATGAGCGTAGAGGCTGGCAGCTTCGGCGCCGCGCCGGGCACTGATGAATTCTTCATGCAGCCGCATCTCGGCCCGGTTAGGTGGTGACAGCCCCTCGGCAGCCTCTACGTCAGGAAACAGGGAATGCAGCAAGAGGCCATGGCGCAGCAGTTCGATACGCTGACCCCGTTCCGATTTGTTTTTTGCCATGGCCACCAAAGGGCTGCGGACGGCAAAAAACTCCTCTTCCTGTAGCTTGATACGTTCCCATGGCGGATTGCCCAGCATGACCGAGAAGCCACCCCGAGCCCGAACCTGTGGGAATGCCAGCCACCAGTGGAACACCCTGTGGGTGCGGCAAAGTTCCTGTGCGGCATTATCCACCTCGGGCTTGCTCTGTTCGCCGTTGATAAGTCCCCACAAGTAGCCGGACAGGGGGATATGCAGCGCATCCTGTGGCAGCTTGGGGGCGAGGAATGCAGCAACATAGGTGTCCGCCAATCGCGCCAGTGTACTGTGCCGCGCCTGGTCGGCGGACTGCGCCCAAGCAGCGCGCTTTGCCTTGATGCCAGAGAGGCTATCGTCGGCTAGATGCTCAACGGCGTCGGCCTGTGTAGCCAGATCCGTCTTGGTGAACAGGTCACCTGCTGTGATAGCTTTCCAGCTTTTGAGGTCGGCCTTGTTCTGTTTTTTCAGCGCGCTGGCGGTAGCTTTATCGTCGCCAGAAAGCACAGCGTAGGCTTCGTCGGGTATGCCGTTTTCCAACACCTTGGGATCGAGCACACCGAGTAGCGCATCGCCGACTTGCAGGTGGTGGTCGAGGAAGCTGAGCGGCATGTCGGGCGTATAGGCCTCCAGCCACAGCGCTGTCTTGGCTAGGGCAATAGCCATGGGATTCTTGTCGACACCGAAGATGCAGTGGCTGACCACGTCGCGCAGAGCGTGGCGGTAATCGGTTTGGGTGGGCGCGCCACCGGGAGCCCGTCGCTTGGCGACTTCATCCGCCAAGCGACGGGCGGCGGCAAGCAGGAAATGGCCGGAGCCGCAGCCGGGGTCGCAAATAGTGATGTCGAGCAGTGCTTCAACCGGGCGTTGTGGGTTCAACCGCAAGGTGTCGGCGATGACCGGCACCAGCGCGGATTGAATGAGTTCCTGCACTAAAGGGTCGGGAGTGTAGTAGCTGCCGGTGAGCTTGCGGGTGTTGCCCCGGGTGGAGGCCGCAGTGTCGTCGTCACCCACAAACGCCAGTCGGGCGGTATGCGGCTGCGACAGGCTTTGCAGATCGGGCACCAGTTCCAGCAGGCTTTCGTAGACGCTGCCGAGTTCTTCCGGCCCCATGTCGCGGTAATTGACGCGGGTAAGGCCGGTAGGCTCGCGAAAGTAGCCAAGCTGGAAGATGGCGGTGAGCAGCCAGCGGTTTTCGATCTGGGCTGCGCCGAGGTGGGCGCATTGGTCCGTATCGAACAAGCCGCCGAGCGCAGGCAATGCCAGGGCTGGTTCGCCCCGTCCCAGGGCGTCGAAGGTGATGGACAGTGCCTGCCAAAGGTCGCTGTGGGTGTCGAAGCCACTGCGGCGTACAGCACGTTCGCGCAGCCAGGTGAGCGAATAACCGGCAAGGTAGCGCTTTTGGGTGTCTTTGGAGCTGTTGGGGTGAAAAATAAGCGGCAGGCCGGTGGCGCTATCGGTTCGGTCTTCCACAGTGGCGAGGAAGATCAGGCGATAGACCAGACGCAGCAGTTCTTCAAAAAAGGCCTGTTTGGATAGGCCGTTGTCTTGTTGCAGGGACTGGCGCAGGGTGCTGTTATCGCGGTGACTGAGGAAACCAGTGCCCAGTGCCCGCAACGCCTCGGCGACGCCGTCACGCAACCGATCGCGGGCACGCACGCCAGCTTCCTGCCCGGCATTGCGCCAGCGTTCCCAAGGGCAGTCGGCAGGATTGGACAGCTGTTCCGTCCTGGTTTCTTCCCGAACTGTGGAAGGTGCCGCAAAGCGACTGGCATGCGCCAGCAACCAGAAGGCAACGAAGTCGGCATACAGCTGTTCGGTGAAGAGAGACTCGATGTCGATCTGCAGATAAACCGGGCGGGTGAGACTGGGATTGTCGCGCAGGATGCGGAGACGCAGACCATTGCTGACCACGGCCCAAAGCGCATCGTCCGAGGCATTGAGGGCTTCCTGCGCCAGCATAAAGGGGGAGCGGCGGCGAATCTTGCCGGTTTCCGGGTTCGTCTCACCAAAACGATCGTCCGACGTATCCAACCCCTGGGTATGTGCTGCCAAAATGAGGGGCACGCGCCCGTCACCTGAGAGATAGCCGATATTATAGGCGTGTCCCGATGCTTCAATCCGAGCCCCCTCTTCCAGATCGGCAAAACCCAGCACGCTACGCAACAAAGGCAGTAGGAATTCACGCAGGGTCAGGTCATGAGCATTGAGATCGGCGCGCTGGCGCTGCGACTCGAAGTCGGCCCAGAGGTTCTGGGCGATTTTCCAGTAGCGGGCGGCCTCGTCGCGTAGCTTGAGGCCTTTGGGGATGCTGTAATGGTTTTCGGTCTGCTCGGTCTTGTCCGGCGTTTGCAGGCTGGTGAGGCGCGCAAGTTCGTCGGCGGGAATCAGGCCACCTTCGATACGGATAGCTTGGTAGGCAAATTGGTTTTGGCATCGGCGGGACATGACTTACACCCCCGCTACGACCGGAACCAGCACGTAGACACCCATGATGTCGACAGGCAGGCTGGCGGTGACTTGGTAGGTGCCCTTGGCTTCGGCAGCATCGCGCACCCGGCGATGGTCTTGCAGCAGTGCTTGGGCGCGCTCGCGGGCAAGGCTTTCGAGCTGGGACTGCCAATCCGGGATGGTCTGCAATGCCTGCCTGATGTGCAAGTCGCGCACTGGCGGCGGCATGTTGCGCACCGCTTCGGCGCCAAGCAGTGCGTGGGTTTGTTCGGGTGTCAGCATTTCGGGCGGAGCAGAGCCGGAAGACACAACGGCGATGGTTTCCTCGCACAACATCAGGCGGGTGCTGGTTTCGCGGATCACGCTTAGTTGATGGCGCAGGCGCAGCAGCAGCACGGTGGTTTTGAGGCTGACATTCCCTACGAAAGCGGCACCGGCGCGGGCGACGGCATCGGCATCATTAACCTCGGGATCGGACTCCAATGCCCGCTCCAGGAGGGTGTCGGCCAAGACCACGACCAGCGGATGGGTGCGCTGAATGAAATGTGATCCTTGTGCTGCGGGCTGGTGGAAATCAATACGCAGCGTGCCGGTGAGGCCATCTGCGGCCAAGCGCTCCCGCACAGTAGCTGGTAGGTGGTCGAGGTGAAGCTTGTTGTGCTGCTTGTAGGGTTCCAGCGCGGCTCCCAGCTTGGCGACGGCGCGGCTGACGAAGCGAGCCACGTCGTCCTCTCCGCCTAGTACGGCGGCAGACTTGCGCCACTCTGGCAGCACGTCTTCCGGCTTCAACCGGCGCTGGGCAAATATGGAGCGGTTTTTGGCGGCCTTTTCGCGGGCGCTCTGCCAAGCGGTTTCGATTTCCTGGGCGGGTTCACCGAAGTCAAACGTCGCCTGAGCCATGTTGCCGACGGTATTGTGCTTGCGCAGCAACACCGCATTGAGCAGTGCCTGTGTGAGTTTGCCCTCGTTGTCAGGCATGGGCACCAGCACGCCCAGTTCCTTGCGGATGCTTTCAGCCTTGCGCAGGATGACTTGCAGCACGGCCCCATCGACAGGGTTGTCTTCGCCGTAGAGCATGGTGCTGCGCACCTCGCGTGCTTTCTGTCCGAAGCGATCGACCCGTCCCTCCCGCTGCTCGTGGCGGGTGGGGTTCCAGGACAAGTCGTAGTGGACAACGGCGGTGAAAAGATGTTGCAGGTTGATGCCCTCAGACAGGCAGTCGGTGGCCACCAGAATGCGCTTCTCGGTATCACCCATTTCTTCAATCGCCGCTTCACGCTCTCCGGAGGTCAGCTCGCCGGTGACGGCCTTGATGGTGGCGTCTCTGAACTTGCCGCGAAGGAAGTCGGCCAGGTAGTGAGCGGTGGCGATATAGCGGCAGAACACCACAGGCTGGAAACCTTCTTTAATCAGAGCGACCAGGTGATTCTGCAACTTGGCGAGCTTGGGATCATTGGCAGCTCCAGCCAAGTTTTCGGCAGCGACGATGAGCTCCTGCAAGCGAGCACTGTCTTCCGTCTGTGCGGCGGGCTCGATGTCGTCAGTGGAGAGCGCATCGTCGAGACCGTCTAGAACGCGGTCGCCAGCCTGAGCTTCGATGTCTTCGAGTGTGAACTCGTCACTCCCAGCCTCTTCCGAAGCACCTTCGAGACGGGTGCGCAGTGCATTGACCGCCGCTGCAGGCGACGAGGAAATGCAGCGTAGCAGGGCCAACGCGGCCCACCAGTTCATGCGCTGTTCTCGTTGGCCCCGGCCTTCGGCCCGTTCGACCAGTTCGCGGGCATAGTCCAGCACGTCGTTGAACAGTTGTCCCCAGGCGCCGGTCAGGCGATAGGTCAACTCGGCGGTCTTGCGGTCAGGAAACATCGAGGTGTCCTGCCACTCGGCGATATCCGGGCGACGGCGCTGGACGAAGTGGTGCGAGAGGTTGTCGCGCAAGTCCATGCGCGCACCGGGCGGCAGATCCTTCAACGCGGTGAATTCGGGACGCAACAGACCAAGCAGATTGAAGAAAGCGTCTTCATCGCCACTGTGCGGAGTGGCAGTGAGCAGTACCATGTGCCGGTTGGCATTTTCGGCCAACCCCTTGAGCAACTGGTAGCGCTGTTGGTGACTCTGGCCGCCTTGGGTGCAGGTGTGCGCCTCGTCGACGATGACGAATTCGGGGCAGAAGCGCTGAAAGGCTTCGCGACGGCGCTCGGACTTGATGTAGTCAAGGCTGACCACGGTGAAGGGGTTGGCGTCGAATACCGAGGTGCCGGGCGGCAGATCGCGTTCGAGCCGGGCCGCCGAGGAGGTGCGCACGATCACCGACTGGATATGGAAGCGTTCGGCCAGTTCGCGCTGCCACTGCTCGCACAAGTGCGGAGGACAGAGCACGGTGAGGCGCTGGATTTCGCCCCGGTCCAGCAATTCGCGGGCAATCAGCGCGCCTTCGATGGTTTTACCAATGCCGACGTCGTCGGCGATCAAAAGACGTACCGTACCCAGCTTCATTGCCATCAAAAGTGGCACGAGTTGATAGGCGCGTGGCTCGACTGCGATGTTGCCAAAACTGCGGAATGGCCCGGCGCCATTCCGCAGTTTGAGTTGCAGGGCATCCATCAACAACTGGCTGGCAGCATGATTGCGTGCCTGCTCGGCTTGAGGCCAAGGGAAAGTGGCCGGCTGAACTGGTTGGCGCTCCAGCGGCAGGAAGATCAGGGATTCGTCCTTTTCGCCGCCGCCCAGAGGGCGCAGACGCAGGGTCTCGGCAGTGGATTCCGGCAAGACGATCCATTCGCGACCGCGAGCCGAGACAAGGCTACCGGGATAAAACTCGGGGTTAGGTGCGTTCATGTTTTATGCCGTGGAGCCAGCGCCGAACAGGTCGGCGTAGGTGGAGAAGATTTCCGGCCAAGTGCTTGTGTCTTTGGAAAACCGAACAACGATGTAGCCCTGCTCTTCCAGACGACGATTGATTGCGGCGTCCTTCGCCCGTTGGGTTTCGTTGTCATGGTGCGGGCCGTCGATAAAGATTGCGAGCTGGTAGTCGTCGTAGAAGAAGTCGGCACAGGTCTCTGCTGTGGCGATGGTGTGCTGGCCGCGATCCGGCTTGCGATGTCCATGTGCTTCCATATAAGCCAACCAGGCTTGTTCCAGGGTGCTGCCGGAGACACGAGCCAGCTCGGCACTGTGCTGGTCAGGCGCACGCCCTTGGGTGCCTTGCCTGGTCTGGGCGGTCGTGAGTCGGCAGAGCATGTCGAGCACCAAGCCGTCAGCCTCCTTGTCCTTACGGTCGATAAGCGGGTGGTCTGGCTGATTGTAGTAGGAAAGCAGGCACTTGTAGCAACCGGCCTCGCAGAGGGGCACGCCTTTGGTATCGGCCTCTTCGATCAAACCCGCCTTGGTCCAGGGCTGGCCTGTTGGAGGAGGTTGAAAATGCATGATTTCCAGTGCTTCTGTCGCAACCGCCGCCAGCGCCTGGGGTTCGCTGGCGAGGCGGGTGAGCACACCCGCGCCGCCCTCAGCCGCTTCGTAGAACAGGATGGACTGGCGAGCATCCCGGGTTGGCAACGGCTCAGCCATGAGCTCGCTCTCTTCGAGTTGATAGACCGATTCAATACCGCGCTTGAGTGCATATTGCAGAGTGGTTAGGGACGCTGCCGAAAGCTGGCCCAGCTTGCCGTGGGGGCGCACGATGAGGATGTTGCGGCGGTCTTCCACGTATGGAACGATGCGCTGGGGCGGAGTTCTGTCCGGCGGAGCATTTTCATCCCCCTCTCCTTCACTTTCATCGACCCCGCCAACCCAGTGGCCAGTGACCGGATTGATCATGAACCCCAGCACCGACTTTTCCTTCCGGCGGCGCCAGCCGAAGTTCATGCGCCATACGGTGGCGGCAGCACCATACTGGAGTTCCAGCAGGGGGCCGGTGGTATCCGCAACCACGCAGGTGACCATCTGCGGCTTTCCGTCGACCTCGGCGAATTGCAGCGTGGTTTGCATCTCATAGCCCTGGCGGACGCGCTCTTCCTCGTTGGCTGTGATGCGCTCTGCCCGTTTGGTGGAGACATTCTCGATGCGGTAGAGGTGCTTTACTTCTTCGGCCCCTGAGAGTGAAACACCGCAGGACACACAGCAGTCTGCATCGCGCTGCGAACGGAAATGGCCGTAGCCGCATGCTGGACACAGTCGTGCAACTTCCGTGGATAGCCGGGCACCCTCGGCAACCTGATCCTGGCTGGTGATGGTAAGCAGAGCCTTGATGACGCGGTACTGGCTACCCTCATGGTATATGAGGCTATAGGGACCAAACTCGCTCAGCGCCAGGAAACGTGGCCGGGAGAGAAATCGCTCGCGGCCAATGTTGCCCCGGCGCGCCGGAATATAGGCCATCAATGGCAAGCGGGGGAAGTTGTAGCCGGGCAGGAAGCCTTGACTGGCCAAGTAGCGGTAAGTGTAGAAATCGCTGTTAAAGGCGCTGTCGCCCGCCAGCAGTAGGTCGCGCTGTTTACGCGCCTCATTGTGGCGCTGTTGGGCTTCCCGCCGCTCACGCTCGCTGGCGGTCGGGTTGTTTTCGATCTTAAAGTTGAGCTCGATCTGGCGGGCGGTGGCACGGTAGAGGTCACGCCAGCGCTTGAGGGAACCATCAAGTTCCTTGTAGGCGCGCTGGAATACCGTCTCTGGCCAGGCATCTGTGAACCAGGGGGCGCGCTCGGGGGTGAGCTCATCTTTGAGCATGGCCAGAACGGCAAGGCCACGCTGGTGGGCGCGTTTCCTCGCATCGGGCTTATCGAGATCGTCTCCAATATCTTCCAGAATCGCGAGGGCATCGGGCTGATTCATGTCGAGTAGATCGCGAATGCTGTTGCCGAGTCGCTTGCTGGTTTCGGCTAACCAAATCGCGTGCATGTGGCTTTGCACCAGTTCGCGATTGGCCAGGTCGAGGGTAGGTGCCTTGACCTGGCCATGCACCATCTTCACCGGGTCGCGGAAGTAATACTGATCGTGCGGACTCTGGCTGGCACAGTAGGTGATGACCAGTGCTGGCTGGCCCGCACGCCCGGCACGGCCACTGCGTTGAGCATAGTTGGCGGGCGTGGGTGGTGCGTTGCGCATGTAAACGGTATTCAGCGAGGCGATGTCAACGCCTAGCTCCATGGTCGGAGAACAGAACAGGACTGGTAGCCATTCCAGCTCATTGCCATACTTCTCGCGCCATTCCTTGCGATCCTTTTCGGTGAAGCGGAAACGCGCCTCACGCGCCATGCGATCATCCTGCTCGACCTGAGCGGTGTGCTCGCGCGCCTCGAATTCAAATAGCTGGTGAACGGGATTTGATAGCAAGCCCGCAATGTTCCGGTAAAGACCGCGAAAGAAAGCGTTGTCGTTTGCCATTTTGGGGCTGGTTCCTGCACCCTCAGTCCAAAGAAGCGCCGAGCCATTCAGTTGCCAGCCCATTAGGCCGGTATCGGTATCTTCCCTGCGTACCAAGCCATAACTTTCAGCCGCCTTGAGCAGGGCGCTGATGACTTGAGGGTAGGAAGCGTCATTGATCTGGCGGGCGAAGGGATTACCACCTCCCCATGTGCTGGGTTTTTTCAGTTCGCGCCCTAGGCGGGAGCGGCTGGAGCCAATGACCAAGTATTCCTCGATATTGTTCTTGCGCCCGCGCGGACCGCCATCTTCGCGAGGACGGCTGGTGACGAACCACTTGGCAGGAACGGGGCGCTCGTCTTCGGTGAACCCCCAAGGCTCACGCAGGTTGGCGTAGCTCTGGGTACGAAGCTGGTCTAACTCGGCCCGGTCAAGATATCGGGTAGCAATACACAAGCCCTGGCGCATGGTCTCGAACAAAGCACGCAGTGCGTTGGCACGTTCGGCTGGCTTGGCCGCTTGCAAGACGGTGGGTGCCTCTGTCCACTCCGATTCATCGGCGGCAAGCTCGTCGATATCCTGATAAACAATGCGCACCAGACCAAGCTGTTCCAAGTTAGGGTTGTTGAAACGCCAACCGCGCCGTAGGTCAAAAAAACTGCGATAGCCGAGGATGGCGCGCATTGCGTCCTGCACTTGGCGGCGGTTGTTGCCCTTGACCTCGGGCTGTTGCATGTATTCACCCCGAACTACGGGGGCGTCCCGATGAAAACCAAGCGCTTCGAATACCGAATCAGCCACTTCTTTTTCAGTAAGAGGCTGGCCGCTTTTCTGTATGGCGGACAACAACGCGGCACGCATCAAGAGTACCTGCACGAAATCGTTGAAGTGCCCGGCCTGAAGAGCGGCATCCTGTCGGTTGTCGGAAAACCCTAGAACCTTTTTGGCATCGGCGCTGAGCTGCTGATCCTGTTCGTAGAGATAACGTAAGGACGACAGCGTAAGCATGGTCGTCGCAGAACTGCGGCCTTCACCCGACAGCGATGTCAGGCGTAATGAGTCTTTGCCAGAGGTAGTGTGGGTAGTGCCACAATTAAGGCAGAAACGAAAACCGCCAGGGATGAACCAAGCGCTTAACCCGCCTTGGGTAGTTGTCACGCCGTCGGGACGCAATCTGGCAGTCTGGGGAACGAACTTCCTATAGGCTGATTTGATGCGCCACTCACCGTCTGCCCGCTCTTCGATCCAGTTTTCCGGGAGACGCTCGACGGCCTCATCCCACCGGTTGCCGGCATCGGGCATGAGAAAGCCAAATTTGACGCCCTCATCATCGTGCTGGCGTTCGCCGATATCCCTGCGCTCGAAGGTGCGACCTTCCGCACCGTCGGTATCCCATACGGGCACGTACTCCTGCCCGCAGTCACGGCAAAAATGGACGTTATAAAGGAAACGGCTACGGTCGCCGGCGGCAAACTGCTGCCCATCCAACGTAATGTGGCGTTTCCCCGGCTCTTCAAGAGTGGCATAGACCTTTCCACCCCCCGAAATGAACTGATGCAACTTGAAAGCAAAGAGGGAATTGCCGGAAGCATTCTTGACGTTGTATGCACGCAACAGGAACTGTTGCAGATAAGTATTACAAGCTTCCTCGTCCAGGCCCGATGCTTCTGCCAACTCCTTTGCCGCCTGTTTTAGGGTTTTGGGCTTGGCACGACGTGGTTTGCCACTCTCATAATCCAGCCCAAGCGTCATTTCCACCCATACCGACACGGGGTGCTTGGCCATTTCTTCGTAAGTCTGGCTCTGGGGGACACCTGCCTGTATCGCCGCTGCCAATCCGGGGGCTACCGTCTGCGCGGTTTCATTTTCGGGTGTGGAACGTCGCAGGGTCTCGGTAATGATGTTTCGATCGGGAATCGGTACGCCGAATAGGCGGGTGGCAACACGCGCAACAGCGGCATTGCGCTCCATTTCTGTTCCGTCGGTAGCCATGGTGGCAGACGTACCGATACATATCAGCCTGTCAGTCAGCGCCTCACGCACACGGCGTACCAGCAAGGCAACATCGGCCCCCTGCCGTCCTCGGTAAGTGTGGAGTTCGTCGAGCACTAAAAAGCGCAACCCCTTGGCATTGCGCATGACGGCCTTGTCGATGTCGTTCTGCCGGGTCATCAGCAATTCGAGCATCATGAAATTGGTCAACAGAATGTCGGGCGGGTTGGCGGCCATGGCCTGACGCTCTTCGTCGCTCTCTTGGCCGGTGTAGCGGCCAAAGGTCACCGGGCGCGAAGTTGGGTCGCTGCCCAGAAATTTCTTGAGCTCTTCCAACTGGCTGTTAGCCAGCGCGTTCATCGGGTAGACGACAATGGCACGCGTGCGGGGCGAAGTATCTGTTTCCTTATCCTTGAGGCAGGCGTCAACGATGGGGATGAAATAGGCCAATGATTTGCCGGAGCCCGTCCCTGTGGTCAGGACATAACTTTCGCCCGCAGCAGCCAAGCTGATGGCCTCTTCCTGATGTTTAAAAAGATTGAGTGGCGTCCCTTGTGAAGCAGCGGTCTTCCCATACCGAAATATATCCGCACACTTGTGGTGGATATTTCCGGCCTGTACAAGTTCTTCTACTGAATGTCCCGCCTTGAAATTTGGATTGACCTGAATCAGCGGCGCAGGCCAGTAGCGCTCGGATCTATAGGTTTCGTTGACGAAACTGGAAATGTCGTCCGCCTGAATGCGAGTAAAACTACGCGTGAAGTCGGAATAATCCCCGACAAGCTTTTCCCTGAACTCAAAGACGTCCATTAGTTCAGCCGATCCTTATAAGCACGTGGAAGGCGCGGTTGATTCAGAGTCCCCCGCCAACTCTTGGGAAGCATCAAAGAACCTGTCGGCATTTCTGTGATGTAAATGCCCATTCGGTATTTTCTCATCCTTCTGTGTATCCAGGCGCCATAACGGCGCTTTCGACACCGTAAAGCGTGGGCGTGTTTCTTAGCCACAAGTGATGCTCGTTGGACGGCAAACGATGATCTGGCGAGCAGTCGACTGACCAGCGTCGCAGTGCGTAGCCGGCAAGTGCAGCCCGCGTCTGCAATATCAGCATCCCGTTTTCCATTCCATAATCTGCCTCGACGGTTTCCGAATGGGTGATGCCGGGGTGTGGTACAAGTTCCAAGTCAACAATCCGCGCCCATTGAGTATCGGCCATCAGGAGTTCGCTCTCCGAAGTTGTTTCACCCAGGACCTTAGCCTTGGTAATCCGCGTCAAGACAAAGTCGCCGAAGCGCGCTTTTTCCCGATCATAGGCGCGCACGTGCCAGCGCAAACCATTGTCTGCCAGAGCGATCGGGATGATCACACGGCTGGCAGCGCCAGTAGCGAGGGAAAGATAGGTCACGCGCAGGGGCTTCTGTGCGCATAGAGCCCGGGTGATTGCAGCGAGAATCTCCATGTCGGGATTCACCAGACTGCTGGGGCCTTCGCACGGGACAGTCTTGCGAAGCCTCAAATCCAACCCATCGCCAAAACCCAGCAACAACCAGCTGAGCACCCGTTCGGCAGAGAATTCAAAAAGCGCAGAGAACTTGGGGCCAGGACGATAGCAACGTGTGCCGGCGTCATATTCAAGATTGTCCGGCGCAAGCTCCCGGTAGGCGCTGAGATCCCTTGTGGCCGCCGCTGGTTTGATGCCAAAACGGCTTTCGATGTCCGAGCGGCGAAGTTCCCCGGAAAAATAGGCTCGCATCTCCAGATACGCCAAGCGTTCCCGTTGTGTCCGGGGCGTTTTTCTGAGCAATTGGGATGTTGCCTTCGATGTCACACGTTTTTCCCTGATAGGTAAGACCGATGTTTTAATCAACACTCTATCAGAAAGTTGCAGCACCCCCAATCAAAATGATGATGTTTATTTATATCGATACAAATTATCAGCTACTTGCCAAGCAGCATCGTCGTTCAACATCGCGCGTTCCCTCTTTGGGACTCTGCTCAAGCAACGTACTGAAGCTTTTTTCATTAGATTGTCGGGTCGAGGATAAATCAGCCACCATACCCGATCTGAATGTGGCAATTTACCACGGAGCTCAGAGGCAACTTGCCGTCAAGGGAAAGGATATGGTGATCACCACCTATGGACTGCTACGTCGTGACACCGCCAAGTTCAAAAGCAAGGAATGGTCGTTGGTGATCCTTGACGAAGCTCAGGCCATCAAGAATCCTGAAACCGATCAGAGTAAGGCGGTTAAGGGCTTGAAAGCTGGCGCCGGTATCGCCATGACCGGCACCCCGGTGGAAAACCGCCTCTCGGAGTTGTGGAGCATTTTCGATTTCCTTGGCAGTGGTACCGGGCTTAATCTGACTGCGGCCAACCACGTCATCCACTATGACCTATGGTGGAACCCTGCCGTGGAAAATCAGGCAACTGATCGGGTATTTCGCATCGGGCAACAGAAGAATGTGATGGTCAATCGCCTCATCACTCTAGGCACCTTCGAGGAAAAAATCGACGCCATGATCAAGGCCAAACAGGAACTCACCAATCTTACCGTTTCCGCCGGGGAGAGTTGGATCACAGAAATGTCGGATCGGGAGTTGCGGGAGATATTTACCTTGGGCGTCGGTGAACCAGTTTGAATAGGTCATGAACAAGGATGAATGGCACCTTGGCTTTGACACCGTCCATTCTACATACCCATCCTGAACGAGATGGCATTCGCACAAAAACCGAACGAATACTTGTACCTGAAAAAACCGATGCAAATCGGTCGCCATTTACAACATTAAGGTTCGTTTGGTGGAAATCTTAATGATTTACTTCTAAAAATCGGTGGTCAGATTGCTGAAATTCACTTCGGCACACTAGGATGCCCCGACCAGCATCGATATGATTATCGCGATTTACCACGACATCATGACTTCACTTGACGAGCTACACACCCGCGCCTTCAATTACATTCGATATTTTTAAATTTGTTAAGGACTTGGAGGACTCGGGCATCCCGCGTTCACAGGCTGAGGCTTTCGTTAAGGAGCAACAGGAAATATTGTCCGAAACACTGAACACCACTCTATCGCATGCTTCGGTTTGCCTACAAAAACAATCTATAACCAATTGAATAATTGCGTATTTAAACTCGCGACACGCCGGTCAGTGCTGCAAGCGCCCATACAAGCGGTTATACAATCCATCGCTTTTTATCAGATCGTCGTGCGCGCCCTCCTCTATTATCTGGCCGCCGTCGAAGACGTACACCCGGTCGGCCTGTTTCACCGCGCTTAGACGGTGGGCGATGATCAGCGTGGTGCGATCTTTCAGGAATTCGCGCAATGCTTCGTGGAGCTTGGCTTCGGTTTCGGCGTCGAGCGCCGAAGTGGCTTCGTCGAGGATCACCACTTGCGGGTCGGACGGCACCATACGGGCGATAGCCAGCCGCTGGCGCTGTCCGCCGGAAAGACGGATGCCCTGGCGTCCGACGAGGGTGTCGAGGGATTTGGGCAATTCGCGCACGGTGTCGGCCAGTTGCGCAACGGTAAGCGCCTGCCACAATTGCTCGTCGGTCAGTTCGCGCCCCAGAGTGAGGTTCATGCGCACCGTGTCGTTGAATAGCGCGGGATGCTGCAACACAGTGGCGACATGGCTGCGCACCACTTCCATACCGATGTCGGTCATCAGTACGCCGTCGAAGCGCACCGCGCCGGATTGCGGCGGATACAGCCCCAGGATAACCTGCACCAGGGTTGATTTTCCGCCGCCGGATGCGCCCACCAGCGCCACTTTTTCGCCCGCTTGTATCTTGAGGCTGACGTCGTTCAACACTGGGGTGTCGCCGTAGCTGAAGCAGACTTTCTCGATCTCGATGCCGACGGTATGCTTGCCGGCGAAGGGGTTGTGGAGATGCAGGTAATGCGGCTCTTCCTTTAGCTCCAGCAGGCGGTTGATGCGCGCCAGCGCCGCCTTGGCCGCGAAATAGGCATACTGGATGCCGAGGACTTCCTGCACCGGCCCCATCATGTACCACAGGTAGCCGAACACCGCCATCATCTGGCCGACGCTGAGGCTGGAATACACCACCATCAACATGCTGATAGCGCGGAATACATCGAAGCCGAACAGGAATACGGTGAACGACAAACGCCCGGCGGCGTCGCTTTTCCACGAGAACGCCGCCGCGTGGGTGCGGATGCCGCGCGCGCTGTCTATGACCCGCCCGATATAGTGCTGCTCGCGGTTGATAGCGCGTATTTGGTGAATCGCATCCAGGGTTTCCGTGAGCGCTTGACTGAATAGCTCGAAAGCGCTGTTTTCCTGCTTTTTCAGGTCTTTCACCCGTTTGCCCAGCACCATGGTGAAATACACCACCGCTGGATTGAGCAGCAGGATGAACAATGCCAACTGCCAATGCATCCACAACAGCACCACAGCGGTGCCGGCAATGGAAAGCACCGCCACCAGGAACTTGGAAACCGACACGCCGATAAAATTATCCACCGCATCCAGGTCTTTGACGAAATGCGAGGCCACCGCGCCGCTGCCCAGCGTCTCGTATTCCGACATCGCAATACGGCTCAAGCGCAGCAGCATCTGTTCGCGCATACGGAAAGCTACATCCTTGGCGATCAGCGTGAAACTGCGCGTCTGCCACACGCCCAGGATCAATGACCCTAGCCGCAGCAACAGCGTGAACGCCAACACTGCGCCGATGTACAGCACCGGACCGTGCCAAGCGATGGGGAACAGCCCGTTCAGCCCGGCTATCAGCCGCCCCGGCTGGTGCAACAGCACCTCGTCCACCAGCAACGGCATCAGCAACGGAATCGGCACGCTCGCCAGCGCCGAGAAAATCGCGACGACATGCGCGACTATCAGTGCGCGCTTGTGCTCACGGACGATGCCGAGAATTGATATCCAAGTGTAGGTTGCGGCGTGTAGGGCGGGCATTGGTAAGAAAACCTGAAAAATTCATTCTACCGCAGTATTTTTCAGCTTGCTATTTTGTATACCTTGCCTCGCCATAATTTACCGATTTAGCCACGCCTCGCGGGATGCGATGCAAGGCGCAAATTGTTTGTGTGGAACAGCTATACAGCGCAGGTTTGATACAATAATGGCGTATATTTCGGACATACATAACACGGTTTTCGTGCTACACTAAAATCGTGTGAGTTCCATGAAGGGCATAAATATGCGTAACGTCACGGTCACTCTGGACAAAGATGTCGCCGATTGGTCGCGGATTTTGGCGGCAAAACACAACACCAGTGTTTCGCGGATGTTGGGCGAATTACTGGCCGAAAAAATGATGCGGGACGAACGCTATGCTGCGGCGATGGAAGAATTTCTCGCCCCCTCCCCCACCATGTTGAACCTCGCCCCCCCCCTACGGCAGAACATCCTTATCCCGCCCGCAAGACGCTACATGAGCGATAATCCTAGAAACCTCTGTTGACCGCTTGCCAAGATGTGTAATAGGGTGGTTCTCAGCAACTTTGCTGTCTATTTTGCGTGTACCCGTATGGTGAGAACGCTACGAGCTGGGTTGCACGATTTTCCGGGCGCATGGCGGCGTTGCAACTACAAGAGAAGGCAATGGAACGACCATTGCGCGTCGTTGTGCCTCTTGTGCCCATACCCGACAGCCTACGGCTTGGGCACAAGAGCCGTTAGGCTGTCGGGTATGCCCTGCACCCGGAAAACCGCACACTCCAGCCCGTTCAACGGAGGTTTCTAGGATAATTTTTAATTCAACTTCGACAGGAAAGACCTTCATGAAAAGCACGCTAATCGCCACAATATTCCTCGGACTAACGCTAAGCGCTCATGCCGCAACCGAGACCAAGGAAGTAAAGACCCCCTCCGGGATCGTGATAACCACCTTGAAAGAAGGATCGGGCGGCAGCCCGAAATCGACGGACACGGTCAAGGTCCATTATCGCGGAACGCTTACTGACGGAAAGGAATTCGACAGTTCCTACAAAAGAGGCCAGCCGACCAGCTTCCCGCTGAACCGTGTCATACCCTGCTGGACCGAAGGCGTTCAAACCATGAAAACCGGCGGCAAGGTAAAGCTGCTCTGCCCCAGCAACTTGGCCTACGGCGCGCGCGGCATTCCCGGAACCATCCCCCCCGACGCAACGCTGGTTTTTGAAGTGGAATTGTTGGAAATCGTGAAGTAGTTGGGATGGCGTGAATATATGCTTTGCGCGGCCACGATTTACGCATTTATCCATCGTCTCGCAGCAATCGCATCCCGCGAGACGCGGCTAAATCCGCAAATCGTGACCGCGCAAAGTATAAATAATAAGGAATAGCGTGATTTCTGGAAACAGCACAATGCCTTTTCTGCGGCTTTCATGGAAAATGGCATCCTCCCGATAGGAGGTTCTTCGCCGGAAATCACCTTACGACGGGTTTTTAGTCGTCCCGAACAGCGTTTGCCACCAGCGCTTGCGATTGGCGGGGAGCGCCCATTTCGGCTTCAGTTCCGTCGGTGGCGTCAAGCTCATGACCCAGCCGGGCAAGGGTGTCGCGCCGCTCGAACCGCAAGACGAACCGAGATGGTTGGGATCGTAGATTTTCACGAAGCTCGGTCGTTCCAGATCGTCGGCATAGACGATGCCGCAGTAGCTTTCATGGTGGTCGCGGTGCAGCAGCGCATCGATTTCCTTGATGAAATTGCCGACCTGCGCGGCGCCGGAAGAAGATTGCGGCAACGCCTCGCCGACAGCGTACAAATACCAGCCATCGCCGTGATTGATCTTTTCCCAGAAATCGGCAAGCTGTTGCCATGACATCAGGCTGTACAACATGCCGTTGAGTTGGCGCTGGAAGTCGCTATCGGCGGTGGATGGCATGGTTCTGGACGTAGCGGCTACGGGTTACTTTGCGACTTGTTTTTCTCTCAATTCGTCCAGGGTCTTGCAGTCTATGCACAAAGTCGCGGTGGGGCGCGCTTCCAGGCGCTTCAGCCCGATCTCGACGCCGCAGCTTTCGCAGTAGCCGTATTCCTCGGCATCGATCTTGGCGATGGTTTCGTCGATTTTTTTGATCAGCTTGCGCTCGCGGTCGCGGTTGCGCAATTCGAGCGCCATGTCGGATTCCTGGCTGGCGCGGTCGTTGGGGTCGGCAAAAATAGTAGCTTCGTCCTGCATGGTGTGGACGGTGCGATCTATGTCTTCGCTCATCTCTGCTTTCCAGGCTTCCAGGATTTTGCGAAAATGGTCGCGCTGGGGCGGGTTCATGTATTCTTCGTCCGCATTCGGAGTGTAGGGAGTAAATTGCTTATGCAGTTCTGCGACCATCTGGTTTCAACCTGTTTTTGGCAAAACCGCTTTAATATCAGAAATTCGGCTGCGCCGCAAGTCGCAGCTTAGGGAAATAGCGAATGGCGATACTCAAGGCATTGATCTTCGATGTAGATGGCACACTGGCGGAAACCGAACGGGACGGTCACCGTGTCGCTTTCAATGCGGCTTTCCGTGAATTTGGGCTGGATTGGGAGTGGAATGCCGCCCTCTACGGCAAATTGCTGGCGGTGAGCGGCGGCAAAGAGCGGATACGCTATTACCTCGACCGCTTTCGCCGGGATTTTGCCCAACCGTCCGATCTCGATGCATTGATCAAGTCGCTGCATCAAGCCAAGACGCGCCATTACGTCGAGTTGCTGGAGCGCGGCGGCATCCCGCTGCGTCCCGGCGTAAAACGCCTGATTACGGAAGCGCGCAATGCCGGTTTGAGGCTGGCTATCGCCACCACCACGGCTCCCGACAACGTTGCCGCGCTGTTGCGTTGCAGCTTGGCGCCCGATGCGGAAAGCTGGTTCGAAGTAATCGCCGCCGGCGACATCGTTCCCGCCAAAAAACCGGCGCCGGACATTTTCCTGTGGGCGCTCGACAAACTGAAATTGGCGCCGGGCGATTGCCTGGCGTTCGAGGATTCCGAGAACGGCCTGAAATCCAGCCTGGGCGCCGGATTGAAAACCGTGGTGACGGTCAGCGATTATACTGTTGACCAGGATTTTTCCGGCGCCGCCGCCGTGTTGAGCGATCTGGGTGAACCGGCGCAGCCGTTCAAGCTCCTGGCGGGAGAGTTGCAGGGTGAGGGCTGGGTGACGGTCGAATTGCTGATGCGTGATGGAAAACATTCATGAATCCCAGGCAAACTTAGCGCAACGCTGCTCAACTCAATGACGGCAATCCATAAAGACAAAATCTTTTTCACCGCAGAGGACGCGGAGGACGCAGAGGAATAGCATGAGGGTTTTCCTCCGCGTCCTCTGCGGTGAATCGGTTTTTTCCGTGCTGAGCACAAATTTACCTTGGTAATTGTTACACACCCTCTTCTTGGCAAAGGAAATACCAGCTAGAATGCCCCTTTCTTGAATTTACCCTCACGATCGGAGCCTATCCAACATGCCCACTGACGTACAAGCAATCATCCAGGCGCTGGTCAAGGCGCAATTAGTCAATGACACCTACGATCGAGGCGAAAAGCTGCAACCGGTGGTCGCTCTGTCGCGCGGCTACGGCTGCGGCGGCGGAGAAATCGCCCGCGAGTTGGCGAAACGCCTGCAAGTCGGCTTTTTCGACAAGGAAGTCCTCAACGAAATCGTGGCCCAGAGCGGCGGCGACAAGTACCTGCTGGAAAAGCTCGACGAAAACGTGAAAAATCGTTGGGAAGCCTGGATACTTTCGTTCCTGTCGGGCGACAATGTGCTTACCGAAAATTACCAGCGTCTGCTGGTCAACGTATTGCTCGGCATTCTCGACACCGGCGGCGTCATCATGGGGCGCGGCGCTCATATCATCCTGGCCAAACACGAAATATTCCGTGTGCGCATCATCGGGTCGCCGGAGAAAAGCGCCAAGCGGGTGGCTGCAAGCGAAAACCTGTCGTTGGAAGAAGCGCGCAAAAAAGTGGACGAGAAAAACCACGAACGCAGCAAATTCGTATGGGATTACTGGAAACATCGCCTCAGCGACCCAACTGAATTCGATCTGGTAATCAACACCGACCGCTTTAACGACATGTCCCAGGTTGCGGGGCTGATTATCGACGCCATGCACTACGCGGGCATTAAAACCGTCAAGCAGGCTGAAAAATGACTACGAAAACGCATGAATCCCTCACGCTGAAGCTCCATGTCGTCAGTATCGAAGCCGAGATATTCAGCGGCGAAGCCAGCAGGATTTCGGTGCCCGCGCTGATGGGCGAGATCGGCATCCTGCCGCGCCATACTCCGTTGATCTCTCCCCTACGCGCCGGAGAAGTCCGGGTGCATACCACCGACGGCAAACAAGTGCTGATTTACGTCTCGGGCGGAATGCTGGAAATCCAGCCGGAAGTGGTGACCATCCTCGCCGACACCGCCATTCGCGCCGCCGGCGCCGACAAGGCCGCAGCCGCCGAAGCGCGCCGCCTGACCGAGGAAGCGATGAACAAACAGGAACGCTTCGGCGACCTCGACCGCGCCCATACCGAACTGTTGACCGGCATCGCCCAACTCAGCGAACTACAGCGCCTGCACAAGAAAAAACGCAGTTGGTAATTCCCGCGTCGCTTGAAATGATGTAGTTGGCGCTGGCCTCCAGCGCGAGGGCAAGGAACTTATCGTCCTTCGGGTCTCGGCAGTCCGCAACCGGTGGGATGTTCCCAGGGTAAATTTGTTCTCGGCACGGAAAAAACCGATTCACCGCAAAGGACGCGGAGGACGCAGAGGAAAAGCATGAGGGTTTTCTCATCAGTTGCAGCGGTTTTTCGGTGGTGTGTACTTGACCGATGCAACGCAGGCTATTTCCCGACCGGCGCCGCCGGTGCTATTGCCAGCGGCGCCGGCGCCGGCGTCGGTGTCGATGTAGGCGTCGCCGGTGCTGTTTCGGCGCCGGTGGAAAGATCGGCGATCACTTTTTCCTGCCCGGAGGAAAGTATCATGACGATTACGCGCCGGTTGCGCGCCCGGCCTTCGGGGGTGTCGTTGGTATCCACCGGTTTGTTCTCGCCATAGCCTACCACCATCACCCTTACCGGCTGGATGCCGTTTTCGACGAACAGGCGCGCGACGCCGCTGGCGCGCGCGGAGGAAAGCTCCCAGTTGGAGGGGAACATGACACTTTGTATCGGGGCGTTGTCGGAGTAACCCTCGACCTGGAGATGGTTGTCCACATCGACCAACACCTCGGCGACCGCTTTCAGTATCTTGAGCGATTCGCCTTCCAGCGAGGCTTGCCCGGAAGCGAACAGTACGCTGGCGTTGATTTCGACGGCGATGCCGCGGCTGCTCTGCGTCACTCTGACTTTCCCGGCCTTTACCAGGCGTTCCAAGGCTTTCATGATGTCCTTGGCGATGCCTTTCATTTTTTCGGTTTCTTTCTTGAGCAGGACGGCCTGGGCGTCGCTCTTCCTGGGCATGATGGCGTCGGCCTTGGGCGGAGTGGGATTGCTTTTGGGATCGGTGACGATCACGCGCTGCACGGGCAGCGGCGGCGCGGTTGAGGGGTTCTGGAAGGCTTGCAGCAGCGAATCGCTGAGCACTTTGTACTTGCCCTCGTTGATCTGGGAAATGGCGTACATCACCACGAAGAAAGCGAACAGCAAAGTGATGAAGTCGGCGTAGGAAACCAGCCAACGTTCGAGATTTTCGTGTTCTTCGGGCTTGCGCTTTCTGGCCATGGGACGCTCAGACGATGTAGCCCTGCAATTTCGATTCGATCAGCCGCGGATTCTCGCCGTTGGCGATGGAAACCAGCCCTTCGATCAGCATTTCGCGCATGGTCACCTGGGCTTCGACAATGGAACGGATTTTGTTCGACATCGGCAGGAAGAACAGGTTGGCGGAGCCTACGCCGTACACGGTGGCGACGAATGCAACGGCGATACCCGCTCCCAACTTGGAGGGGTCGGACAGGTTTTCCATAACGTGGATCAACCCCATCACCGCGCCGATAATGCCTATGGTCGGCGCGTAGCCGCCCGCAGCCTGCCACACTCTGGCCGCGTCAAGGTAGTGTTTCTCGAATGTGGCGATTTCGACGTTCATCGCGTCGCGGATTTTTTCCGGTTCGGCGCCGTCCACCACCATTTGCAAGCCTTTGTGGGCAAATACATCCTTCAGCGCGTCCACTTGCGATTCAAGCGCCAGCAAGCCGCCTTTGCGCGCCACCGAGCTCCAGCCTATCACTTGGCCGATCAAGCCGTGTTGATCCATCTCCGGCGGAAACAGCACCCATATCGACAGGCGCATCCCCAAAAAGAACACCGGGATCGAGCTTTGCAGCATGGTGGCGCCGAAGGTGCCGCCGAATACGATCACGAACGCGGTGAACTGGAGCAGCGAGCCAACATGGCCGCCTTCCAGCACCTGTCCGCCGAGAATCGCGACAAAGGCAAATACGATGCCGATAATGCTGACGTAATCCATAATGGTCAAGCCAACCCGTGTTTAAAAAGATAGGTAATGGGTAATGGGTGATGAGCAATGGGTGATGGGTGGCAGGCATGGAATTTTCATCGCGCCTCACCCCTCACCCTTTACCCATCACCCATTACCGAAAGATATAAGACATTGACATAAACCGGGCAGTTCATCAACTGGATTTATCCAGCCAGCCTTTCAGAAAGCCGCGCAGTCGCGCCACAGCCTGGCTGTGCAACTGGCACACGCGCGATTCGCTCACCCCCATCACCGCGCCGATTTCCTTCAGGTTCAGTTCTTCGTCGTAATACATCGCCATCAGGAGCTGTTCGCGTTCCGGCAGACGTTTGATGGCTTCGACCAGGCGCGCGTGAAAATCCGCATCCTCCAGGATCGCCAGGGGGTTGCCGGCATCGCCCGCGCTGAAACGTTCGAGAAAATCGTCTCCGTTGTCTTCCTGAAAATCTTCGTAATGGAGCAATTGGCTGCCATGGGCGCTGAACAGCATCTGCTGGTAGTCGTCCAGGCTGACGCCCAATTCCCGCGCCACTTCGTTATCGCTGGGCGTGCGCTTGAGACGCTGTTCCAGCGCACACATCGCCGCTTCGATCTGGCGCATGTTCTTGCGCGCGGAACGCGGCAACCAGTCGGAATGGCGCAATTCATCGAGCATCGCGCCACGGATGCGCTGGGCGGCGTAGGTCTCGAATTGCGCCCCCAGATTGCTGTCGAAATTGTTGGTCGCATCCAGCAGACCTATCATACCGACCTGGATCAGATCGTCCACCTGTACGCTGGCCGGCAGCCGCGCCATCATGTGATAGGCGATCTTCTTGACCAGCGGCGCAAACCGGGTGACATACTGATTCTTGTCCAGTGTTCCGCTCGCAGTGTACATATGCGTCAAACCACACCGGAATTAAAAGCTTCCCGATCGAAAGCTTCTTGATTGAAGACTTCTTCGGTCAACCGGCTGCTGACGATGAGCCGTTCCATGAAGGATTCGATCCGACCGCTGTCGCCCGACGGGTAAGGCCATTGATCGACGGCAGCCGCCATCTCCTTGAAGGGCGATGCGCCCTCGGCGGCGGGGTATGCCTCCGCCATCGAGCGGCACAACATCACGGAGCGCTTGAGCTTCTCGTCGAACGGGACGAAGCCCATGAAATCCAGCGTAACATCAAGGAAACGCCCGGCCACCTGCGCCATGTTGGCATAGACGGCGCGCGCCTCGTGCGCACTTTCCACCTTGTTGACCAGGATATGGAAATGGCGGCGGGAGAAATTGCGGCTGAGCGATTTGATCAATCCGTAGGCATCGGTGATCGAATCGCGGTGTCCCGACACGACGATGACGATCTCCTGGGCAGCCAGGCTGAGCGAGGACTGGGCGCCAGCGGAGCCGGCATCCACCAGCACCACATCGGGCGGGCGCGGCAATTGGCTGAAAGAATGCACCAGCCAGTTCTGGTCGGTGACGGAAAGCCCCGCCAGGGATTTCAACCCGTGCGCCGCCTGGATAATGCCGACGCCGTTCGGCCCCTCGACCATCACCTCTTCCAGCGTGCGTTCGCGCCGGATCACATGCGTCAGGTTGTAGCGCGGCTTGATGCCCAGCAACGTATCCAGATTGCCCCTGCCATGCTGGCTATCCAGCACCAACACCCGTTTTCCGCGACGCGCCAGGGAAATTGCCAAGTTGATCACGACATGAGTTTTGCCGACGCTGGTCCTGCCGCCGGCAACCGTGATGACGCGCACAAAATCGCGCGCAAACAAACGGCGCAGCCCCTCCGCTTGGTCCTGAACGATTTCAGCCACGCAGTTCCCCCAAATCGAACCCGCCCAGCAGTTTTGCGTTGCTTTCGGTGGAAGCGCCGGCCCCTGCCATCAAGGGATATTCGTCTTCCTGCAAGGTGAACGGGGATGCCTCGCCCGCCTGTTTGAACACCCTATCCACCAGGAAGATCGGATTGGCCAGGTGCAGATCCTCGGGCACCCGCTGACCATTGGTCACGAAATGCAGCAACAGGCGGTGGCGTATCATCACGTCCAGCGCGGCGCCGATATTGATCGCCTCGTCGATCTTGGTGAGGATGCAGCCTTCCAGACCGACGCCGCGATAAGCGCGCACCACGTCGTCCAGCGTGCCGCCCTGGGCGTTGCCGGAAAGCAGCAGCAGGCGCTTGACTTCGCGGCTGTTGCCGCACAGGAACGCCACCTGTTCGGCCACGCGCTGGTCACGCTGGCTCATGCCGACGGTGTCGATCAGCACCAGGTGCTTGTCGCGCACATCGGACAAAGTAAACTGTAAATCGCCCTCTTCCTTGACCGCATAGACGGGGATGCCGAGTATCTTGCCGTAGATGCGCAATTGCTCGTGGGCGCCGATACGAAAGCTGTCGGTGGTGATGAGCGCCACCTGATTGGCGCCGAACTTGAGGGTGCAGCGCGCCGCCAGTTTTGCCACGGTGGTGGTTTTCCCCACGCCGGTCGGCCCCACCAGCGCATACACGCCCCCCGCGTTGACCAGGTCGTGATCTCTGGAGACCACGCGCAAATTGTTCACCAAAGTCGAGTTCAGCCACGGCAGGCCTTTGCTGGAATCGAGGTTGGGCGGCAATTTTTCCAGCAACTGACGCGTTAGCACCGGGCTGAACCCGGCTGCCAGCAAGCGGCGCATTAATTCCAGCTTGGCCGGTTGGCGGCGGCCTATCTCGCCCCAGGCGAAGCTCGCCAATTGGCCTTCCAACATGCTGCGCAGGAACTTGATTTCCTGCTCCAGATCGCGCAGATTATCGTTGCCGACATCTTCCTGAACGAGGGGTTCATCGGGAGCCTCCTCCACCTCGAACTTGATGCTGCCCCTTTTCGCCCTGTTGGCGGCGGGCGGCTGCGCCGGCGGCGACTGGCCGGGAAAATAATATGGCTGAGGGGGCGCCGTTTCGAACATCTCAACCGGAGCAGGCGGCGGTGGGGACGCTGGCGGGCGGGCATGGTGCAAGGGCAGCGGAGCGGCTTTGCGACTGGCCATGCCGCCGGTGGAAGCGATGGCGGAAACATCGGCGGCGAGCGCCGCCATGATTTCAATTTTACCACCCACCCGCTGGTTCGACAGGATGACCGCGTCCGGGCCAAGCTCATCCCTCACTTGGCGTAGCGCTTCGCGCGCCGTGTCGGCGTAGAATTTTTTGATATTCATTACTGATTACCCAATACGGCTGTCACCCTGACATTCTTGGAATCCGGCACTTCGGCATGGGAAATCACCTTCAATTGCGGCGCCGCGCGGCGCAGGAAGCGCGCCAACAATATGCGCAACGGCGCCGGCACCAGCAACACCGTCGGCAGTCCAAGCTGCTCCTGCTGCTGCACGACCGCATCCACCTGTCTCAGCAAATTTTCCGCCAGTCCCGGCTCCAGCCCCGCGCCCTCCCCGCCCTGAGTCTGGGTCGCCTGCATGAGCACATTCTCCAGGCGCGGATCAAGCGTAATCACCTGCATATCCTCGCTGCCGGGATAAATTTGCTGGATAATAGCACGCCCCAAAGCGACGCGAACGGCGGCGGTCAGTTCTTCGACGTTCTGGGTGCGCGTTATATGATCGGACAGCGTTTCGATGATGGTGCGCATATCGCGGATATGCACCTCTTCTTCCAACAGGCTCTGCAACACCCTTTGCAACCCGCCCAGGGAAAGCTGCTTGGGCACCAGGTCTTCGGTCAGCTTGGGCGATTCCTTGGAGAGATGGTCGAGCAGTTGCTGGACTTCCTCGCGTCCCAGCAATTCGGCGGCGTGGCTCTGAATGATGTTGGACAAATGCGTCGCCACCACCGTGCTGGCATCGACCACGGTATAACCGAAATTCTGCGCTTGTTCGCGCCGCTCCGTATCGATCCATACCGCCGGCAGGCCGAAAGCCGGATCGCGCGTCGGCGTGCCGTCCAGTTCACCCATCACCCGCCCCGGATTGATCGCCAGATACATGCCGGCGAATGCCTCGCCCTGCCCTATTTCCACCCCTTTCAGGGTGATGCGGTAAGAATTGGGGCGCAACTCCAGATTGTCGCGAATATGCACCGAGGGCACCAGAAAACCCATCTCCTGAGCGAATTTCTTGCGTATACCCTTGATGCGGCGCAACAACTCACCATCCTGCACGCGGTCCACCAGGGGAATCAGCCGATAGCCCACCTCCAGCCCCAGCACATCCACCGGCAGCACATCGTCCCAGCCGACCTCGACCGCATCGGGCTGCCGCTGAGCGGCAGCCGCTGCGGCAGCGGCGGCAACTTCGGGACGCACGAGCGGAGCGCGTTGGCGCTGGTTAATCAGGTAAGCGCTGCCGCCCAGCATCCCCGCCAGGGTGATGAAGGCAAAATGCGGCATACCGGGGATCATCCCCAACATGCCGAGTATCCCGCCGGTCAACGCCAACACCTGAGGGCGGTTGAGCAGTTGGCCTATCATCTGCTCGCTCAGGTTCTGGTCGGTGGAAACCCGGCTCACCACGATACCTGCCGCCGTGGAAATCACCAGCGCCGGAATCTGCGCCACCAGACCGTCGCCGACAGTCAGCAAAGTATAGTTGTTGGCGGCGGTGGCGAAATCCAGATCGTGTTGCAGTATGCCCACGGCGAGGCCGCCGATGATATTGATCAGCATGATCAGGATGCCGGCGATGGCATCGCCGCGCACGAATTTGCTGGCGCCGTCCATCGAACCGTAAAAATCGGCTTCCTGCGACACGGTGGCGCGGCGTAACTTAGCCTCCTCCTCGCCGATCAGGCCGGCGTTGAGATCGGCATCGATCGCCATCTGCTTGCCGGGCATCGCATCCAGCGCGAAACGTGCGCCGACCTCGGCGATACGCCCGGCGCCCTTGGTGATCACCACGAAATTGATCACCACCAGGATAATAAACACCACGATACCGACGGTGTAATTGCCGCCCACCAGGAAATGGCCGAACGCCTCAATCACCTTGCCGGCCGCGCCGGGACCGGTGTGTCCTTCCATCAGCACAATGCGCGCCGAAGCCACATTGAGCGATAGCCGCAACAACGTGGTCACCAGCAGCACCGTTGGAAAAACCGCGAATTCGAGAGGCTTCTGGGTATACAGGCTAACCAGCAGCACAATCATCGACAAGGCGATGTTGAAAGTGAACAACAGATCGAGCAGCAGCGGCGGCAGCGGCAGTATCATCATCCCCAGAATCAGGATGACGAGCACCGGCCCGGCCATCCTGCCGAGATTCAACCCGCCCACAAAGGCCAACGCGTTGGCTTGGGTGCTCATTGCGCCGACCTCGCGACGAGAATATTAAGTGCTGCGTTACGCATTTTCCGTCTGATTTTCCGGGTCCAGTTCCGGCGGCACCGGCAACTCGCGCGGCGCTTCCGGCTTCAAGCCGCCACTGACCTCATATTTGCGCAATTGATAAACATAAGCCAATACTTCAGCAACCGCAGTATACAGGGTTGCGGGAATTTCCTCATCCAATTCAGCATGGTGATACAAGGCGCGCGCCAAGGGCGGCGCACGCAAAATCGGCACATGGTGTTCCTCGCCGAGATCGCGGATGCGTTGCGCCAGCAACGCGGAACCCTTCGCCACCACCTTGGGCGCGCCCATCGCATCGTCCTGGTAACGTAGCGCCACCGCATAATGGGTCGGGTTGGTGACGATCACATCGGCCTTGGGCACTTCCGACATCATCCGCTTGCGCGCCGCCTCGCGCTGCAACTGGCGGATGCGCCCCTTGATCTCCGGCGAACCTTCCGTTTCCTTGTATTCCTGGCGCACCTCTTCCTTGGTCATCTTCAATTTGCTGCTGTGCTGCCACAACTGCAAAGGCACATCCACCGCCACCAGCAACAGCGTCGAACCCGCCACCATCATGAAAGTCGACATCACCAAGCTGCCCACATGCGGAATGCCCTGTTCGAGCGGCTCCATCATCAGCGCGAAAAACGCATCCTTGTTATGCAAAATCACCCACACCGCAATGCCGCCGATCAACGACGACTTGAGCACCGTCTTGCCCAATTCGGCCACGCTGTTCCAGGAAAACATCCGCCCCAGGCCGTTGAGCGGATTGAGCCGACCGAAATCCGGCTCCAGCGCCTCCATCGCGAACAACCAGCCGCCCAATGCCAACGGCGCGGCAATCGCGGCGACCACCATCACCACCATAAAAGGAAAAAAAGCCAGCAGCATATTCCAGGTTTCCTGCTGCAAACGCACCAGCATCAGCGAAGGATCGAACGCCACGGCGCGCTCTATCGTCAGACTGTTGCGCATCAGGGACATCATGCTGTCCATCAATTGCGGCCCCATCGCCAACAACGCCCCGCCCGACGCCATCAGCACCGCAAACGTCGAAAGCTCGCGCGAACGGGCAATCTGCCCCTTCTCGCGAGCCTGTTCTATGCGTCGCTGTGACGCCGGTTCCGATTTTTCGAGATCGCTATCTTCAGCCATGGGCTTCCAGAAGGATTATTCCGCAAAGTGCTGCGCCGACATGACGCAGCCTGCTTGCCGTTGGCATATTATACGGCTTCCCGGGCTGTGTAGGGACGACTGCGCTTGCAAATGCTTGCGTAATTAGCTAGCATTTGTATCATGAAATCCAAACACGCAAAAACGTTGTGCGCCATCTTCACCAAGCCGACATTGGCTTCAATCCTGTTTTCCGATGTGGAAGCACTTGTTATCGCGCTTGGTGGCACAGTGCGGGAAGGGGCGGGTTCTCGCGTCTCGCTTGAATTAAACGGTGTGCGTGTATTTCCGCATCGCCCGCATCCGGGTAAGGAAACGCAAAAATATACAATTGAAGAAATACGCGACTGGCTCGCGGAACTTGGAAAGGAACCAATATGAACACCCTGACCTATAAAGGATATACCGCGAGAATCGAATTTGACGAGCGGGACAACATCCTCGTCGGTCGCGTGCTCGGGTTGCCTGAAAGAATCAGCTTTCATGGTGAAAATGCGGCAGAGCTGCGCTCCGATTTTGAAGCCGCGATAAATTTTTACATTGCGGATTGTGCCACGACGGGGAGAGAGCCGACAAAACCTGCCAGCGGGAAACTCATGCTGCGCGTTCCGCCAGAGGTGCATGGATCAGCCCTGATCGCGGCGCGGGCGGCTGGCAAAAGCCTGAATCAATGGGCGACTGAAGTATTGGCGAATGCGGTGCATGCCTGATTAACCTCGTTCCCACGCAAGGCAAAGGAATGCAATCAATGCCGCGCCGTAGCGAGTGTCTCTGCGGCTTTGGCGATGAAGCACATACGCCGGATTTGGGACGCCGCGTGCCCTGAACTGCATTCCTTTGCTTCGCGTGGGAACGAGCGAATATTTCATACACGTTCCTCAGACAGTTATTGTAGGCTGGGGTGAGGCACGAACCCCAGCATCGTGCAACCCCGTGCAATGCTGGGGTTCGCAAGCTCACCCCAGCCTACGATACTGAAACAATCGCCCAACAAGCTGCTGGACAATGCCAGCAAGTGCGCATTGATTCTGCATACTTGGCGCTCAAATGGCTTCGTGCCAATTCAGCCACTGCAAGCCCCGCACGCGGGAAAATTCGCGCACATTGCGCGTTACCAGCGTGGCCTGATAACGCAATGCCGTGGCGGCTATCAACGTATCGTGGGGGCCGATAGGCGTGCCTGCGGCCTCAAGCTCGGCGCGAATGCGGGCGGCGTGAGCCGCGCATTCGCTATCAAACGGCAAAACCTGCATCGGTCGCAGCAAAGCGGCTAATGCCGCCAGACGGGGATTGGCTGCCTCCGGCGGCAAACGCAAAAGACCGTAATGCAGTTCGTATTCCACAATGGCAGGCACGCCGACATCGGCGGGGGAAAGGGCTTGCAGACACGGCGCCACCTGCGGGTCGCCGCGAAAGTAGTAACTGACGGTATTGCTGTCGAGAATCAGCATGGCAGGCAATCAAAAACCCAGACGCGGAACATCGGCTGCCTGCGAGGCCGGGTTTTCTTCGCGCAGGGGAAAATCGGCAAAACGCCCCGCCAACGACAGGCAATCCTGCGGCCACTCATGGGCAGCGTATTTGCGGATGATCTCCGCCACCCAACGGCTTTTCGACAGGCCATTGGCCTGCGCGGCCTGCGCTACCAATGCCTGCGTTGTATCGTCCAGATATAGCGTGATTTGTGACATGGCGACAACTCCTTCGCCTCTGAACCGCGTGGGCACAAAAAACGTGCCCACCCGACTTTTTGACTCTTCTCGATAAAGCCTGATGCGAATTGGATAAAGGGTAGCGTCCTAGGCTGTCGAAATACAGCGTTTATGACGAATTTAAGTTTTCCGCGTTTTGGATATACAAGATGCCAAAGGGGGGACGGGCGTCTCGCCCGTCAAATATTGGAAAGCATGGTAATGGCGGGCGAGACGCCCGCCCCCCAATCAACGACAAATCGGGTCAATTAATATCCAAAAACCAGTACTGATTTTTTGTCAAAAAATAATAAATTTCGACAGCCTAGTAGCGTCCCCTTTTACTTAATGAGGGTGGAAACGTTTTTTGTGCCCACGCAGTGGTTTCAATGTCTGCACTGCTTGCCATTTTGTTGAACGAGCCGGATGCCGGTATTTCTACTTCCGTAAACCCACCGCAACAGCCCATGTAGAAATATAACCATCCTACTTGGCTGCGGAATGTGCCCTTCTACTGATTCGCAAGAAAGATCAAGGGCTGGGATCTTTGCCGATTTTTTTCAAAAGGTTGTGCAATATTGACTTCTTGCTAGCATACACAGATGTTCCATTTTTCAATAAAGCGCGGCAATTCTGCTCAAGTTTTTCATCACTGAATGCCCGCGAATACCACGCCACCACCAGCGCGATAATTTGCATATCCTCACTGAGTTGCTCGAACGATTTCAAAGCATCGGCAATATCCTCCTTCGGGACGGATGACAGGTATCGCGTGTCATCGCGGGACATCAAGCGCTGACTACGCAACGCCCATCCCGCAAAACGGTTGATGTTCTCATCGCCCTTGCCGTGACGCCAGATCATAAAAAGCCTGCCGAGCACATCAGGTTCTTCAGGCGGTATCCAAAGCCGGCTTTCCCCTAACCAAGCCAATGCCCAAGTTGCACAATATTGTTCCTGCATTTGATCTGAATATAGTATATTCACCAGAGCATCACCGATTTGACTGGTTTGGCTGGTTTGAAAAGTGGGATTTGAGTTCTGTTTGTAAGAATAATAAGCCTGCATACAGCCTAGCGCCCCTTCAAGTCGTGTGGCGCGGTCAGGGCTGAGCAGCATATCGACAAGACGGGCTATATTCTTTCCCTCCGCAGCAACCTTCCAAGTGAATGTGCTCAGAATCGAGGCTGCATTTACGAGAGATGCATACGCTGGCGAGAAAAACTCCCGGCGAACCTCCTCAAGCAAATTCTCGCCATACTTTCCTTTGACAAGCTCGGGAAATGAGGATATATACCTAACTTCGTTGCCAAACCGCACCAATTCGCGCACGGCGGCTTTGATGGTATCAGGACGCGCGGAAGCCTCGTCCGCCAAGCAAGTTGCAAGCAGTGTTGGTATCCCCGTTTCTTCGCTTTGACGTTCCGTAATAGTTGCCAGAGTGCGAACTTGTTCCGTCAACCGACGAATCAATCCCTCGGTTTCCCTGCCGCCCTGCACCGCAGCCAGCGGAATTACCTCCCGCCACGCTTCTTCCTTGAAATGCGGTTCGAGCACACCGGCCAGGGTATCGTCATCTTTTCGTCCGGGATGCCAGCCTTTGACCATGGCTTGGGCGGCAAGGTATTCCTGGAAAGTGAGGTGGCGGAACTCGAAAAATTCCACCAGCCTGCCGTCCTCAATGTCGTGGCCGCTCATCATCAGCAAGCTGCTACGGTCTTCGACGCGGCGGATGAATTGATCGACCGGTTCCTTGACGTAACCAAGCTCCGTCGGTAGGGCATCGCGCGCTTCCTGAAGACAGGCGGCAAGACGCGGGCGGCTGATTTTCTGGATGCCGGCCAGCATCATCGCGGAGGCCACATAACAAAGCTGTGGCAGCGCTTCTTCTTGTGGGATCGGTTCGTGGCCTTCGGTGTTCCAGGTCATCAGCAGCACTTCGACCGCCTTGCCGTAGAGAACGGCGCGCCGGGTGGGAAGCGAGCCGACCCAGCGCTTGACCAGCAGCAAAGTGGTAAGCAGCAGCGGGTTGGATGCCAGACGGCAGATGCGGTCGTTACGGGCGATGGAGTCCGCCAGCGTTTCGGCGTCAATGCGGACTTTTTCCGAGTCATTCACGACTTCTTTGTGCCAAGCCACACTGAGACGACGGATGTCGTCATCGTTGAAGGGCGAGAGCGTGGCACGGGTGCAGATCGGCGCCAGATGCGGAGCGACATGGCGGAATCCGGCTTCGCGTGATGTCACGACCAGCGCGATACCGGGATAGGCCATCAGCGCGGAGCGCAAGGTGCAAACGAAGGCGGCGCGGTCGCCGTCATCGGAAATCTCGTCCAGCCCGTCTACCAGCAGTAACACGCGCCCTGCCAGGAGTTCGCTGTCCGCATGGGCGCGGAATTCGGCGGCATGTAGGCGCACCGGCTCGCGCTGGGATAAGGCATCCAACAGTTCCGCGAACGAGCCGCGCGCCAGTTCGCGCAATTCGCGACAGCGAAAGAACAGCGGCAGCCAAGCGCGTTGTGGCAACTCGTCGTCGGCCTGCCCAAGCCGGGCAAGATCGGCGTAAGCAACGGCGAGGCGCTTGATCAGGGTAGACTTGCCGCCGCCGGGAGCGGCGAGGATCGCCAAGCGCGAATGATCCGCCAACACCTTGCCGGCGGGCTGGCGTTCCACTTTTTGTTCCCCAGTAATGACATCCAGATAGAGCGGGACGAACAGATTTTCCAGGCGGAGACGGCGTGACCCCACGTCACTATCGGCAGGGAGTCCGTCGAGTTGGATATGACCACATTCGTTATCAAGGTATTTCCGGTAGGACTCCAACGCTTCCTTGGCCGTCGATACCTTGGATGGCGCGGGGTTGAGGCAATCCAAGCTGTGTAGATTGCCACCGCAGGTTTTGTCGGCATTGATGATTTCTTCGGCGATTTGCCGGGCAAGCGGCGTGCCGTCGGAATGGATCAGCACAAAATGGCTGCGTTGCATGCCCTGGGCATAATAGAGCGCCCAAATCCACCCTTTTTCATGTGCCAGGAGTTCGGACTCCGTGTTCAGGGTCAAGCAAGCATGAGCAGCACAACATCTGCCCGCTTGTTCGGCGGCATGATCCCGGCTGATGAGGATGCGACCGTTGATCAATTCTTCAACCACCTTCCCACCATCAAGCAGCACGATTTTGCGTGTCCGTTTGTGTTCTTGTTCGATGGCTGTTTCCTTGAAACCGGAGAGGGAAACGAAATAGCCGGTGAGCGGGAGCTTGTCGTCATGCTCGGCATCCAGGACGCCGACGAGCTTGTTCAAATCAGCGCCGCCTATCGCCTCCTGGGTGGCTTTGCATTCACCAATGGCGCGGCGCGTTTCCAGGCGATGCTTGGCATCGAGATCGATTTCCCGTCCCGATTTTTGAATGTTCAGACGGGGTTGCTCATAACCCAGCGCGACGAAGAGATCGCCCATCAGTCTGCCGAACAAGTCCCCCCGGCGATTGTTATCGTGTTCCAGAATACGAATGGCTACAGGCTTGGGCATGGAGTTTTCCTTGAATTCAGGTTGTTGGTGTTTGCCAGGCAGGGCACATTTCAAAGCACATCCTGGTTAGCAAGATTCTTCAGTATGATTTTCCGTTCATGGTTCGACAGGCTCTCAAGAAACAGCTTTTTTAGTCATATATATCAATGGAAAAAATAACCACAATAGCCGCACAAAAATCATTAAACGAGCGCCAAACAGCAACTATAATCCCTGTTTCTTGCCAACGCCTTTCGACCTACGAATAAAGGGGACGCTACTAGGCTGTCGAAATACAGCGTTTTTATCGAAATTTCAGCTTCCCGGTTTTTGGATATGCCCGGAAACGTCACGACCTACCTTATTTTTAATCCGTTCATCCTTCGACAGGCTCAGGACGAACGGATTAAAAATAAGGTAGGTTGTCATGGCGCAACCTCAGCATACGTATCCAGGACAGGGTCAAATTTTCCCGTTCGTGGTGAGTAGAATATTCGCCCGTAGGTCGAAAGGCGTTGGCAAGAAACAGGGGGGCATGGTTGCTGTTTGACGCTCGTTTAATGGCTTTCATTCCGCCATTGTGGTTATATTTGCCATTGATATATATGAATAAAAAAGCTGTTTCTTGAGAGCCTGTCGAACCATGAACGGGAAAATTTGACCCTGTCCGTAAATTGAGAGAAATCCAAAAACCAGTGCTGATCGGTTGTCAAAAAATGATAAATTTCGACAGCCTAGGACGCTACCCTTTTTGACTCATCTCGATAAAGCCTGATACGAATTGGATAAAGGGTAGCGTCCCCTTTCACTTTCATGGGTGCGGCGGAACTCTGCACCCAGGGTAAACAGAACCGCTTTCATATTTTTTTCGATGGCTTGCTGGACATGGAAAATGGCAATGGCTTGGCGAATATGGGGGGTGGCCGCCAGTGCCCGGAATGCAGCAAAATCATCGCTTGCCAGTTTCAAGAAACGCCGCGCTTCGTCAAACGAGGCCGTCATGCAGCACCTTACCTTCCTTGAATGCCCAGTACGGCAAGGTGCCGGGC
>Ga0172380_10001357_pt1 | contig 42283 bp, 42 predicted proteins | sample Leawe162metaG_FD_119747 | JGI IMG/M metagenome (GOLD analysis project Ga0172380, IMG submission 119747) | Leachate microbial communities from a municipal landfill in Southern Ontario, Canada - Leachate well 162 metaG | ecosystem: Engineered > Solid waste > Landfill > Unclassified | place...
ACGTTCTGCAACCTGTAGACCGGGTTTCGGTGTACTTGTGACGCAGATTCCCGTTCCCCGCGTAGTTGCCTGCCCCACCTGCGGCAAGCCGGTGCCGTGGACTCCCGAAAGCGCTTTCCGCCCCTTCTGTTCCGAGCGCTGCCGCAACATCGATCTGGGCGCCTGGGCGGCGGAGGAGTATCGCGTGCCCGAGCAGAAGAAGCCGCTGCCGGACGAGCAGTAGGTCGGGCTTCAGCCCGACAGCCGCGGCCGGTCAGCTGCCGAAGTCGGCCTGAAGGCCGACTTACAGGGTTATGCCCATGCCGAGCGGATGGCGGCAATGCCGTGCGCGCCGGCCTGTTGTGCCGCATCCCTGTCCCCGCGCTGCATGCCGCCGAGGGCGAACACCGGGAGGGAACTGTTTTCCAGCAGGTGCGCGCAGCGTTCCCAGCCGAGGCCGCTGAGGCCGGGATGGCTGAGTGATTCGCGCACCGGCCCCAGCACGGCGAAATCGAGTTCCAGCGCGGCGGCGCGCGCGAGTTCCGGCGCGTTGTGGCAGGAGGCCGCCACCAGCGTCAGATCGGGCCTTGCCTCAAGCTGCATCAGTTGAGCCGAGGGCAGGTGCGCACCGTCTGCGCCGACGTGCCGCGCCAGGGCGATGTCTCCATTTACCAGCACCCGCGCGCCCTGCGCTTGCGCCAGCCGCGTCGCCTCGCGGGCGAAGGCCTCGCGCTTTTTTACCGACAGCTGCAGCTCGCGGATCTGCAACAGGCGCAGGCCGCCGGCCAGCGCCTGCTCCAGTTTCTCCAGCTGCGCTGCGATGCCGATTTCGCCGGCATGGGTGATGGCGTAGAAATCCGGCAAAGTCAGTCCGCGCAGCACGGCGATGTTGGCCGGCAGGAGCGGCGCCACATCGACCTTGTCGGCGTACTTCCAGGCCAGCGCCGAATGATGGATGTCGCGGATCTCGCCGTGCCAGCCGGCAACGCGGAAGAAATGCAGCCGCACGTGGGCATGCGGATAGACGAACTCGCGCGTGATCCACGGCGTGTAGCGATCGGCCTCGATGCCGAGTTCCTCGTGCAGTTCGCGCACCAGCGCCTGCGCCGCCGTCTCGCCTGGCTCGACCTTGCCGCCGGGGAACTCCCAGTAGCCGGCATAGGGCTTTCCCTCGGGACGCTGGCCGAGCAGAAAACTGCCGTCCGGCCGCAAGATGACCGCGGCGGCGGCTTCGACGATGCGCGTCACTTTCTTGCGCCGCCGTGCTGTCCGGCGTAGTCGCGCGCGAACTGCCAGGCGACGCGGCCGCTGCGCGAGCCGCGCATCAGCGCCCACTGCAGCGCCTCCTCGCGCGCGGCGGCGATGCCGGCGGCCGGCACGCCGTATTCGCGCAGCCAGTGGCCGGCGATGGCGAGGTACTCGTCCTGGTCGAAGGGATAGAAGGACAGCCACAGGCCGAAGCGCTCCGACAGGGAAATCTTTTCCTCGGTCGTTTCGCCCGGATGGATCTCGCCGTCGATGTGCTTCGTCTCCAGGTTCTCGTCCATGAATTCCGGCATCAGGTGGCGGCGGTTCGAGGTGGCGTAGAGCAGCACGTTGTCCGGCGTGCTCGCCACCGAGCCGTCGAGGATGCTCTTCAGCGCCTTGTAGCCGGGCTCGCTCGCCTCGAAGGAGAGGTCGTCGCAAAAGACGATGAAGCGTTCATTGCGCCCGGCGGTCAGGTCGACGATGTCCGGCAGGTCGATGAGGTCGTGCTTGTCCACCTCGATCAGGCGCAGCCCTTTCGCGGCGTACTGGTTGAGCAGCGCCTTCACCAGCGAACTCTTGCCGGTGCCGCGCGCGCCGGTGAGCAGCACGTTGTTGGCGCTCTTCCCCTCGACGAACTGGCGTGTGTTCCGCTCGATGCGCCGCTTCTGCTCGTCGACGTTGCGCAGGTCCTTCAGGCGGATGCGGTGCGGCCGGGTCACCGGTTCCAGGTGGCCGCGGCCGCCGCGCTTGCGCCAGCGGAAGGCCGTCGAGGCCTTCCAGTCGGGCGCGCCCGCCGCCGGTGGCAGGAGGGTTTCGATGCGTTCGAGCAGCGCCTCGGCGCGGGTGATCAGTCGGGCAAGGTCGTTCATTGCGATTGCTATACTTGCGGGAACTCCGACTTTAGCGAAATTCATGACATCACGCCAACTCGCCTCCGTGCTGGGCGCCCTGTTTTTCCTTGCTGGCTGTGCCATTCAGCCGGGTGCCACGACCAGCCTCGAAGCGCCATGCGCCTGCCCGGTCTGCCCGGTGTGCCCCGCGGTCGCGCCGCCAAAACCCCCGGCAAAACCGCTGCAGGAAGCGCACTGGGAAGAATTGAAGGGCTGGGACGCCGACAATCTTGCCGAGGTGCACGGTGCGCTGCTCGCTTCATGCAGCGTGCTGGCGAAGCAGCCGGCGTGGCGCAGCGTGTGCGAAGAGGCGCGCGCGCTGCCGGTGGAGAACGCCGCCCTGCGCGCCTTCTTCGAGGCGCGTTTCCGTCCTTGGCGGGTGGTGAATCCGGACGAGTCGCACGAGGGGCTCATCACCGGCTACTACGAGCCGCTCCTGAAAGGCAGTCGCGATCGGAGCAAGTCCACCCCGCATGCGATTTACGGCGTACCCGACGATCTGCTGGTGGTGGACCTCGGCGAGCTGTATCCGGAATTGAAGAACTTCCGCCTGCGCGGCCGCCTCGACGGACGTCGCGTGGTGCCCTACTGGTCGCGCGCAGAACTGACGCCGCAGGCGTCGGCGCTCGCCGGCAAGGCCCTGCTCTGGGTCGCCGATCCGATTGAGCTGTTCTTCCTGCAAGTGCAGGGCTCGGGCCGCGTCGCGCTGCCCGACGGTAGCCGCGTGCGTGTCGGCTATGCCGACCAGAACGGCCATCCCTACCAGTCCATCGGGCGCTGGCTGGTGGAGAAGGGCGAGCTCAAACTGGAGCAGGCCTCGATGCAGGGCATCCAGGCTTGGGCGCGGGCCAACCCGCGGCGCCTGAACGAATTGCTTAACGCCAACCCGAGCTTCGTTTTTTTCCGCGAGATGCCGGACAACGGCGGTGGGCCGCTCGGCGCGCTCGGCGTGCCCCTCACGGCAGGGCGCAGCATCGCCATCGATCCGCGCGCCATTCCGCTCGGCGCGCCGGTATTCCTGGCCACCACGCAGCCCGGCAGCAGCAAGCCGCTGGCGAGACTGGTGCTGGCGCAGGACACCGGCGGCGCCATCAAGGGCGCGGTGCGCGCCGATTTCTTCTGGGGCTTCGGCGCCGAGGCTGGCGCCCAAGCCGGGCGCATGCGGCAGAAGGGCGAAATGTGGGCGCTGCTGCCGAATGGCTACACGCCCGACAACTTGTCAAAGTAGTGCAAGGGAGGTGAGGCGCGCACCGACAAGGTGCGCATTTCCCGTGGCGCCGCACCGCAATGGTGCGGCGGGTTTCCCGGAGTGGCGCTAATTCACTGATTCGACGCTCCAATTTTTCTGGAACGAATATTGCACCCGCAGCGCTCAATTCACCTCAGGAGCGCACCACACCATGGAACCCCTCAAGATCACGTCTGCCGACGTCCTCTTCGTCCTGCTCGGCGCCATCATGATTCTGGCCATGCACGCCGGCTTCGCCTTCCTCGAACTCGGCACGGTGCGCAGGAAGAATCAGGTCAACGCACTGGTCAAGATCATGGTCGATTTCGCCATGTCGACGCTGGCCTATTTCTTCATCGGCTACGGCATCGCCTACGGCGTGAGTTTCTTCGCCGGCGCCGAGACGCTGGCGCAGAAGAACGGCTACGACTTGGTGAAATTCTTCTTCCTGCTCACCTTCGCCGCAGCGATTCCCGCCATCGTTTCCGGCGGCATCGCCGAGCGCGCCAGATTCTATCCGCAGCTGGCGGCGACCTTTCTGCTGGTCGGCTTCGTCTATCCCTTCTTCGAGGGCATCGCCTGGAATCAGGCTTACGGCATCCAGGCCTGGCTGAAGGCCTCCTTCGGCGAGGAGTTCCACGACTTCGCCGGCTCGGTGGTGGTGCATGCCGTCGGCGGCTGGGTCGGCCTCATCGCCGTAGTCCTGCTCGGCGCGCGGCACGGACGCTACAACAAGGACGGCGGGATTTCCGCGCACCCGCCTTCGAGCATTCCCTTCCTCGCCCTCGGCGCCTGGATTCTCACCGTCGGCTGGTTCGGCTTCAACGTCATGAGCGCGCAGATGCTTGACAAGATCTCGGGCCTGGTGGCGATGAATTCGCTGATGGCCATGGTGGGTGGTACGTTGGCGGCGCTCGTCGCCGGCAGGAACGACCCGGGCTTCGTGCACAACGGCCCGCTTGCCGGCCTCGTCGCCGTGTGCGCCGGCTCCGATCTCATGCACCCGCTCGGCGCCCTGGTGACCGGCGCGGTGGCGGGCGGGCTGTTCGTCTACCTTTTCACCCTGACGCAAAACCGCTGGAAGATCGACGACGTGCTCGGCGTCTGGCCGCTGCATGGCCTGTGCGGCGCCTGGGGCGGCATCGCCGCCGGCATCTTCGGCATGAAGACGCTGGGCGGCATGGGCGGCGTCGCCTTTATGGCGCAACTCATCGGCACGCTGCTCGGCATCGCCGTCGCCGTGATCGGCAGCTTCATCGTGTATGGCACGCTGAAAAAACTGTTCGGCCTGCGCCTTGACGCCGAGGAGGAATTCAACGGCGCCGACTTAAGCATCCACAAGATTTCGGCGACCGCCGAGCGCGAGACGCTGTGGTGAGTGATGCGCAAGAGCTTCGCAGTTCTATGAAGCCGTAGATGGAAAACGGCGCGGACGATTTCCGCGCCGTTTCGTTTTCTCGGGCCGTGTTACCGCCGTGCTGCGCAGACTGACTTTTGTCTGGGCCGGGTGTTTCCCGTTACGGCTGCCGCCAACTCCAGTTGCACACCCTGGCACATCACGGCAACGAGTCAGCGCGGCTAATCGTCGTTCCTGCGCTGGCGTTGTCCATGATGCTTGCGGTGGTGCTTGCCACCGTGCTGCCTTACCACTTGGTAGTGCTCGTAGTAGGGTTGCTCGGCGGCCAGCAAGATCGACACGCCCGGCACGCCTGCCACGACGATTCCGCTCGGGAGAGTTGCGCCAAACCGCCATTGTCCGCCGTCGAGCCAGAACCAGAGCTGCGTTGCCGGCGCGTAGTAGACCTCATGGCGGGGGTAATAGACATACTGGTGCTGCTTGGCGCGATAGCCGTGGGCTGGCGCCCAGGGCGGCGGATCGGCCGGCGCGGCCGGCGGAAACGCCAACCCCGCGGCGAGCAGGCACAGCGCTGCTGGTTTCATGATCGGCTTGACCATTTTCGTATCCTCCGCAGCGCCGGGCGTGCCTGTGTTGAAGGCAGGACGCGCCTGGCGCCAGCAGGTAAGTGTGGGGGGGCGCTCAGCGCCTGATCTGGTTGCCGATGACGCCGCCTACGGCTGCACCGCCGACCGTGCCGAGCGCGCTGCCGTGAGTCAGAACCGACCCGGCCACGCCGCCTACCGCGGCACCGATGGCGGTATTTTGCTGTTGCGGCGTCATGTTGGCACAGCCAAATGTCGTCAGGGCGAGCGTGGCGACCATTACGCGTTTCCAGTTACTCATGGTGTCCTCCTTTGTGGGACAACCCCGTTTCCACGCCTCGAAGTTTACGCAGCGGACAATGCGGCGGCTGTAACAAATGGTAAGCATTTGTGAGAGCGGTGATCGCCCTCATTCCGGCGTGGTTACCGCCGGCATGTTCGACGACGCCCGGATTCGAAAGGGCAGTGTCATTGCACAGCCGGCTTCAGCCGGATGTCATTGCGCACGGTCCTGACGCCCGGCACTTGGCTGGCCACCTGGACCGCCCGATCGATCTCCGCTGGGCTGTCGGCGAAGCCGGACAGCTGGACGTTGCCCTTGAAGGTTTCCACCTTGACGCCGGTGGCCTTGACATCCTTGTCCTCGATGAAAGCGGCCTTGACCTTGGTGGTGATGGCGGTATCGTCGATGAATTCCCCGGTGCTTTCCCGGGTCGGGCTGCCGCTGCAGGCGGCGAGCAGTGCCGCCAGCAGGGCGGCAGTGAGAGCGGATTTGGTGTTCGGCATGATGACTCCTCTACCGTTGGCCGGGCGGACCGCCAGCCGGCAAGCAAGCGGTGGCGGGCGGACCGTCCATTCTCACGGCCAACCGGATTTATAACTTCGGTTGCATGGTCTTCTTGAATTCGACCGTATTGATCTTGCCGTCGCGGTCGGCATCGAGATCCTGGAAGCGGGCCGCGATGTCGGCCGAGCGCTTGGCCTCGTCCTTCGTCACGTAGCCGTCACGGTTGGCGTCCAGCTGCTTGAACAGCGGCGCAGGCTCTTCCTTTGCCATCGGGGCAGCCGGTGCGGCCGGTGCGGCAGGCGATTTCGCGGCCGCCGCACCGCCTGGCGCGGGTTGCGCCGGATCGGCGGCGAGCGCCCCGAGAGGCGCGGTGGCAAGCAGGTACAAGCTGGCTAGAACGATAGTACGTTTCATGGCGTGTCTCCTTGGAAGTTGTTCAGATTTCCGAACTCCTCCTCGGCAGGATCGCCGGGAGTTGATTCCATCGTACGAACCCGGCAGGAAAGTCGCTGTCAGACATGACTGAATAGCCTGTAGGACGATTCCTGCCGGCTCGGCGCCCGCTTTGAATCAGGGGAAGGAGGCACGCCATGCAAGCAGCCATTCTGTCGTCCCGCATCAGGCGCCTGCTCGCCCGAAATTACCGCCACCGCCTGCTTCTGACCCTGGGCTGTGCTTTCGTGCTGCTCCTGCTGGGCTCGAGCCACTGGCAGGCGACTGCCAGCCTGAGCGCTCTCGACGGCCTGCGCCAGCATGCTGCACGGGTGGAGCGCCTCGACAGCCTGCTGATCCAGCTGATGGATGCGGAAAATGCCGTGCGCGGCTATCTGCTGAGCGGCAATCGTGCCCACCTCGAGCCGTACGAGAAGAGCCAGGAGACGGCGAATGTCACCCTGGAAGAGATTCGCCGCGACCTCGCCCCGAATCCCGGCAACGATGCCGCCCTGGCGGATATCTCGGGGCTGGTGAGGATCAAGCTCCGCACTCTCGACGAAGCGGTCGCGCGCGGCATCGCCGGCGTGGAAACACGTATTCAGGGAAAGCGCTACACGGACCGCATCCGCGACCGCATCATGGGCATGAATGCCGCCCTGGCGGAGGAAGGGCGCACCTCCTTCGAGCGCTCCATCCGGCACGTCGAACGCACCCGCTGGGTGGTTGCCACCCTCGCCGCCGGCGCCCTGCTGCTGATCGCCATTCTGTTCCTTGTCCTGCAGCGCCAGCTGCAGCTGCGCGAACAGCTTGCCGGCTTGCTCCAGAACGAGAACCAGCGCCTGGATACCCTGGTGCAGGAACGAACCGCCGAACTGAACGACCTTGCGAGCTACCTGACCAACGTGCGCGAGTCGGAGAAGGCGCGTCTGGCGCGCGAACTGCACGACGAACTGGGTGCGCTCCTCACGGCCGCCAAAATGGAGTTCGGGTGGATTGTCCGCAATCTGGACGGTGCTGCCTCAGCCCATTGCCGGGAGCGCCTGGCGCGACTGGAGCAACTGCTCGACAACGGCATCGCCCTGAAGCGCCGGATCATCGACGACCTGCGCCCGCCGCTGCTTGAAATGCTGGGACTGGTGAGCGCCCTGCGCGCCCTGGGCGAGGAGTTTTCCCGCAACGCCGAGGAGACGCTGAACCTGGATCTGCCGTCCGCCGACATGGACATCGAACCGTCGCCGGCGCTGGCCATTTTCCGCATCGCCCAGGAAGCCCTGACCAACATCCGCAAGCATGCCCATGCCAAACGGGTGAAGCTGGCCCTGCGCTTGACCGGGGCCGGCGGGCTGGAACTGGCGATCGAGGACGACGGCCTGGGCTTCCAGGTCGGCACGACGCGGTGGCGGCACCATGGCCTGGCAGGGATGAAGCACCGGGTCCAGATGTGCGCGGGGGAGTTCTCCCTCGCCAGCCGGCCGGGGGCGGGAACCCGGATCGTGGCGCGCATTCCCTTGGCGGCGACTCCTGCGCCGGAGGCGGTTCAGGAGGGCATGGCCTGACGTACGTAGGCGAGCAGCTCGCCCATCTGGGTGGCCTTGTCGAAGAAGCGCTCCACGCCGAGGGCGAAACAGTGCTCACGGAGCAGAGCCTGGCCATAGTTGGAAAAGACTACGGCCCGCGGATGACCGAACTGATCCGGATGGCGGCTGAGCGCACGCAGAACGCCGAGGCCGCTGCCTGCGCGCAACTGCAGATCGACGATGGCGAGGTCCGGCCGCTGGCGCTGCAGCAGTTCGATGGCGGAGCGTTCATCCTCCGCCTGGCCAACGACATCGACGCCGGCCAGCTCGCCCAGGCTTTCCTCCAGCGTTCGGCACAACAGCGACGAATCCTCGATGAGAGCCACCTTCAGCAGCCGGTGCGGTATGGCGTGGACCACCATGTTGTCCTCCTCACTCGAGCATCAGGCCGTTGCGCACCGCATAGGCCGCCAGTTCGGCGTTGCTGCCCACCCCGAGCTTCTCCAGGAGACGGGTGCGGTATGTGCTGACCGTCTTGACGCTGAGGTTGAGTTCCCCGCCGATCTCGGAGACCGTCTGCCCCCGGGAGAGGCGGAGGAATATCTGCAGCTCGCGCCCGGAAAGCTGCTGGTGGAGCGCCGGCGGGCTGCCATCGACCAACTCCTCGGCGAGCAGTTCCGCCGAGCGCGGCGAGAGGTAGCGACGGCCCTGTGCGACGGTGCGTATGGCTTGGAGCAGTTCGTCCCGGCCGCATTCCTTGCACAGGTAGCCGTCTGCGCCATTGCGGATCATCGCCAGGGCATATCGTTCTTCGGGGTAGCCGGACAACACCAGTACGCGAAGCGCGGCATGGCGCTGCCGCAGTGTGCGCAGGACATCGACCCCGCTCTGGCCGGGGAGGGCGAGATCGAGGAGCAGTACGTCGCAGCCGGTTTCCCGCAGCCGTTCGAGCGCTTCCTCCCCGGAGGCCGCCTCGAAGGCGACATCGATTCCCATTTCCTCCGCCAGCATCTCGCGCAAGCCGGCGCGGACGATCTCGTGGTCATCGATAATGGCGACCCTAAGCATGATCGGCCTCTCAATTCCGGGGAATGTTTCCTTCTGACCGGGGGTTGGCGGCCTGAGTTCATGGTGTTGTCGGATTTTGCCGGCAGCGAATGCTGTTGCAGGGGCTTGCCATCGCACCCATGCCAGAGGAGTCCTACAAGCGAATAGGCGGCGTCCGACAGCCAGTTGGAGGCGGGGCTTTTACCATTGATTCGACCCGCGGTAATTTCACCTGCAAGGTGGCGGGGCGATTTCCGTCCCACCCGCGAGCTGCCACCGCAAGGAGAAGACCATGATCCGCAAATGCCTGGCCTGGCTGCTGCCGGTTTTTCTGCTGCTGCCGGGGATCTCCCAGGCAGCCACCGGCGCCCCCGATGCGCTGGTGAAAAACGTTACTGAAGATGTGCTCAACATCCTGCGTGAGGACAAGGGCATCCAGTCCGGAAATCGCCAGCGGGCCGTTGCGCTCATCGAAACCAAGGTCGCGCCGCACTTCGACTTTGCCCGCATGACCAGTCTCGCCGTCGGATTGCCCTGGCGGCAGGCCAATGAGGAACAACGCAAACTGCTAGTAGGGGAATTCCGCAGACTCCTCGTGCGCACCTACGCCAGCGCACTGACCGCCTATAGCGACCAGACGGTGAGCTTCAAGCCCTCGCCCAAGGCGGGCAATGGCGACGAGGTGACGGTGCGCAGCCAGATCAACAAGCCGGGCGGCCAGCCGATTCCCCTCGATTACAGTCTGGCCAGATCGGGGGACGAATGGAAGGTGTTCGACGTTTCCGTCGCCAACGTCAGCCTGGTCACCAATTACCGCAGCAGTTTCGCCAGCGAAGTGCGGAAAGGCGGGGTCGATGGCCTGATCAAGGCCCTGCAGGAGAAGAACCGCCAGACCTGAGAGCGAAGCCGGCGTAGCCAGGAGGGAAGCGGGCAAATTCCGCCACCGAAATGCCGGATTCAATCGCGAAGGACGCCGAACGGACTCAGGCGCGGCGGTGGCCACCGGCCCGGACGGCGAGGTAGATTTCGCGCAGGAACAGGCCGAGACAGGCGATGGTGGCGAGCATCGCCAGAACGAAGAGTGTGGCCACGGTTTTCGAGGCATCCGCCGTCATCAGCGCGCCGAGGAAGGCGCCGGCAACTACCAGACACACCAGCAGGGCGCTCAGCACGGCGAAGAAGATGGAGAAGTAGATGAGCTTGCTGCGCCGGTCGAGCATGGCCATTTCGTCGTGGTCGTCGGTTTCAGCCCCGGTCTGGTTCGCCGCCTCGCCCAGGCGGGCCTGTACGAGGCGGCGGCGGTCGACGATGCGCGAGAGACGGCCGTTCATGACGTTGATCAGGGTGGCGAGGGCCGTGAGCAGGAACACCGGCGCCACCGCCAGCTGGATGGCATTGCTGATGTCAGCGATGTGCGATTCCATGTGCCCGACGGAAAGTCAGTCTCCGCGATATGGCGGCTTCGACCGCCGTGAAGATTACTTGATCTGCGCCAGTTTCTGCTCGAGCTGGGCGACGGGGACTGCGCCGGGAATGCGTTCGCCGTTGGGGAGGAAGATCGTCGGCGTGCCGCGGATTTTGTATTTCTGGGCGAGCGCCACGACCTTTTCGATGGGCGCATCGCAGGTGCCGGCGGCGGGCACCGTGCCGTTCACCATGAGGTCGCTCCAGGCCTTGGCCCGGTCGGCGGCGCACCATACGGCTCTCGACTTTTCGGCGGAATCCTGCGACAGGATGGGCAGCAGGAAGGTGTAGATGGTTACGTTGCTCATGCCGGCCATCTCCTTCGCCAGTTTCTTGCAATAGCCGCAGTTCGGGTCCTCGAAGGTGGCGAAGACGCGCTTGCCGTCGCCCTTGACGGTCTTCACGGCGAGTTCCAGCGGCAGGTCGGAGAACTTGATGGCGGAGAGCTTGTTCAGGCGTTCCTGCGTGAGGTTCCGGCGCGTCTTGAGGTCGATGATGTTGCCGGTGATGAGGTAATTCGCCTTCTCGTCGGTGTAGAGGATTTCGCCGCCGATGCGCACTTCGTAGAGTCCGAGAGCGCTGGTCTTGTGCACGCCCTCGGTTTTTTCGCCGAGCGCGGTTTCGATGGCTTGCTTGACCTTGGCTTCGTCGGCATGGGTGGCGCCGGCGGCGAGCAGGAGGGCGAGGCAGGCGCTGGTAACGATTCGTTTCAACATGATGTCTCCGGGAAGGTGGGGTCAGCCGAGCGCGTAGCGCACCAGCAGGTTACGTACGACAGGCAGGCTGTCGGTGAGGTTCAATCCGAGGTTGCGAAAGGCGGAGAGGGCCGGGTGCTGCGGCCGGAACAATCTTTGCAGTCCGTGTGTGGCCGATTGTAGCAGGGCGACCTCCTCGGCCCGGGCGCGCTCGTAGCGCCGCAGCGCCCGTTCGTCGCCGCAGTCGCGATAGTCCGGCAGCGCACGCAGGGCCTGCGCCAGTTCGCGCGCGTCGAGAAAGCCGAGGTTGATGCCGTGGCCGGAGAGCGGATGGATGACATGGGCGGCGTCGCCGACGAGGGCCAGCCGCGGTGCGACGATGCGCGGCACGCGCATCAGCCGCAGCGGGAAGGCCGTCGGCGGGGTGAGGAGCTTGAGCGCGCCGAGCCGGTTGCCGCCGGCGCCGGCGATGCGTTGACAGAGGGATGCCTCATCGAGGCCGAGCAGTTCGCCGGCATGGGCTTGCGGCGTCGACCAGACCACCGAGACGCGATTGCCCGGCAGGGGCAGCCAGGCGAGCACGCCGTCCGGACGGAACCACTGGACAGCGGTGTTGCGGTGCGGCTTTTCGCATTCGAAATTGGCCACCAAGCCCATCTCGCCGTAGAGCAGGATGTCGGCCTGCAGCCCGGTCTGCGCGCGCACCCAGGAATCTGCGCCGTCGGCGCCCACCACCAGCTTCGCCTCCAGCGTCTCGCCGGAAGTCAGTCCCAGCAGGACGGCGTCCTCGCGCATCTCCAGGCGTTGCGGCTGCGTCGGGCAGAACAGTGTCACGTTGCCCTGTCGTTTGACGGATTCCCACAGCTCGCGCTGCATGAGGCCGGATTCGACGATCCAGGCGAGCCGGTCGACGCCGCTGTCGTAGGCGGAGAAGTCGAGGCGGCCGTCGGCGTCGCCGCGGATGGCCATGTCGTAGACGGGCGTGAGGCGGCTGACATCGAGGTGCTGCCAGGCACCGATCTCCTGCAGGAAGCCCTGGGCGGCCGGGCTGACGGCATAGACGCGGCTGTCCCAGCCGGCCGGTGCCGGAGCGGGCGGACGGCCTTCCACCAGGGCGACGCGATAGCGGCTGCTCTTGAGGGCGGCAGCCAGGCTGGCGCCAGCCAGGCCGGCGCCGACGATGAGGATGTCGAAGCGCAATTTGTCTCGTAAACAGGGTAAGCGCAGCATTGTGACGCCCCGCGGCCAACCTTGACAAGGCTTTGCTCCGCAACGATAATTCGCCCCCTTCCTCCGTGGTGATGTAGCTCAGTCGGTTAGAGCGAGGGATTCATAACCCCTAGGTCGGCAGTTCGATTCTGCCCATCACCACCACCCCTCCCTTCCGCGCCTATAATCCTCGCGTCCCCACTACGGCGGCGTGGCATGCGGTTCCTTCTCTTTTTCCTGATGCTGGGTGCGCTGTTGCCGGCCGCCGCACAGGCGCCTGCCGAGCGCATCGAGGGGCCGGCGGTCAAGGTTGGCGACGCCTGGATCTACAACAAGCTGGAAGGCTGGAACAACGTTCTGGAAGATATCTCGGTGGTACGGGTCAAGCGTGTCGGACCCGAGGGTATTTTCATGGAAGCGACCGGGCTGGATGGCAGCAATCCCGCCCTGATTCAACGCACGGCAGACTTCAACCTGGTGCGCATTCAGGCACCGAAGTTTACGAAGACCACGCTGCCTTACTACCCGAACTTTTCTTTTCCCTTATGGGTGGGCAAGACCTGGAAGGACAAGGTGGCCTTCGAGAGCACGGATCAACCCGGCAAGGAAGTGCATGCGGAGCTTGAGGGGCGCGTAGTGGGTTTCGAGAGCGTAACCGTGCCGGCAGGAACGTTCTTTGCCTTGAAAATAGAGCTCGGCGGCCCTTATCGGGCGAGAAATCTTGAAGGCAGCTGGACCGGTCGGATCGAGGACACGCTCTGGTATTCGCCGCAGGTGCGCAACGCCGTGCGATACGAATACAAGGACACCACCGGCACCTCTCCCTACAACCACGAAATCCACGAGTTGGTGGATTTCTGGCTGGTCCCGTGATCAGGGTACGTTCTTGATGTAGCTGCTCGCCTCGATGTGGCCAGGCACGCGCTCCAGCACCTGGGCGAAGAGCTCCTTGGCCTTGCGTGTGCGTTTCAGCGCCGCCTCGGCGCGCGCCCAATACACCAGCAGGGTCGCATCGGTCGGGTAGCGCGCCGAGACCTCGGCGGCATGTTTGGCCAGATCTTCCCAGCGCGAAAGCGCCTCCTCGCCGATCATGATGCGGACATGGGCCGTATAGTTCCATGGACTGTCGGCAAGCACTTTCCGTCCGCTCTGAATGGCATCGTTCCAGCGGTAGAGGGCCATCTGCGGCAGCATCAGGCCGAGCCTGGCCTCGAGCGAGCGCGGATTGATTTCCGCTGCCCGCAGGTAGCGCTTTTCGGCCTCGGCGTACTTGCCCTGCAGATGCAGCAGCCAGGCGCTGCGCATGACGGCAAATTCATTGACGGGCTGGCGGCTGGCGAACGGCTCGATCTGGGCAAGCGCCTCGGCATACTTGCCGATATATTCGAGCCGGTACGACTCCGACCAGGGATCCGGCTGCGCGCCAATGCCGTGTGCGGCGAACAGCATGGAAAAAGCGACCGCGGCGCGGGCAAGCAAGCGTTGTGTCGTCATCATGATTCTCCTTTGCTTGAGTCGTGGTTTCGTTTTTGCTTCATTCGCTGATCAGAAGTTCGGCTTCCCAGTGGGCGCCGGGTGCATCCAGCCGCAGGCGCCGGACGCCGAGCCCCGGCGCGATCCACGCTACGGTTTCGCAGCGCCAGACCAGGCCGGGAGCAAGTCGCAGGGTGTGTCGGCCCTCCTGCAGCCAGGCGCCGCTCGCCTCGTCCCACCGACGCCGGTATTCGCTGTCGCAGCTTGCGCCGAGAGGGTGCAACAGTTCGCAGAGCAGGCGGTGTCCTGTGGACAGGGGCAGCAGGCGCGCGGGTGGCCGGTCGCTCCATTGGTCGGCAATGGCCGAGAATGGCGTCAGCCCGACGGCGAGCAGCCACAGGTCGAGCATGGCATCCTGCCGGGCATTCCGGTCGTAGAAACCGAGCACAGCGGTTGTTTCCTCGTAGGCGGCCGAAGCACCCTTGCCGGTTTCCAGCCGGGACTGGCCGAGCAGGGTCAGCTTGGCGCGCAGCGTGACGACTTCGTCCTTGCTTCCGGATCGGCGCAGGCAGTAAGTGAGCCGGCGGTCGCGCGACTGGCGCATGGCGCTCGTCAGCCGCTCGTCGCTCAGGGCGGCGCTGACCTGCTCGCCCGGAACGGGCAGATGATAGAGGCGGAATTCGCGCGCCTGGCTCTCGTCGCGAACCAGCACATTGGTCAGGTGGAAGGGTTGCGTCAGGCCGCCCAGCTCGTCGTCGCGCTGGGCCTGCAGGTGCAGATGCGGGACGGGGGATCGTCCGGAGCTGCCGCAGGCCGCCACCTGCTGCCCAGCCGCCACCCACTCGCCGATGCGCACCTTCATGCTGCCGCGCTTGAGGTGGGCGAGCAGCACGTGCGCAGCGCCGGCGCGCAGCAGGATGAAGTTTCCCCAATTATTGGCGACGTCGACTTCTCCCGGCAGATTGTCGGCGAGATCGTCGCGCAGCCGCACGACCTGTCCTGCGCCCGGGGCCAGTACAGGCGCGCCGAAGCAGAAATAATCCTCGCGCAAGGTTCCGCTGCCGCCGTGGGTACGGCCGCCTTCGGCGATGTCGAAATCGAGCGCGTGCTGCCATGGCGGCTTGTGCGTGTGTGGTCCGTCGAAGCCTTGCGTGATGCGCCATTCGCCGTGAAAGGGGGGCTGCAGGGGCAGGCTGTCCGCGGCGCCGCCGCGCGCTTCGGCCATGCGTGCGCGCTCGATGTTGATTTCCGGCGAGGCGGGGCTGTCCAGTACGAGCAGCGGCTGGCGCGCCGCCAGTCGGGAGCCCAGACTGCCGAGCATCATGTAGGCCGTCGCGAGGAAAGGCATCGTCAGCAGCGGCAGGAACAGGGGATGCAGCAGTACCCCCAGTGCGATGGCCAGCCAGCCTGACAGCGCGCTGCCGGCCAGCGCGAGGAGGAAACTGGCGCGGGCGGGAACCGCGAAGAAGCCGCCCAGCGCCATGGCGACCAGGGAAAAATTGAAGGCGATCGGCGTCACCTCGCCGCCGCCGAGCAGATGCAGGGTGAGCGTACCCGCCGTGTAGCCCGCCGCCGCCAGCAGGGCAAGGTAACGCGAGGCCGCCAGTATGCCGATGAACAGGAGCGCACCGGCAGCGGGATAGGGAATCAGCAGGAGCCAGCCGAGGGAAACGAAGAAATCGTCAAGCCAGGACCAGGGCATGAGGGGATTGCCGCCCGCCAGGGCGCCGAGCGGCAGGGCGGATGGCGCGTTGACCTGCCAGGCCAGGAAGACTGCCCAGCAGGCCAATACGAAGGGCAGGCTGAGCACCGGCAGGCGGGCAGTTTTCCAGAACAATCCGGCCAGCCAGTGTGCCAGCAGGGTGGAGAAGAGGGAGGCCAGAACGATCCAGAGGAAATACACGCCGTCGATGGAATGGAAGGCGCCGACGACCAAGCCGCACAGCAGGCCGTTGACCAGGTGCAGCCGTCCACTGGTCGGGAGTTGGAAGAGCCGCGCCCACAGGGCCGCGGCGATCAGTCCCGTCAGCCCGCCCAGCGCGGCCCGCGGCGTCCACAAGGTGAGGGCGGCGAACCAGGCGCCGACCCAGGGCGACTGGCAAAAAAACACTGCCGCATAAGTCTTGGCCAGCGAACGGCCAAAACGCACAAGGGCAGGCTGGGCCGGCAAGGACGCGCTCATCGTGCCGGAGGTGTTTCCGGGAAGGGCAAGCGCAACATCTCCGGCAGGCGCTCGAGATCGGTGAGAGTCTGCAGGCCCTCGGCCAGCCGGATCGGTGCGACCGAGCCATCCTGCATGACCATGACCACGGCAGGACGGCTCTGGATGAACTGCATCCACTGCGTGTTGTTGTAGGCGCCGACGGGAGATATCAGCAGGGCGTCGCCGACATTGAGCGGCGGCAGCATCACGGAGGCACGCACCGTGTCGATGTTCATGCACAGCGGTCCATAGAGGACGGTTTCCTCGGCCAGCCCTTCGCTGGCGTGCAGGGGGCGCACGTCATGGTTATACCAGTAAGCGGTGGGCAGCAGATTGACGCCGGCGTCGAGGATGGCGGCGCGGCGCCCGTCCGGCAGGCGTTTGCCGCCGACGATGCGGGTGACCAGCACTTCTGCGTCGTCGACGACGGCGCGGCCGGTTTCCAGCACCAGCACGGGCAGGGGCTTGCCGAGGGCGGTGCGCCCGCGCATGGCCTCGTTGAGGGCTTCGACGATGGCCTCGGCATATTGCTCGAAACTGGGCACCACCTGGTCGGGCGGCAGGTAGAGGCCCTGCATGGCGTTGTGCGAGGCGAAGCCGCCGCCGATGTCCAGATACTCGATGCGACAGCCGGTTTCGCGCTCGGCGGCCTCCATGAATTCGGCCATGATGCGGGCCTGCTGGGCGTAGGCGCGCACATCCAGCACGAAGGTGCCGATATGGCTGTGCAACCCGGTCAGTTGCAGCCACTGGCTGGCACCGATGCGCTGCACGGCATCCATCGCTGCGCCGGATTCGATGTTGAAGCCGAAGCGGTTCCACGGTTCGGTGTGGCCGGTGTCGAAATTCAGCCGCAGCCCGATCGGCACCGGCCTGCCCAGGCGCCGGGCGATCTGCTCCACCGCGTAAAGTTCGTCGAGATGGTCGAGATGGATCGCTGCGCCCTCAAGCACGGCCTGCTCGAGCACGGCGGCCGGTTTCCACGGCCCGTTGAAGAGGATGCGTGAGCCCGGCACGCCAAGCGCGCGTGCCTTGCTGTATTCGAGTTCCGAAACCACTTCGGCCCAGGCGCCTTCCTGGTGCAGGACGTTGCATATGGCGCCGAGATAGTTGGTCTTGTACGACCAGCCGTGGCGCACCTTCGGCCAGCGCGTGGAGAAGGCGCGCCGCAGGTGGCGGGCGTTTTCGCGCAGCCGCTTCTCCGAGACGATGAACAGCGGGGAGCCGTATTGCTCGAGGAGCGGAGCGATCTCGACGCCGTCGAGCTCGGACTGGTGCAGCTGGGGACGCAGCGTGCCGAACTTGTTCATCCCCCCCGCACGATGGAGGGTGAGCACGGGCTTTACCCAGGGCTTGCGTTCCGTCATGGCTTCTCGCTTTCCAGCGCAGATCGTCCCTCCACCATCAGGGTTTCGAAGGACGACAGAGGGACGATGGTTTCCTGTGCGTAGCGTATGAACAGCATGCCGGGCCGTGGCGGTGCCAGCGGCGGCGGTGTTTCGTCCAGGGCGAGCGACAGCAGCAGGGCGGGCAGGTTGCGTCCGACGCCCTGCGAAAGATAGATCCAGGCGGGGAAGCGCGGATTGATCTCGATCAGCTGGTAGGTGCCCTGGCTGTCGCGCATGACCTCGATCTCGATGGGTCCCTTCCACTTCAGCGCCGCGACCAGGCGGCGTGCATTTTCTGCCAGGACTTCGTCGTGGATCGAAATGCCTGCCCAGGCCTTGCCGCGTCCGGTGATTGCGCGCTTCTTCATCATGACTTCGCCGAGCAGCGCGCCCGTGCCGTCGCCGACGCCGGCGAGATTGCATTCCTCGCCCGTGATGCGCCGCTGCACGAGCACCGGCACTCCCCATTCCGCCGCGATCGCGCGAAACGCGATATCCGCCTCTTCACGCCCAGCCGCAATCCGGGCATCGTAGAACACGCCCTTGACCACCAGCGGGAAGGGCCAGCCTTTCTTGTCGCAGCCGCGGAAGAAGTCGGCATGCGTGATCGCGAGGGTTTCCGGACAGGCCACACCGGCCGCGTGGGCCAGATCGGGAAGTCGGTCCTTGGCCCGCCTGGCCAGTTGTTCGGTGCTCGGCAGATAGCTCCGAACGCCGATCTCGGCGAGCTTGGGGGCCAGGCCGGCTATCAGCGGCAATTCGGCATCGAGGCAGGGGATCAGTACGTCGATGTGTTCGGCATCATGGATTTCCGACAGCCTGGCGAACAGGGTGTCCGAGCCGCTGCCCGGATAGGAAAGCAGGTGGGCGCTGTCACAGTATTCCCGGCGATGCAGGCCGGGATCGAGGGCGTCATAGCCGAGACCGACGATCCGGATGCTTTCGCCGTAGGCTTCACGCAGGCAGCGCGCCACGGCCAGGCCCGCGCCCGGGTTGTCCGGCACCGCGTTCATGCCGGTGATGGCGACGGTGAGCTGATTATCCCGCTTCACTTGAAGGCGTTGCGCAGCAGGTTGGCGAATTCGATCACGTCGCGTTCGGCGGCCATGGCCTCGACATCGAATTCCTCGCAGAGGAAGGCGACGGCGGCGGCCAGGTCGGTTCCCTGTTGCTGCAGTCGTCGCAATATGGCCAGGCCCGAGCCGTTCACGGTGAAGCTGTTCCCCGTCACCGGATCGAAAACGAAACCGCTGTCGCTCAGCGCAAGGCGCGTCAAGACATCCGCCTTGGGCAGGTCGACCGATTGCCCCTGCTTCTGGTTGTTATCCATGAGCTCTCCCAATGCAGCTATTATGCAGGCAGACAGAAATAACAAGCGTACCACTTGGGCGCAGTGGCAAATGTTTCTCAACAATGAATTTGGGCGCATGGGAAATACCGACCTATACCCCGCGGCGCCTTGAACTGAGCCATGCCATCGGTTCAAGCTTACGCAGGCGGGCGATCAATCAGGATGCAGTTGAACCTGCTGGTTCTCGCTGCCGTCCTGCCATTGTTCCTGGCATTTGCCTACGATATCTACCACGAAGCGCGGTCCGGTTTCGAGCAGGCCCGTGGAGAAGCGCAGCAATTGGCGAGAGTGTCGTCGGCGGATGCGCAGGGGTACTTTGCCAGGGCGGAACAAAGGCTTGGCGATATTTCTCGCCGTGTTGAGGTTGGGAGCCTCGATCCGGCCCGATGCAAGTCGTTGTTTTCCGACATCGAAACGATAAGCCGCGAGTATGCGGGCCTGGCCATGGTGGATCGGGATGGAAGATTGGTGTGTCTTGCCGGCGGTGCGCCGGATCAGGCAGCCGATGGCCTGACCGCGGCCCGCCCCTTGCTGGCGCTGGCCGAGGGCCAGCCCAGGCTTCTTGTCGGTGCGCCGGTCAAGGGGGGGGCTGCCGGAAAATGGGTGATCCCCCTGGCTTATCCTGTGCGCGGCGGCGATGGACGCGCCGCCGGAATGGTGATTGCCGCGGCGCAGCTGGATCGCTTCCAGTCGATGGTGACCTCTCTGGAACTCACGGAGCAGCCGACGTCGCTTATCCTCAAGGGCGAGGGTTTGGTGATTGCCAGTTCGCGCGATCCCGACAGCTACGTCGGACATAGCCGTCGTGACGATGCGCTGATCCGGACCATGATCGATCAGCGCAGCGGTGTTCTGCGCGGTACAGCCATCGATGGTATCGAGCGCATCTATGGGTTTCATGCGGTTGCTGGTACGGACTGGCTGGCCGTCGTCGGTCTTGATGTCGATCCCATCCGGGGGAAAGTGATTGTTAGCGCGCTCAGGCACGGCGCTTATGGTTTGGGTGTTCTGGTGCTCGCTCTGGCCCTTTCTTTTGCCCTGGGGCGCCGTATTTCGGCGCCGATCGCAGCAGTTGCCCGGACTGCCCACGCCTTTGGCGAGGGCAGTCGAGAGGTGAGGGCGCCGGTCTCGGGTGCCCGGGAAGTGGCCGAGGTGGCGGTCCAGCTGAACCGCATGTTCGGCATCCTGGCGGAACGCGAGCGTTCGTTGGTGGAGACGCAGGAAACGCTCGATAACCTGCTCGACTCGATGGATCGGGTGCTATGGTCTTTTGCGCCGGACCTCAGCACGGTGTTCTTTGTCAGCGAATCGTCGAAGAAACTTTTCGGCCACGTGGCAGCAGAGTTCCTGGCTCGTCCCCGCTTGTGGATCGAATTGATGCATCCGGACGATCGCAATCAGGCCGAAGCGATGATGGACCGGATTGCCCTCTCCGGCGCCGGTGTCATGGAGTACCGCATCGTGCTTCAGGACGGCGAGATGCGCTGGATCGAGGTACGCTGGCGCCATGCCGCCGAAGGACCGGGCAAGCCGGCGCGGCTGGATGGCATTGTTACCGACATCACCGACCGCAAGCAGGCGGAAGATGAGAACCGCCAGTTGCTGGCCATCGTGGAACAGAGCCTGAACGAAATCTACGTATTTGACGCCACCACGCTGCGCTACGAATATGCCAACAGCGGCGCGTTGCACAATGTCGGCTATTCCTTCCGTCACCTGCGATTGCTGACGCCGATCGACCTGATGCCGCAATACACCGAGGGCGCCCTGCTGAAGCTGATCGAGCAGCTGCTCCAGCGGGAAAAGGCGCAACAGATATTCGAAACGGCGCATCGCCGTTCGGATGGCAGCGAGTATCCGGCAGAAGTGCACTTGCAGTTGGTGGAACGGGAGGGACGCTGGAAATGCCTCGCGGTAGTGCTGGATATTTCAGAGCGCCATCGCTCCCAGGAAGAAATCATCAAGATGGCCAGTTCACTTGAACGCCGGGTGGTCGAGCGGACTGCCGAGCTCGCACAGGCCAATGCAGAGCTGGAATCGTTTATCTATTCCATTTCCCATGATTTGCGTACGCCCTTGCGGGCCATCAACGGCTACGCCAGCATTCTGATGGATGAACAAAAGGATCGGCTTGATCCGGCCTCCGCGGACATGCTGAAGCGAATCGCGCACGGTGCCGTGAGAATGGGCGAATTGATTGACGACCTGCTGAACTTTTCGCGTGTCGGTCGTGCGGATCTGAACCTCATGCAGGTGGACATGGAGGCGATGGCGCGCACTGTCGCTGAGGAATTGCATCACATCAACCCACAGGCGCGAATCGAACTTCAGGCCATGCCTGGGGCCAAGGCGGATCCGGCCCTGCTGCGCCAGGTCCTGCTCAACCTCGTCGGCAATGCCCTGAAGTTTTCCTCCAGGCGCGTCGATGCCCAAGTGGAAATCGGCTCACGCCTGATCGATGGCCAGCAAACCTATTTCATTCATGACAACGGCGCCGGGTTTGATCCTGAGCATGCCGGGAAAATGTTCGGCGTCTTTCAGCGTCTGCACCGGGAAACCGAGTTTTCAGGCACCGGCGTCGGACTGGCCATCGTCAAGCGGATCATCGAGCGCCACAATGGACGCGTCTGGGCCGAAGCGGCCCCGGGCAAAGGGGCCACATTCTATTTCACACTGCCTTGAAAGCGGCCCTGATGGCCTATAATTCATTTTCATGAACCCAATCGTCTCGGCCATCATCAGCAGCATCATCGACAGCATTCTCGAGTCGGCGATGACGCCGACACCGGTGGTGCCTCCCAGCACACCGGTCGGGGTCGTGCGGCCGCCCTTGCAGAACGGGCCGTTGGCTGTGATGACCCCACCCAGCAATGGCTATGCCCAGTTCGGCGACAAGACGTTGCGGCTGGCCGCCAGCCTGCAGATACGCGACACGCAGAACCGCATCGTCATGTCGGGCACCGTCCAGCAGCCGGTTTCCGTGCTGTACAAGCTTGACGAATACGGCTCCGTCCAGCGCGTCTGGGTGCTGACGCCCGAGGAGGCGGAAGTCGCAGACGAGCTCATCAAGCAGAAGAAATCCGCGCAGAAGTAGCAGACCCCCAAACCCGGACCGGGCACGCGTGGCCAAAAAGCTTTACATCAGGACCTTCGGCTGTCAGATGAACGAGTACGACTCGGACCGCATGGCCGACGTGCTCGCCGCCAGCGAGGGCATCGAGAAGACCGACTCCCCCGACGACGCCGACATCATCCTCTTCAACACCTGCTCGGTGCGCGAGAAGGCGCAGGAGAAGGTGTTTCATGATCTCGGCCGCGTCAGGCTGCTCAAGCAGGCCAGGCCCGATCTCGTCATCGGCGTTGGCGGCTGCGTGGCGAGCCAGGAGGGCGCGGCCATTGTTGCGCGCGCGCCCTACGTGGATATCGTTTTCGGCCCGCAAACCCTGCACCGCCTGCCGCAGCTGATCCGCGAGCGGCGCGCCTCGGGCCGGCCGCAGGTGGATGTCTCCTTCCCGGAAATCGAGAAGTTCGATGCCCTGCCGCCGGCGCGGGTCGAGGGGGCCACGGCCTTCGTGTCGGTCATGGAAGGCTGCAGCAAGTTCTGCAGCTTCTGCATCGTGCCTTACACGCGCGGCGAGGAAATCTCGCGGCCGCTCGACGATGTGCTGGCGGAGATCGCCGGACTGGCGGCGCAGGGCGTGCAGGAAGTGACCCTGCTCGGCCAGAACGTGAATGCCTACCGCGGCCTGATGGCCGACGAGGAGACGGCGGATTTCGCCTTCCTGCTCGATTGCGTTCACGAACTTCCCGGCATCGGGCGCATCCGCTACACCACCTCGCATCCGCGCGAGATGACGCCGCGGCTGATCGAGGCCTATGCCCGGCTGCCGAAGCTGGTTTCACACCTGCATCTGCCGGTGCAGTCCGGCTCGGACCGTGTGCTGGCGGCGATGAAGCGCGGCTACACCGCGCTGGAATACAAGTCCATCGTGCGGCGGCTGCGCGCAGCGCGCCCGGACATTTCGCTGTCGACGGATTTCATCGTCGGCTTCCCCGGCGAGACGGAGGCCGATTTCGAGGCGACGATGAAGCTGATCGACGAGGTCGGCTTCGACGCCTCCTTCAGCTTCCTCTACAGCCCGCGCCCCGGCACGCCGGCGACGGAACTGGCCGACGACACGCCGCAGGACGTGAAGGCGCGGCGCCTGAAGCGGCTGCAGAAACGCATCGAGGAGCAGGCGCAGGCCATCAGTGCGGCGATGGTCGGCACGGTGCAGCGCATTCTCGTCGAGGGCGCGGCGAAAAAAGACGCGGCCGAGCTGGCCGGGCGCACGGACAACAACCGCATCGTCAACTTCGCAGGCGCCGCCCGCGCAGCCGAGCGCCTGGTCGGGCGCTTCGTCGACATCACCATTACCGCTGCGCTGCCGCATTCGCTGCGCGGCGAGATCGTCACGCTGGAATCATGAAAGCCAAACCCGTCGAGGTGGTGCTCTCGCCCGTGGACAACCAGCGCCTTGCCAACCTGTGCGGCGCACTGGACGAAAACCTGCGCCAGATCGAGGCCGCCTACGATGTCGCCATCGCCCGCCGCGGCGAGCGCTTCACGGTGCGCGGCCATCCGGCGCAGGCGGCGCAGACGGTGCAGGCCTTGCAGCACTTCTACGCGGCTGCCGCCGAGCATCTTTCCGTCGACGCCATCCAGCTCGGCCTTGTGGAACTGGGGCAACTGGCAGGGCGCGGCCAGGCCAACCAGCCCGGCCTGCTCACGCGCAAGCCGGAGCTGCACGGCCGCACGCCACGGCAGGTGCAGTACCTGCGGCAGATCCAGGAACACGACATCACTTTCGGCATCGGCCCGGCCGGCACCGGCAAGACCTACCTCGCGGTGGCTTCCGCCGTCGACGCCTTCGAGCGCGATCAGGTCAGCCGCATCGTGCTGACGCGCCCGGCCGTCGAGGCCGGCGAACGGCTGGGCTTCCTGCCGGGCGACCTGGCGCAGAAGGTCGATCCCTACCTGCGGCCGCTCTATGACGCGCTCTACGACCTGATGGGATTCGACAAGGTGGCCAAGCTGTTCGAGCGCCAGGCCATCGAGATCGCGCCGCTCGCCTACATGCGCGGGCGCACGCTCAACCACGCCTTCATCATCCTCGACGAGGCGCAGAACACGACGCCGGAGCAGATGAAGATGTTCCTCACGCGCATCGGCATCGGCGCCAAAGCGGTGGTTACCGGCGACGTCACCCGGATCGATCTCGCGCGGGGCATGAAGAGCGGACTGATCGAGGCCAGCCGCATCCTGCGCGAAGTGCGCGGCATCGCCTTCACCGAGTTCCTCGCCGAGGACGTGGTGCGGCATCCGCTCGTTGCGCGCATTGTCACCGCCTATGAACAGCATGAAAAGCAGCGCGCAGAAAAACCTGCTTAGGGCCTCGCCGCCGGGCCGCCCCAAGGCGAGCTGTCGTACAGGCTGTGTGCGCAGCGAGCCGACGTCACCCCCTTCCTCGGGAGAGGCGAGGGGCAGGCTTTCACTCACGGTGCAATACGCCGTTCGCGATGATGCCCTGCCCCTGCGCGCCGAGGTGCGCCGCTGGGTGCGGGCGACCCGTCCCGCAGCGGCGGCACTGACCGTGCGCTTCGTCGGCGCCGAGGAGGGACGGTCGCTGAATGCGCAGTACCGCGGCAAAAATTACGCCACCAATGTGCTGACGTTTCCTTATGCGCAGGAGCCCGTACTGAGCGGCGACCTGGTGCTGTGCCTGCCGGTGGTGCTGCGCGAGGCGGCGGAGCAGGGCAAGCCGGCCGCCGCCCATTTCGCCCATCTCGTCGTGCATGGTATGCTGCACCTGCAGGGATACGATCACGAGACGGGTGCCGACGCCCGCATCATGGAACACATGGAACGCGAAATCCTGGATCGGCTCGGCTACTCCGATCCCTACTGATTTATGGAACCCTCCCCCAGTCGACCGTCGCTGTTTGAACGCCTCTCCGCGCTGCTGATGCGCGAGCCGGAGGACCGCGAGCAGCTCATCACGCTGCTGCATTCGGCCTTCGAGCGCAATCTGCTCGACGCGGATGCCCTCTCCATCATCGAGGGCGCGCTTGCCGTGTCCGACATGCAGGTGCGCGACATCATGGTGCCGCGCGCCCAGATGCAGGTGATCTCGATCGACGACACCACCGCGGTCATGACGGCCAAGGCGATCGAGACGGCGCATTCGCGCTTCCCCGTCACCGGCGAGAATCGCGACGACGTCATCGGCATCCTGCTGGCCAAGGACCTGCTCCGCCTGCATGCCGGCGAGGATATCGCCGCGCGCGACATGCTGCGGCCGGCGATCTTCATTCCCGACTCGAAGCGGCTCAACGTACTGCTGCGCGAGTTCCGCGCCTCGCGCAACCACATGGCCATCGTGGTGGACGAGTACGGCGGCGTGGCCGGGCTGGTGACCATCGAGGATGTGCTCGAGCAGATCGTCGGCGACATCGAGGACGAATACGATTTCGACGAAGCCGCCGACAACATCCTGCTCGACCAGGCCGGACACTACCGCGTCAAGGCCACCACCGAGATCGCCGATTTCAATGCCGCTTTCGGCACGCATTTCAGCGACGAGGAGTTTGACACCGTCGGCGGCATGGTGATCCATCACCTGGACCGCCTGCCCAAGCGCGGCGAGGTCGTGCAGATGAACGATCTGCGCATCCAGGTGCTGCGCGCCGACAGCCGGCGGGTACACACGCTGCTGGTGGATCGGCCGCAAGCGGCTTCATGAGCCGCACGTCGCTGCATGCCGTCGCGGCCTTCCTGATCGGCGCGGCATCGGTTCTCGGCTTCGCCCCCTTCCAGCTTTTTCCCGTTCCGTTCGTCACGCTGGCGGCGCTGGCCTGGCTCTGGCGGGCCGCATCGCCGTGCAAGGCGGCCATCCTGGGCCTGGCCTTCGGCGCGGGGCTGTTCCTGGCCGGCGTCTCATGGGTGTATGTCAGCATGCACGTCTTCGGCGGCATGCCGCCGTGGCTGGCTGGGCTGGCGGCGGTTCTGTTCTGCTGCGTGCTGGCGCTGTTTCCGGCCCTGGCGGGCTTCGTTTTCGCCGTGCTGCGCCGCGATCGCGTGTGGACCGATGCGCTCCTTGGCGCCGCCGCCTGGACCCTTATGGAATGGCTGCGCGGCTGGGTGCTGACGGGGTTTCCCTGGCTGGCCTTCGGCTACGCCCAGACGCCGCCCAGCCCGCTTGCCGGCTATGCGCCGCTGCTCGGCGTGTATGGCGTCGGCTTCGTGGCTGCGCTGATCGCCGTATTGGCGGGACTGACTTTTAGTTCCGGCATAACGCCCGCTTCGCGGGCATTAGCCTCCTCTGAAACGCCAGGGCGTTTTCATCGGCGCGAACACTGGCTGCCGTCGGGCGCTGCCATCGCAACGCTGCTGGTGGTCGGCGCGGGATTGATGTCAATCGAGTGGACGCAGCCGGCCGGCAAGCCGCTGTCGGTGAGCCTGCTGCAGGGGAACATCGAGCAGAGCCTGAAATGGAAACCGGAACGCCTGCAGCAGTCGCTTGAAACCTATCTTCGCCTGGCGCGCGCCCATCCGGCACAACTGATCGTGCTGCCCGAGACGGCACTGCCGCTCATGCTCGACCAGCTGCCGCGTGATTACATGGATAAGCTGCGCCGACCGGCGCTGGACAGGAAGGGCGATGTGCTGCTCGGCATCGCCGCGCAGGATGGGCAGGGGCGCTATTACAACAGCGCCGTCGGTTTTGCGCCGGAGGGCATTCAGGCCTACAAAAAAAGCCATCTGGTGCCCTTCGGCGAATTCACGCCGCCGGTCTTCGCCTGGACGCTGGCGCTGCTGAAGATTCCGATGTCGAACTTTTCGCCCGGCGCCGCCGGCCAGCCGCCGCTGACACTGGCCGGCGAGAAGGTGGCGGTGAACATCTGCTACGAGGACGTCTTCGGCGAGGAAATCATCCGCGCCCTGCCGGAGGCGACGCTGCTGGTGAACCTCTCCAACACAGCCTGGTTCGGCGATTCTCTGGCCCAGCCGCAGCACCTGCAGATCGCCCAGATGCGCGCCCTGGAAACCGGGCGGTACATGCTGCGCGCCACCAACACAGGCATGACGGCCATCGTCAGCCCGCGCGGCCGCGTCGAGCGCGTGCTGGAGCCCTTCAGCGAGAGTGCGCTGGTCGGCGAGGTGAGCGGACACACCGGCGCGACGCCTTATGTGCGCTGGGGCAATGCAGCGGTTTTGTTGCTGGTTGCCATCGGGTTGCTGCTGCCGCTGATGGGTTTACGCCGCAGTGCACATTGACTCGGCCCTTCGATAGCCGGAAAATCCGCCACCGATAATGAGGCAAGGCGGGCGGTCAAAGCCTGTCGTGGGAGGAGGGGAACGGGGGCTGCGGCCCCCGTTCTTTTTTCCGGCTCAGTAGCCGAGGGAGTGGTTGCCGAGATCGATGGTGAGGACGGCGCGGCCTATGGCCGCCGCCGCGGCGCGAACGAAGCTGTTCACCCAGGGCGTCGGCTCGGCGTAGGCGGTATCCTTCTGCGTCTTGGCCAGGCAGAGGATCTTGTCGGCCAGCAGGAGCTTGCCGACGGGGTTGGTCGGCACACAGCCGGCCGCTTCGAATTCCCGCCCCAGCCATTCCTGTGCCTTGTGCGCATCCATGCCGGCGAGGTCGGCGTCGTGCAACTCGAACTCATGCCGTTCGCCCTTGGCGGTGACGATCGTGACGTGACAGCCCATCGCTAGCTCCGCATTTGTTGGAACGGGAGAATGTTACCCCATCCCTCCCCAAGGCATAGTCGCAGGGCCGACAATTGATTCCCGACGCTACGGGCTTGTGAGGGCGGCCCGCCCCGATTACGATTCGGTTATGACTGAAGGGAATCCCGAAGGGGTGTCAACTTCCGCCGGGGAGGCGGGACAGAAGCTGGAAACGCGCCGGACCGATGTCAGCCTGCTGGTCGTGCTGTCCGGGCGCTGGTGCCTCGATCAGGCGCTGCCGTCGCGCGAGCATGTCGAGCGCGAGCTCTCCGCCGTAGTACGCAGACTGACTTTTGACGCGGCCGCGCTGGGCGCCTGGGATTCCGGGCTGCTGACGTTCCTGGCCGGCGTGCTCAAGGCTTGCGCTGTCCGCGGCATCGAGGTCGACCAGGGCGGATTGCCCGAAGGCATCCGCCATCTGCTGGCGATGGCCTTTGCGGTTCCCGAGCAGAAGGTGGCCGGCCGCGGCAGCCGGAATGGAAATCTTCTCGTGCGCGTAGGCACGGCCGCCATGGAATTCTTCCGCGGCGCGCCGGCGATGCTGCGCTTTCTCGGCGAAATCACCCTGTCCTTCCTGCGCCTGTTTACCGGCCGCGCCCGCTTTCGCGCGAGCGACATGTGGATCGAGATCGAGCAGGTCGGTCCGCGCGCGCTGCCCATCGTTTCGGTGATCAGCTTTTTGGTGGGGCTCATTCTCGCCTACCTGGGTGCCGACCAGTTGCGCCTCGTCGGGGCGCAGATTTTCATCGCCGATCTCGTGGCGATCGGCATGGTGCGCGAAGTCGGCGCGCTGATGACCGGCATCATCATCGCCGGACGCACCGGCGCCGCCTTCGCCGCCCAGCTGGGCACCATGCAGGTCAACGAGGAGATCGACGCCTTCAAGACGCTGGGCATCTCGCCGGTCGATTTCCTGGTGCTGCCGCGCATGCTGGCCCTGATGCTGATGGTGCCGCTCTTGACGCTGTATGCCGGCTTCGTCGGCATGCTGGCCGGGTTGCTGGTGTCGACCCTCATCTTCGACATCAGCTTTTTCGAGTATTACAACGAAACCCTGCGCGCACTTGAGCTGAAGCATTTTTGGGTGGGTCTGTCCAAGGGTACGGTATATGGCGCCATGGTCGCCTTCGCCGGCTGCCTGCGCGGCATGCAATGCGGCCGCAGCGCCGAAGCGGTGGGCGAGGCGGCGACCTCCGCGGTGGTGACGGCGATCCTGCTCATCACCATCGCGGCCTCGGTGATGACGATTGTGTACTATCAACTGGAAATTTGAGTCGTGACGAACATTCCGGACATCGAGGTGCGCGACCTCTCCATGGCCTACGGCGATTTCGTCGTGCAGCGCGATTTGAATTTCACGGTAGGCAAGGGCGATATCTTCGTCATCATGGGCGGCAACGGCTGCGGCAAGACGACGCTGATGCGCGCCCTGACCGGCTTGCAGCAACCAGCCAGCGGCGCAGTGTTCTACGGCGGCGAGGATTTCTGGAATGTGGCGCCGGAAGACCAGACGCGCCTGAAGCGCCGGCTCGGCATCATGTTCCAGGGCGGCGCCCTGTGGAGTTCGCTGACCCTGGCCGAGAACGTCGCCCTGCCACTGGCTGAATACGCCGAGCTATCCCCGGCACGCATTGCCGAGATCGTCTCCTTCAAGCTGGCGCTGGTGGGGCTGGCCGGCTTCGAGGATTTCTATCCCTCCGAGCTCTCCGGCGGCATGAAGAAGCGGGCCAGCCTGGCGCGGGCCATGGCGCTCGATCCGGAAATCCTCATCATCGACGAGCCTTCATCGGGGCTGGATCCGCTCACGGCGCGCCGCCTCGATGACCTTATCCTGGAACTGCGAGACAGTCTCGGTGCAACCATCGTCGTCATCAGCCACGACCTGGCCAGCATTCTTGCCATCGGCAGCGACTCGATTTACCTGGATGCCGACACGCACACCATGATCCCGACGGGCAATCCCCGCCAGGCGCTGGCGTCGGGTGATCCCAAGGTGCGGCATTTTCTTACCAGAGGAACAGCATGAGCAAAAGAGCCGACCCGGCCCTCATCGGCGCCTTCGTCCTTGGCGCGATCGTACTGTCGGTGGTGACCATACTGCTGGTTGCCGGCGATGACTGGTTTCGCAAGCGCAGCCAGCACATGCTGTATTTCGAGGGGGCGGCACACGGCCTGCAGGTGGGTGCGCCGGTGGTCTTCCTCGGCGTCAAGGTGGGCACCGTCAAGCACATCCAGCTCGGGCTCGACGAGTCCAACCACAAGTTCGTCGTCCCGGTCACCATCGAAGTCGAGCCGCATATCGTGCGCTCGCGCGACGGCGAGCAGATCGATCTGCGCGATCGCCAAACGGTGCGCAAGCTGGTGGAGCGCGGGCTGCGCGGTAGGCTGCGCATGCAAAGCATCCTCACTGGCCAGCTTTACGTCGATCTGGATTTCCATCCCGAAAAGCCGGCGCGCTACATCGCTACCGATCCGGCCGTCAGCGAGATCCCCACCATCCGCACGGCCGTGCAGGAGTTGACGACCAAGCTGGAAGGCTTTCCGATGGACAAGTTTCTCGCCGACGTGGCGGCCATCGGCGAAGCACTCAACCAGACGCTCAGCATGCCTGAAGCGCGCAACCTGCCGCGACGGCTCGACGCCACACTGAAGCACCTAGAGTCGCTGGCGGCGCGACTGGATGCGAAGAGCGGCCCGATCCTCGCCGAGACGCGCGCCGACCTGGTCGAGATGCGCAAGGCGCTGGTTGCCGCGCAGTCAGCCATGGCCCGGCTGGAAGCCGCGGCGGACCGCGTCGGCGCGCTGGCCGGCGCCGACGCGGAATGGGTGAAGAATCTGACGCGGGCCAGCGAGGAACTGGCTGGCGCGGCGAAGGCGGTGCGCGGCCTGGCCGAGGCGGAGTCGCCGACGGTGCAGAACGTCAATCAGGCGTTGAAGGAGATCGCCCGCGCCGCCCAGGCCTTGCGCCAACTGGCGGAGTTGCTGGAGCAGCAGCCGGATGCCATCCTGCGCGGCAAGCGGAAGGTCGAAAATCCCTGAGTCACGCAGCGATTCGACTGGGGAAAAGCCTGTAAAATCGCGCTTTTGCGATTTCCACCTCGTTTCATGCCCACGTTTCAGGAATTAATTCTTCGCCTGCAGGAATTCTGGGACAAGCAGGGCTGTGCCCTCCTGCAACCCTATGACATGGAAGTCGGCGCCGGCACCAGCCATACCGCCACTTTCCTGCGCGCACTCGGCCCCGAGCCGTGGAAGGCCGCCTACGTCCAGCCTTCGCGCCGGCCCAAGGACGGCCGCTACGGCGAGAACCCCAACCGCATGCAGCACTACTACCAGTACCAGGTGGTGCTGAAGCCGGCGCCGGAGAACATCCTCGAACTCTATCTCGCCTCGCTGGATGCGCTCGGCTTCGACCTGAAGAAGAACGATGTTCGCTTCGTCGAGGACGACTGGGAGAACCCGACGCTGGGTGCCTGGGGCCTCGGCTGGGAAGTGTGGCTGAACGGCATGGAAGTGACGCAGTTCACCTACTTCCAGCAGGTCGGCGGCATCGACTGCAAGCCGATCACCGGCGAGATCACCTACGGCCTGGAGCGCCTGGCGATGTACCTGCAGGGCGTCGAGAACGTCTTCGACCTCACCTATGCGCCCGGCCTGAAATACGGCGACGTCTTCCATCAGAGCGAGGTCGAGCAGAGCGCCTACAACTTCGAGCACAGCGACGTCGATTTTCTCCTTGGCGCATTCGGCGCCCACGAGAAGCAGGCGAAGCACCTGATGGAGCAGCAGCTCGCGCTGCCGGCGTATGAACAAGTCTTGAAAGCCGCACACACCTTCAACCTGCTCGACGCGCGCGGCGCCATCTCGGTCACCGAGCGCGCCGCCTACATCGGCCGCATCCGCAACCTGGCGCGCAGCGTGGCGCAAAGCTACCTCGACAGCCGCGCCCGCCGGGGCTTCCCGATGGCGCCCAAGGCCTGGGCCGAGGAAGTGCTGGCCGAGCTGGCGAAGAAAGCGGGCTGACATGAGCGCCAAGAATCTGCTGGTCGAACTGTTCGTCGAGGAATTGCCGCCCAAGGCGCTGAAGAAGCTGGGTGAAGCCTTCGCCGCCGCGCTGGCAGCAAGCCTCAAGTCGCAAGGCCTGGTCGACGCGACCTCGCAGGCGACGCCTTATGCCTCGCCTCGCCGCCTTGCCGTACTTGTGACGGCCGTCGTCGCCAAGGCGGCCGACAAGGCTGTGCAGCAAAAATTGATGCCGGTCTCCGTTGCGCTCGACGCCGCGGGCAACGCCACCCCGGCACTGCTGAAGAAGCTGTCCGCGCTGGGTGCGGATGCGGCCGTCGTACCCACGCTCAAGCGGCAGATGGACGGCAAGGCCGAGGCCTTGTTTCTCGACGGTATCGTGCCCGGCGCGACACTGGCCGAAGGTTTGCGGTCCGCGCTGGAAGCGGCGCTCGCGGGCCTGCCGATCCCTAAGGTGATGACCTATCAACTCGCCGACGGCTGGAGCAGCGTGAACTTCGTTCGCCCCGCGCACAAGCTCGTCGCGCTGCACGGCGCCGATGTGGTGCCGATCTCCGTGCTCGGCCTCGATGCCGGCCGCGAGACGCAGGGTCACCGTTTCGAAGCGAAGAATCCGATGGTCTCGATCCGCGATGCCGACAGCTACGCCGAACAGATGAAGAACGAAGGCGCGGTGATCGCCAGCTTCGCCGAGCGTCGTGCAGAGATCGAAAGTCAATTGCGGCGGAACGCCGCAAAGGAAGGATTGCAGCCGATCGAGGACGAGGCGCTGCTCGACGAAGTGACGGCGCTGGTCGAGCGGCCGAACGTGCTGACCTGCCAGTTCGAAAAAGAGTTTCTGGACGTACCGCAGGAATGCCTGATCCTGACCATGAAGGCGAACCAGAAGTACTTCCCGCTGCTCGACGCGGCTGGGAAGCTCACCAACAAGTTCCTCGTCGTCAGCAACATCCGCCCGGCCGACGCCAGCGCGGTGATCGGCGGCAACGAGCGCGTGGTGCGCCCGCGTCTCGCCGACGCCAAGTTCTTCTTCGATCAGGACCGCAAGAAGTCGCTGGCCGACCGCATCCCGGGTCTGGCGAAAGTCGTTTACCACAACAAGCTCGGCACCCAGGGCGAACGCGCCCAGCGCGTGGCTGCCATCGCCAGCGCCATCGGCCAGCAGCTCGGTGGCGAGGCTCTGGCACGGCAGGCCGACCAGGCCGCGCTGCTGTCCAAGGCGGATCTGCTCACCGACATGGTCGGCGAGTTTCCCGAGCTGCAAGGCACCATGGGCCGCTACTACGCGCTGCACGATGGTCTGCCCGCCGAGATTGCCGACGCCATCGAGGACCACTACAAACCACGCTTTGCTGGCGATGTACTGCCGCGCGGCCAAGTCGGCCTCTGCGTGGCGCTGGCCGACAAACTTGAGACGCTCGTCGGCATGTTCGGCATCGGCCAGCTGCCAACCGGCGACAAGGATCCGTTCGCGCTGCGCCGGCATGCGCTGGGTGTGATCCGGATTCTGGTGGAAAGCAACCTCGATCTCTCCTTGCACGATCTGATCAATGTAGCTTTCGGCGCATTTCCTGCCGGCCTGATCGGACAGGCGCATACTGACTTGTCCATATTCGTACTCGAACGGTTTTCGGGTTTGCTTCGCGATCAGGATTTTTCGCCGCAGGAAGTCGATGCAGTGATGGCATTGAATCCCGTGCGCTTGAACGTGGTACCGAAGCAACTGGCGGCCGTGCGCGCCTTCGCCGTGCTGCCCGAGGCGGCCAGCCTCGCCGCCGCCAACAAGCGCGTCGGCAACATCCTGAAGAAAGTCAGTCCCGGCGAGACGGCGAAGGTCGACGTAGCGCTGTTCAGGGAACCGGCCGAGATCGCGTTGAACGCCGCGCTGGCCGGCGTCAAGCCGAAAGCCGACGCCGCCTTCGCGCAGGGCGACTACGCCGCGTCGCTGCAGTCTCTGGCAGCACTGAAGGGCCCGGTCGACGACTTTTTCGATCACGTCATGGTGAATGTCGAGGATGCCGTGCTGCGTGCCAACCGTCTCGGCCTGCTTGCCACCCTCCATACCGCCATGAACCGGGTCGCCGACCTGTCCAAACTGTCCACATGAAGCTGGTCATCCTCGATCGCGACGGCGTCATCAACCATGACAGCGACCAGTTCATCAAGTCGCCCGAGGAGTGGCGGCCGCTGCCCGGCAGCCTGGAGGCAATCGCCCGCCTGACGCAATGGGGCTATCGCGTGGTGGTGGCGACCAATCAGTCGGGCATCGGGCGCGGCCTGCTCGACATGGATGCCCTCAACGCCATCCACAACAAGATGATGAAGGCGGTGGCCCTGGCCGGCGGGCGCATCGACTCGATTTTCTTCTGCCCGCATACTGCCGACTCGACCTGCGAATGCCGCAAGCCGCGCCCGGGCATGCTGCGGGAGATTGCCGTCCGCTACAGCACCGATCTCAGGGGGGTGCCGGCCGTCGGCGACAGCCTGCGCGATTTGCAGGCGGCGGTCGCCATGGGAGCGCAACCCATTCTGGTGCTGACCGGTAAGGGCGCGAAGACGCATGACCACCCCGACCTGCCGCGCGAAACACTGGTGTTTCCCGACCTTGCCGCGGCGGCGGCGCATATCGCCGCATGAACTATTCCGCTCCCAAGCCGAGCCTGTCGATTATCCTGCGCTCGGCCCTCTTCATGCTGATGCTGGTGGTGATCACGCCGCCCTACGCCTTGTTTGTCATGCTCAGCTTTCCGCTGCCGCACCGCATGCGCCGCCAGTCTGTCGTGGCCTGGGTGGTCATGGCGACCTGGCTGATCAAGCACCTGCTGCGCATCGACTATCGCGTGCTCGGCCGGGAGAACATTCCTGATCGTCCCTCGGTGATTCTCTCGAAGCACCAGTCGGCCTGGGAAACCATCGTGCTGCAGAGGGTTTTTCCGTGGACGCTGTTTGTCTGGAAAAGCGAACTGAAGCGGCTGCCTTTTTTCGGCTGGGCGCTGGCGGCAACGCCGATGATCTCGATCGAACGCAGCGGCGGCAAGGAGGCACTCCGGCAACTGGTGGAGCAGGGTCGGCTGCGCCTCAGCCAGGGTTACTGGGTCATCATTTTTCCGGAAGGCACGCGCACGCCCATAGGCACCCATCGCCGCTACAAAATCGGCGGCGCCCACCTGGGGGTGGAAACCGGGGTGCCAGTCGTGCCGGTGGCGCTCGATTCGGGCGAATTCTGGAGCCGCCAGGCCTTCATCAAGTATCCCGGCACGATCACCGTCAGCATCGGCCCGGCCATTGACCCGACCGGGCTGTCGGCGGAAGATGTGAATGCGCGCGCGGAAGCCTGGATGGAAGCGGAAATGCGCCGGATATGCCCACACCGTTACGAACATGATGCAGCCCGACCTGCAGCTTGACCTGCCCCTCGGCGGAACGACGCCGGATACGCCCGGCGGCCAGTATTCCCTTCAACTCGACGACCAACCCCTGCCTTTCCGCTTGCGCCGCTCGCGCCGGGCCAGCGTGACCCTGGCGGTGGACGAGCAGGGCCTGCAGGTGAGCGCGCCGCGCGGCATGGCCCTGCCGCAAATCGAACAGGCCATCCGCGAGGGCAGCCGCACAATCGTCGGCAAGGCAGCAGGCGCGGGCAAGCTGCCGCTGCCAGCGCGCTGGCAGGATGGCGCACGCTTCCCCTTCCTTGGCCGCGAAGTCGTGCTGTGCCTCGATGGCGGGCGCGACAGGATCGAGCTATGCGAGGGCAGACTGCACCTTCCCCTGCCGCCCGAGGCCGGCGAGAAACAGGTCAAGGACGGCGTGCAGGGATGGCTGCAGGCGCAGGCCCAACTGGCCATCGAGGCACAACTGGAAGCCGGCTGCCAGCGCCTGGACATGCCGAATCCGCCCTGGCGGTTGTCTTTCGCCGCTGGTGCTTGGGGCGGCGTCGACCCGGACGGGCGGCTGCGTTTTTCATGGCGCCTCATCCATATTTCGCCGGAAGAAATCGGCAGCGTGGTGTGCCGATTCCTGGCGCAACTCGGGGCTGCGCGCCGGGCGCCGGAGTTATGGGCAGACGATGCTGCGTCTCTTCCAGCTTGAATTGCCGTTGTTCCGGCGCGCCGCACCGCCGCCGGCGGAGCAGACGCGGCACATTCAACTCGGCACGCGCATCGTCGATTACCGGCTGATCCGTTCGAGCCGTCGCACCCTCGGCATGACCATCGACCAGCGCGGCCTGCGCGTCGGCGCCTCGCCGCGCACCTCGCTGGCCGACATCGAGCGCTTCCTGCGCCACAACGCATCCTGGGTGCTGAAGAAACTCGACGAGTGGCACGGCCACGGCCAGGCGCGCCATCTGGCGATCTGCGACGGTGCAATATTGCCTGTGCTGGGCGAAGATTGCGTGGTGCGCATCGAATCGGGCGCCAACCGCGTGCGCTGGATCGGCCATACCCTGATCCTGCAGTCGCGCCCGGATGCCGATCTGCGGCAACTGGCACGCCGCGCCCTGCGCAATCGCGCCCTGGAAATTTTCAAGGAAAGGGCGGCGCATTACGCCGCGCAACTGCACCGTCCGCTGCCGCGCGTGGCACTATCCAACGCACAGACACGCTGGGGCAGCTGCAGCGAGAAGACCGGCATTCGCCTGTCGTGGCGCCTGATTCATGCGCCGCCGCGCTTGCTGGATTACGTTGTGGCGCACGAAATGGCGCATCTCGTCGAGATGAATCATTCGCCGCGCTTCTGGGTGGTCGTGGAGCGGTTGTGCCCGGACTACCGCGCGGCACGCGACGAACTGCGGCGGCTGGCTGCGACCTGTCCGCAGCTATAGGAGAAGCAACATGCGCATTCTGCACACCATGCTGCGGGTCGGCGATCTCGATCGATCGCTCAAGTTCTATACCGAAGTGCTGGGCATGCAGCTGTTGCGACGCACCGATTACCCGGACGGGAAGTTCACCCTGGCCTTCGTCGGCTACCAGGAAGAGAAGGACGGCGCGGTGCTGGAACTGACTTTCAATTGGGGCGTGGACCGCTACGACATCGGCACCGGTTACGGCCATGTTGCGCTGGAGGTCGATGACGCTTACGCCGCCTGCGACGAGATCAAGCGCCGTGGCGGCACCGTGACGCGCGAGGCCGGCCCGATGAAGCATGGCAGCGCGGTCATCGCTTTCGCTCAGGATCCCGACGGCTACAAGATCGAACTGATTCAAAAGAAGGCGCGCTGAAGCGCAACCTGCAGGCATTCCCCGCCGCCCACCGGGCGGCATACATCCGACGAGCGTTTTTCCTTTCGAGCAACCAGTTCGAGGGTGAAGTGCGCCCTTGGAGATCAGTTGTTCGACATTACGATTCATATTTCTTTAAGATAATGTATCTATATATTGTCGATAGAATTAATTACTTTAGCTAACCCAATGATAGGAATAGACTTGTTGCGCAGCCGGTCTGAGTGGCCGGTCAGCCCTTAGATGCCGACCGTGAATTACTTCACAGAAAGGATTATGAAAATGGAAACGCAAGACTGCTTGGAAGTTGTCCGTGGCACCAATCCGTTCGCGAGCACACCCAATGGCATGCCCCGGGTCGCTGGCATGCAAACGGAACTGTTGCCATTCACGGTCAAACTGGCAACCACTGAGGAGGATCTCGCTAAAGCGGTGTCAATAAGATACCAGGCGTATGCCCGCCACTTGCCAGCCGTCGCAGCGACATTGGACAGGCCAGAGTCCCTCGATCGCGAAGAAGGTACGGTTGTGATCCTTGCGGAGTCAAAATTGGATGGAACGCCAATAGGCACAATGAGGGTACAGAATAATCGCAACAAGAAGCTTGCCCTCGAGCATTCCGTAGATCTTCCCGGGTGGCTACGGGACGAGAGCAAAATTGAAATAGCCAGATTCGGTGTTGCAGATGGGCGAATTGGCAGGCTCGTCAAGACCGTTTTGGTCAAGGCTGGATTTCAGTACTGTCTGCTTAACGATATAGATTGGCTGGTCATCGCAGCAAGGTCGCCGCTCGACAGGCAATACGAAAAGTTGCTGTTTCAGGATGTTTTTCCGGAATTAGGATTTATCCCAATGCAGCACGCAGGAAACATACCACACCGCGTCTTGGCTTTCGATGTGAGTAATGCGTATGGACGGTGGACGACCGCCAATCATCCACTATTCAACTTTATGTGTAAAACATATCACCCTGACCTCCAGCTTGTAAACCGAAATGAATCTACTGAGGCCATTGTTGCCAAGTTGCCTGCTGCTTACCGGTACTCCGGATTAAACCCTTTGGCAATAATGCCGTAAAGAAACGTACATCCTGGCTCACAATTATTGGTATATGCGATGACTCGGACTCACCTTAGACACCAGGGAATCGGTGCAATGATCGATTCTCTGCTAAATGGGCTGTCCCTGTACGCAGTACCAATCATTATCGGAATAGCTTCGCTTTATGCGTTGGTTGTTCTTGAGAACCAATATCCGTTCGGCGGTCAGAGCTCTCTACCCTTTAAGGTATTTGAGCAAACGAATGGCTCAATTTCACCTACAGAGGCGCTTCAGCAACTCAGTAAAAAAGCGCCAGTATGGCATCACGACACGAAGTTATCGGAATCACCTTTTTGGATGAGTTTTTCGCTGAGTCAGGCAAGCAACGATGATGCCTCGATCATCGAAATTCCATCAAGGCATGCTGTTGAAATTGAATGCTGGAAAGCGGACGGGCTAACCCAAGTGGGCAAAGCAGGCCGTTCCGGTTGGGAAGGGGCAATCAAGACGGAAAAAACGGGTTTTGCGATCGCGGTTGAGGCATCCCAAGCTAAAACAGAGATCGTGTGTAAAACGGAACATACAGGCCCGGCACGCATTACGATTCTCCAATGGCCGCAACCACAGTTCGATATATCCGTTCAGAAGTTTCATAGAAATGCCGGGCTTCTGGACGGCGGATTGATTGTACTTGCGGTGTTTGTACTGGTAACTGCGATTATTAACAAGGAATGGACCTACGTACTTTTTGCGGCTTGGCTCGTCGCAAATTTACGTCTTGGCGCTTTGTCGGCCGGATGGGATATTCAGTGGCTGGAAAAGAACATACCGCCGGATTTGATCGCCCCCATGCGGAAACTTACGATAGCTGCATATTATATTCTCACCTATGCCCTATTCAGGCGACTGTTCGGAGAGGACCTGAAGCGCCTCTCACATGATTGGCTGCTTATCGTAGCCCAGTGGACATGTTTGTTGATTCTCGGCTATGCATTCATCCTGCCATTCAAGTACTTTCTCCCCCCAATGTGGCTGACGGCTTCGATTGGGGTGCTGGTGTTGATGTTTCTTATGGGACGCATCCTTCTGGAGACGCGCTCAAAGGTTGCAATGTGGTATGGGGCGTCTCTCGGAATTGCAGTTTTCGCAAACCTCTACGAAGTTATTTCTGCTGCGCTCGGCTACAAAGGCCTTATTGGGGCGGTGAACAGCGTCACTGCGGCATTGTCTTCAAGTCTGATGGCGGCATTTGCCATTGCAGAGCAAATGAGGTTGGAGCGGGAGGCACGCGTTAAGGCACAGACTGAATTGCGCAATGCTTACGAAGCAATTCCGATCGGGCTTTTTACTCTGACCTCTCAGGGCCAGTTCTCACAGGCCAATCCGGCCTTGCAGGAGATGCTTGGCGTACGAAGCGTGCAGAGAGACCATTGGAGCGATCATTTCGAGCTGGGCGCCTGGGACAAGCTGCAGAAACTGGTCTTGAGCGGAGCAGGGCAGGAGATGGAAATCAGGAGCCTTTCCAGACGGGGCAAGGATCAAAAATGGTTCATGGTGAAAGCAGCCATGGCCAAGGACAAGATCGAAGGTTCGTTGCAGGACGTTACTGACAAGGTCAAGGCTACCGGAAGACTTCTCTTTCTTGCTGAACATGATCCGCTTACCGGGATTCTTAATCGACGGGGTATCGAAAAGGAATTCGACGAAGCAACTGGCGAACTTGCCGAGGGGAATTCCATGGCCTTGGCCTATCTGGATCTTGATCGATTCAAGCTGATCAACGACCTGTTCGGCCATATAGCCGGGGACGAGGTCCTGAAGCAGGTATGCGATCGCATTCTGGGCATGCTGACCGAAGGGCAGAGCATAGGCCGGGTGGGCGGGGATGAGTTCGTGATCGTGCTCAAGGGCACACCCATCCAGTCCGCCGCATGGATTTGCCGTGGGATCGTCGACAGAATCGGAACCCAGCCCTATCAGATCGGCGACCGGGCCTTCCAGGTCAAGGGCTCGATAGGTTTGGTCGAAATCATTCGGAGTATGCGGGTGAAGGATGCCATTTCAGTGGCGGACCGCGCCTGCCGGGAGGCAAAGAATGGGAATCATGGCAATCCTGTGGTGTACGACAGATACTCTTCGGTGTTCCGTGAGCGCGAGGAGGAGTTGCGTCTGATCGAGCGCTTTGGCACCAATGCAGCTCCGGAAGGGTTGTTTCAGCTGATGCAGCCCATCATGTCTTTGCGTGCGCCTTATGATTCCCTCAATTTCGAGGTGCTGCTCCGGATGAGGGAAGCCGACGGTTCGATTACCCCGGCCGGGAAAATCATCTCCGCGGCAGAAAGCAACGGGCGCATCGCCGTGATCGACAAATGGGTGCTTATCAATACGCTTGAGTGGGTCAGCATTCACCAAGAGCATCTGAAGAACACGCAATTCGTCTGCCTGAATTTGAGCGGAGGATCCCTGAACGACGAGAAATTCGTCAAGGATGCCTTCTCGATAATGGCGCAGTATGGGCGCACCGTGGAGCGGTTGTGCATCGAGATTACCGAAAGCGTGGCGCTGCACGATCTGGATAACACCCGACGCTTCATAGATGGAGTGCGCGGGTTTGGAGCGAAGATCGCGCTCGACGATTTTGGCGCTGGATACACGTCGTTTTCCTACCTCAAGGAACTTCCGGCCGATGCCCTCAAGATTGACGGTGCCTTTGTCCGGGGCGTTAACGCTCATCCAGCCAATCTGGCCATTGTCGAGGCCATTGTGGAACTCGCCCGCAACCTGGGCATGAAGAGCATTGCCGAGTGGGCGGAAGATCGCGCCACTGTCGAATCCTTGTCGCAGATTGGCGTCGATTTCGTTCAGGGATTCGCCATTGCCCGGCCTCAGGAACCAGGCAAGCTGTTGCTTGCCGAATCTTCAGCCAGTTTCATCGAGGACGATAGCGTGGCCGCTTTCGTTCGTAACTCCCTGGCAAAAGAGCGGCCGATGGATCTTTTGGATCAATTGGGAGACCCGACGCGGATCAACCTGCACTGAATCTGGACGAAATCGGGATAGAGGAGAATGCCCTGCTAACGTGCCGCTGCGCTTTTCAGTGCAAGCCAGAGGGTGGCAAAGCGATTCTGCCATAGGATTACGGATTGTTCGACGTACCGATGGAGCAAGGCCCCGGCAAGAATACTGATGCTCCAGGCCAGGAGCAAGCCGAAGGCATTGATGAGCGGATCGCCGGGCATAAAACGCGCAAACGCCGCATTGACGACCAGGCAGACCGGGTAGTGGACAAGAAACACCGAGTAGGAGATGCATCCGAGGAAGGCAAGTGGCCGCACTTCGAGCCATCGCTGCGCAGCAGCGGAACTGCGGGTGCAACCGAGCAGCAGGGCGACTAGAAGCGCCACGACGATGCGGTTGCGGAAATCCATCAGCAATGCCGCCAGCCCCATTGTTGCGATTGCGCCCAGCCAGAAGAATAGGCGTTCCCGCCCGGAAGCCCAGAACGCCAGTACCCCCAACCCATAGGCGCCGAAGAAATAGAGCGCCCAATTGTCCCAAGCCGCATCCCGGTTGAAGTGGAAGAGTGATGCAATGGTCAGCGCAGACACGAGCACCAGCGCCAGATGCCGGTATGCGCCTGAAGCAGGGGCGCGCCGGGCCAGCCAGAGCAGGGCGACCATCAGGACGAAGAGCTGGAAATCGATGGCCACGTACCAGATACCGGCCGACAGCGCCTCGTAGCCAAGCAGGTTTTGCAGTAGCAGGACGTGTGCCAGGAGTTGCGGCATGCCAGGTGCGGCTGGAACCGACGCTTCAAGCGGCATCCAGGTGCGTGCAATGGCGGCGCAGGCGATGGCCAGGCCGATCGCCACGAGCAAGGGCAGTACCAGGCGGCAATATCGGTTCCATGCAAGGCGCAGGGGATGTGCGAACTGCGCCGCGCCGCGTGGCGCCAGGCTTCTGGCGGCAAGAAATCCGCCGACGACAAGGAATACCTGCACGGCGATGCGGGCGTCCTCGTAAAGCCAATCGAAAAAGGTCGGCGCCAGGCCGTATGCCGCGTCCGACATCGGCCCGTAGAAGGCCAGGTGATGCAGCACGATGAGCTGCGAGGCCGCCGCCTTGAGGGCGTCGATGAGGGGCATGCGGGATTGGCTTGCACTCATCAGTGCGGGGTCATTTTGCTTGTTGGTGGGCCGTGTTGGACTCGAACCAACGACCAAGGGATTATGGGACTGCTTCCATAGCAAAGCCTTCGGCCCAGCGAGGTCGCGAAGCACCTCGCGGCAATGCTTGGTGGGCCGTGTTGGACTCGAACCAACGACCAAGGGATTATGAGTCCCCTGCTCTAACCGACTGAGCTAAGGGCCCT
>Ga0172380_10001358_pt1 | contig 42274 bp, 41 predicted proteins | sample Leawe162metaG_FD_119747 | JGI IMG/M metagenome (GOLD analysis project Ga0172380, IMG submission 119747) | Leachate microbial communities from a municipal landfill in Southern Ontario, Canada - Leachate well 162 metaG | ecosystem: Engineered > Solid waste > Landfill > Unclassified | place...
CGTCTGGTGCCCATAGCGAGGCGGAACCACCCCTTCCCATCTCGAACAGGACCGTGAAACACCTCCGCGCCAATGATAGTGAGCTTCCCGCTCGCGAAAGTAGGTCAGCGCCAGACATCCTATTAGTACAAAAGCCCGCCTCGCGCGGGCTTTTGTACTTCTACAGCCACATATCCGCTTCATGTCCCTGCGCCGCCTGATGGCAGCCACCTCTTTACCGTGTCGCTTCATAGCGAAAACATGGCGTAAACCCTACTTTGATTAACTCTTTGCCCGCGTACACTGGGGCTACCATTGGCCATGGATTCAATCTAACCAACCAACCTGCTGAATCAATGATCGACCTTTACGGCTTCGGACTACATGATGTGATCCTGCTGATTGCGGGGGTGGCGGGGGTGTATCTGGTGCTGATGTGGCTGCGTCTAACACAGCTACGGCGCAGGCGCTCTTCTGTTGTTGCGCCTAAGCCGTCCTCTCTACAGGAGAATACCGTTATTGAATGGCTCACCCCCGCGACAGGAGCCTCGCTTATCGAGCCAAAAGTGGAAGAGTCGTCATCGTTGTCACCTAGTTTCGCCGACCATCTGCGCAAATCGGGGCTGGAGGCCGAGGTTCATCGGCTACAGCACGACTTGCAAATCCTGCGCAGGGAGTTTGAAACTCTTCGCGACGAACACGAAAAAATGCGGGCTGCACGCCACGTGTCGCCGCTGTACAACGAAGCTATGGGTTTTGCGCAGCAGGGAGTCGACGCGGACGGCATTGCTGCCCGCTGTGGCATATCGATTGCGGAAGCAGAACTGGTAGCCGCTTTGGCGACAAAGTCGAACGCTGCGAGCGACGAATATCTGGACGAGGATTTACATGGCCGATCCGCTCAAAGAAGAGTTGCCTGAAACGCCTAGCAGTGAGGAAGATGTACTGCGCAAGCGTCTGGTCAACCGAATTGCGATTGCCGCAGTGATGATCGTCGCCTTGCTGGGGGGGCTGGCGATTATCGATGCCCTTTACGTGCCGCCTCCGGCGGTGCCGGCACCGAAGATGGCTGCCTCTCCCGAGGAAAAGACCGACGTTGTGGCGACAGCAGAAACGGGTGATTCGGAGGCGGAAAAAAACGCAGATCAATCGGTGGTGGGAATGCAGGCTGAACCGGAGAAAACGGAAACACCGCCTCCAGCCGCTGAGGCAAAATTACTCAAACCTTTGACCATTCCGGCACAAACCAGGCCCGCATCGCTGAAGCCAAGTTTGACTACCACCGCACCCCGCCACGAGCCCGCGAAAGAACTGGCCCGCATCGTCCCGACGGTCGAGGCTTTACGCCATGCGCCAGCCTCCAAACCTCTGAGCCGAATTGACGACGCGATCCGTCGCTTTGTCGTGCAGGTGGGGGTATTCAACAATTTAGCGAATGCGGAAGAATTGCGAGCGAAGATCGAGGCTGCAAATATCCCTGTCCAGATCGAAGCACGCGTTCAGGTTGGGCCGTTTGCGACCAAGGCAGAGGCCGAGGCTGCACGTACGAAGCTGACCGCGCTGGGCGTGGATCCGGGGATTCTGACGGCAACCAGGAAATAACCATGTACGAGGAGATTCACGTGATCCAAAGCCCGCGTCTCGGCCAGTTGGAAGTCGCTCCGGAGAGAGTGATCGAATTCCCTAACGGATTGCCGGGGTTCGAGGACCTGCGAAAATTTTCCCTCTACCATCCGGAAGGCGAAGAGCCGAAGTATTTTCTCCTCCAGTCAATGGAGCAGTCGGATGTAGTCTTTACCGTGGTGGACCCTATGAGACTGGGGTTTACTTACGAGATTTCCTTGTCGGACGAGGAATCGGCAAGCATTGATCTCACCGATCCGCTTGATGCGGCAGTCGTCGTCATGTTGCTGAAGGATTCCGGGGTGTCTGCGACTGCCGCGGTCAAGGCCAACTTGAAGGCCCCGTTGGTAATCAATCTCCGATCACGTCTGGGGCTGCAACACGTATTTTCCCGTCTCGATTACCAAGTTACCCTTAAGTCGGGAAATTGAAAGACTTACATTGAGCAAATCATCATGAGCAGGACGATTATCTCGACGCCATCGGCACCGGCGGCCATTGGCACTTATTCTCAGGCTGTCCAAGCAGGCAGCACCGTTTACCTTTCCGGCCAGATCGGTTTGGATCCGGTTTCAATGCAATTAGTGGAGGGAATCGATGCGCAGATCATCCGTGTATTCGAAAACCTCAAGGCGGTGGCCGCTGCCGCCGGTGCCAGCCTCAACGATGCAGTGAAGTTCAATATCTACCTCACCGATTTAAGCCATTTCACTAAGGTGAACGAGATCATGGCCCGCTATCTCGCGCAGCCCTATCCGGCGCGTGCCGCTGTAGGCGTCAAGGAACTGCCTCGTGGCGCACTGGTCGAGGCGGATGCCGTCCTCGTTGTTGACTGAAGTTTCCAACGCTCGCCGCATTGCAGGCATCGGTCCGGCGCTGAAGGAAAAGCTGGCCCGTCTCGGTCTAAGGACCGATGACGATCTGGTACTTCACTTTCCCCTGCGTTATGAAGACGAAACGTACATCACCCCGCTCGCAGAGGCGCAGCCGGGGGTGGCCGCACAATTCGAGGTCGAGGTTATTTCAACCGAAATCGCCTTCCGTCCCCGGCGTCAACTGATTTCCCGAGTCCGAGATGTAGCCGAGTCGAGCAGCGAGTTGATGCTGCGTTTTCTCAATTTTTATCCCAGTCAGCAAAAAATGCTCGCCCAGGGCGCGCGGCTACGCGTATATGGCGAGGTGCGTCGCGGTTTCTTTGGTGACGAAATCGTTCACCCTCGCTGCACCCCGGTGCGCGACGGCATTCCGCTACCAGCCAGCTTGACGCCGGTCTACCCTACGACAGCCGGGTTGGGCCAAGGCATTTTGCGTCGCCACATCGAGGCGGCTTTGGCACGCACCGAACTTATCGACACGCTGCCACGCGCGTTGGTCGTGCAGCAGGAATTGCTGGAATTTTCCATCGCTGTCGATCTTCTCCATCATCCACCGCCAGCGCTGTCCGTCGATGCTATCCAGCGTGTTACCCGGCTGGCTTGGCAGCGCGTACGGTTCGATGAACTGGTAGCGCAGCAGATATCCATGCGTCGCGCCTACGCGGCCCGCAGGACATGCGGCGCCCCGCTTATAAGCAGCGACGGGCGGCTGACCAATGCGCTGCTGAAGCAATTGCCATTCACGCTTACCGCCGCACAACAGCGGGTATGGCGGGAAATCGCCGCCGATCTGGCTCAACCGCATCCGATGCAGCGTCTCTTGCAAGGCGATGTCGGTAGCGGCAAGACCATCGTTGCTGCCCTGGCCATGCTTCAAACTGTCGAGGCAGGCTATCAGTCGGCGCTGATGGCGCCGACGGAAATCCTCGCCGAGCAGCATTACCGCAAGCTGGCCGCCTGGATGGAGCCCCTTGGGCAGCGCATCGCCTGGCTCTCCGGTAGTCAGAAGAAGCGAGAAAGGACTACGCTCACCGCTGCCCTGGCCAACCGCGAAATCATGATGGCGGTCGGTACCCATGCTCTGTTGGAAGACGATGTGAGCTTTTCCCGTTTCGGTCTCGCCATCGTCGACGAACAGCATCGCTTTGGCGTCCATCAGCGCCTTGCACTTAAACGCAAGGGCGAGGCACCGCACCAGCTGACCATGTCGGCGACGCCGATTCCGCGGACGCTGGCGATGACTTTTTATGCCGACCTCGACGTTTCGGTAATTGATGCGTTGCCGCCGGGACGCACTCCGGTTACCACTCGCCTGGCGGCGGAAACGCGGCGTGCTGAAGTGATTGCACGGGTACGCGACAACTGCCTTGCCGGCCGCCAGGCGTATTGGGTCTGTCCGTTGATTGAGGAAAGTGAGACGCTGCAGCTAAAGACCGCGGAGGAAACCTATGCGCAGCTTCTGGCTGATCTGCCGGGTTTACGCATTGGGCTGGTTCACGGCCGACTCAAGCCGGCCGAAAAGGCTGCTGTAATGGCCTCGTTCGTCCGCAACGAGGTGCAGGTGCTGGTTGCGACCACGGTAATCGAGGTAGGGGTGGATGTGCCTAACGCAAGCGTGATGGTGATCGAGAATGCCGAGCGCTTCGGCCTGGCCCAGCTCCACCAGCTGCGCGGCCGTGTCGGGCGCGGAGCGGCAGAGTCGGCCTGCGTTCTGCTATATGGTGGCGCACTGTCGGAAACGGCGCGGCAGCGGCTTAAAATCATCTACGAGAATAGCGATGGATTCGAGATTGCGCGCCAGGATCTGGCTCTGCGTGGCCCGGGTGAATTCATCGGGGCGCGGCAAAGCGGTGTTCCGCTGTTGCGTTATGCCAATCTCGACGACACTGAACTGGTTGAGCGCGCACGCGATGCGGCCGAGTTGCTGCTGCGCGATCATCCCGAACTGGCAGAACGTCATCTACAGCGCTGGCTGGGCGGACGCGAAGACTTGTTGAAAGCATGAGCGAATATTTCAGAAAACTGCGCGGCCCCGATGCGGGTGGCTGGCAACCGCAGGCAAGGGCTGCGGGAGCGTTGCGTAGCTGGCTCGACGAGCGCCGGTCGCTGAGTGCGAGGATTGCCGCTGCATGCCCGGTGGCAGAGCCCTTCAATCTCAAACTGTTGTTCAGCGGATGCGCAACGGCGACGCGCGACGAGGCCGTGCTGGTCGGCGCTCGCCGCGGCGAATGCATGCGCGTGCGCGAGGTTCAGCTTTGCGCCGGTGCCACGCCGCTGGTTTTCGCCCACAGCGTTACCCATCCACGTCATTTGCTCGGACCTTGGCGCCTCATGGGGCGGCTCGGCGGAGGCGTTCTCGGCAGCGTTCTGTTTCGCGACCCAAGCATTCGCCGCGGCGCACTGGCGTTTCGCGCGCTCGATAGCCGTCACCCGTTGTATCGGCACATGGAGCGCGTATACGGACGGTTGCCGAAGCGGCTTTGGGCGCGACGTGCGGTGTTCCGCCATAAGGGAAAGCCGTTGCTGGTTACAGAAGTTTTCCTTCCCTCCCTGAGCGAGCTTCTGTGATGACGATTTCCTCCATCGTCGAACGCCTGGATTCGTACGAAAAGTTGATGCGGCTCGACAAGCCGATCGGTACCCTGCTATTGCTCTGGCCGACGCTCTGGGCGTTGTGGCTGGCCGGCGATGGCAAGCCGCCGCTGCTGATACTGGCGATCTTCTGCCTCGGCACCGTGCTTATGCGCTCGGCTGGTTGCGTGATCAATGATTACGCCGACCGCGAGTTTGATCTCCATGTCGAGCGCACCAAAGACAGGCCGTTGGCCGCCGGTAAAGTACGGCCGAAGGAGGCTCTGGTGCTGGCGGCGGTGCTTGCGCTCTGCGCATTTTTGCTGATCCTGCCACTCGATACGCTGGTGATTTGGCTTTCCGCCCCGGCGTTGTTCGTTGCTGCCAGTTATCCCTATACCAAGCGCTTCTTCGCCATTCCCCAAGCCTATCTCGGGCTGGCATTCGGTTTCGGCATTCCCATGGCCTATGCCGCGATACAAGGCGAGGTGCCCACCGATGCCTGGTTGATGCTGCTGGCCAATGTATTCTGGGCCGTTGCTTACGATACCGAATATGCGATGGTGGATCGTAACGACGATCTGAAGATCGGTATCAAAACGTCGGCGATCACCTTCGGCCGCTTCGATGTCGTTATGGTGATGTTCTGCTATGGTGCCGCATTGCTGCTATTGGCAGCGATCGGCGCGCGTGGCGGGCTGGGTCTGCCGTTCTATGCCGGCCTGCTCGTCGCAGGCGCCATTGCCCTTTATCACTACACGCTGATTCGAGAGCGGGAACGTATGGACTGCTTCAAAGCATTCCGTCACAACAACTGGTTCGGGGCAGCCGTTTTTGCAGGTATCGCGGCCGACTTCCTCGCCCCTTTCACCCCAGTCGGCTGACGTATCATCCCGCCATGAAATACCACGACCTGCGCGATTTCATCGCCCAACTTGAACGGCGCGGCGAGTTGAAGCGCATCGCTGTCGCTGTCGATACCCACCTTGAAATGACAGAGATTGCCGACCGCGTGTTGCGCGCCGGGGGGCCTGCCCTGTTGTTCGAGCAGCCGGTCACTCGTGGCGTGCCGCAGTCGATGCCGGTGCTGGCCAATCTCTTCGGTACGCCGCAACGCGTGGCGTTGGGGATGGGCGTGGAAGGCGACTGGCGTGCTGCGCTCCGCGAAGTTGGACGTACCCTGTCGGCACTGAGAGAGCCCGAACCGCCGAAGGGCCTGCTAGACGCGTGGGATAAGCTGCCGCTGCTGAAGCAAGTACTCAACATGACACCCAAGGTCGTGTCGTCCGCCGCTTGCCAGCAGATCGTCTGGGACGCAGAGGAAGTCGATCTGGCACGGTTGCCGATCCAGCATTGCTGGCCGGGGGACATTGCTCCGTTAATCACCTGGGGCCTGACGGTGACGCGCGGCCCGAACAAGACGCGGCAGAATTTAGGTATCTACCGCCAGCAGGTGATTGGCCGCAATAAGACCATCATGCGTTGGCTGGCCCACCGCGGCGGCGCACTGGATTATCGCGAGCACTGCGAAAAAAATCCGGGAAAGCCCTATCCCGTGGCGGTCGTGTTGGGCTGCGACCCAGCGACCATTCTCGGCGCAGTGACGCCGGTACCGGATGCCCTCTCGGAATATCAGTTCGCCGGCCTGTTGCGCGGCGGGCGCACCGAACTGGTGAAGTGCCTCGGCAGCGACCTGCAGGTACCGGCCAGCGCAGAGCTGGTGCTGGAGGGGGTGATCCATCCCGACGAGGTGGCGCTGGAAGGACCGTATGGCGATCACACTGGCTATTACAACGAGCGGGCCGAATTCCCGGTATTCACCGTCGAGCGCATCACCATGCGCCGCGATCCGATCTACCACAGCACCTACACCGGCAAGCCGCCGGACGAACCGGCGATGCTCGGCGTGGCGCTGAACGAAGTGTTCGTGCCGCTGCTGCAAAAACAGTTTCCCGAAATTACCGACTTCTATTTGCCGCCGGAGGGCTGTTCTTATCGAATGGCTGTCGTCAGTATGAAGAAGCAGTACCCCGGCCATGCCAAGCGTGTGATGTTCGGCATCTGGAGCTTCTTGCGCCAGTTCATGTACACCAAGTTCATTATCGTCGTCGACGATGACGTGGACATCCGCAACTGGCAGGAGATCGTGTGGGCGATCACCACCCGGGTCGATGCTAAGCGCGATACGGTGCTGGTGGACAACACGCCGATCGACTATCTTGATTTCGCGTCGCCAGTGGCCGGCCTAGGCAGCAAGATGGGCCTCGATGCCACCAACAAGTGGGCCGCCGAAACGCAGCGCGAATGGGGTACCCCGATCACGATGGATTTGGCCGTGCGAAGGAAAGTTGATTCAATCTGGGACCAGTTGGGGCTTTGACTGTGGCGATAGCCGCACTGCTTCCCGATTGCTCCCACAATGAAGAAAGTAAGCAGTTGATCGTACATGGCTTGTCGGATAAACTGTTCGGAAATCGAACAATCCGTGCCGACGCGTTCCGATTCTTGGTGGTCATTGGACCGTGCGGAACGTTATGGATTGCGAATGGCCCAAGAGGCATCCTCTTGTGATCGACAAGTTAATAACGAAGGAGACGGTTCATGAATCCAATGATGAGCAATGCCCGCTATTTCCAGTACTGGCGCTTGTGTGCGGCCATGGGGCCGGTGTTCCTTACTGCTTTTCTCCTGTGCTGGGGCATGCTGGGTTACAACATTCCGCCGATTCCGGCGGATCACACGCCCGACCAGATGGCGCAGTTCTTTCGCACCCATTACAACGAAGTCCGCGCCGGCATGGCAGGCGCCATGCTCTTCGGCGTGCTCTATCTGCCCTGGACGCTCTCCATCACCAAAGTCATGGAGTTGATCAATCCCGATCACAACAACATCGTATCCACGCTGCAAATGTGGGGCGGCGGCCTCACTGTCGTACCGCTGGTGACGTCCTCGGTTTTCTGGCTGACCGGCGCCTTCCGCCCCGACGTGCTCGAACCGGTTACCCTGCAGATGCTCTATGACATGGGGTGGTTGTTGATCGACATGTTCTACGCGATCACCACGATTCCGATGGTGGCCATCGGCGTCGCCGGCCTGACCGACAAGCGAGAAAAGCCGCTCTTCCCGCGCTGGGCCTGCTGGTATTCCATCTGGGCCGGCCTGAGTTTCCTGTTCGAACTGCTGATGCCCTTTTTCAAGACCGGTCTGTTCGCGCGTCAGGGCTGGCTGAACTTTTGGGTCGAGTTCCTCGTGTGGTTCTTCTACATTTTGCTGATCACCTATTATGTTTTCAAGGCTATTCCCAGGCTGGAGCAGGAACGTGCTGCGAAGCTTGCGAATGCTTGATCGCTAGACGAGCCGATCTTCATGACTGAGCTTGTATTAAAAGGGGCACCCGTAGCCGGTGCCTCAGGTAAGGCGGGCGCTTCTGCGCCCGGCATCCTGACCTTCATCATTGCCGACGTGGCCGTCTTTGGTGTGTTGTTCCTGGCGTTCATGCTTGAGCGGTCAGGCCAGCTAGCCCTCTTCGACAGCTCTTCCTCTGCCCTTGATGTCCAGTTGGGCTTGCTCAATACGCTCATTCTCATGACGAGCGGATTGTTTGTGGTGCTTGCGGTCCATGCGGCACGCCAGGGCCAATCAGTTGCCACCCGACGCTGGCTGCTGGCTTCGTTCGTCGTCGGCGCAGGCTTTGGCATCAACAAGGCGATCGAATACAGCGACAAGCTGACGCATGGCATCACCATGCTCAGCAACGACTTCTTCATGTTTTATTACGTACTGACCGGCGTGCACTTCGTGCACTTCGTTGCGGGCATGATCGTGCTGGCCGTACTGTGGTTCCGGGCGGGCCGCGAGGAGGTGAATGGCCCACTGTTCGGCTGGATCGAATCCGGCGGTTTGTACTGGCATATGGTCGATCTGCTCTGGATCGTCATTTTCCCTATGCTTTATCTATTGGGGCCGCGATGAATCACGTATCTCCCAGGCAGGCGGTCGGCGTCTGGCTGTTTCTCGTTACCGCCACGCTGTGCAGCGGTTGGCTGGCCGAACACCATGGGTTCGCCGGTCGCTGGACGGCCGTGGCGGTCATGTTCGTCGCCGCGCTGAAGGGCCGCGCGGTGATCCTGTATTTCATGGAATTGAAGGTCGCGCCGCGCGCGTGGCGCATAGCTTTCGAGGTCTGGATGTGGCTGTGCGCCGGACTGATCGTCGCGCTATGGGCGTCGAGCAGTGGAGTGGCTTGACGCTGGAAAGGCCCCCATTTAGGGCGCCCCAGGGAACGGCAACCGCTTGAGGTACCTCCCAAACCCGCGGCCCATTCCGCGGGTTTTTTTGCAGAGGTTAAGCCGGGCCGAGGCCGCATCGGCGCTGCCTATTTTCCCTTGCGCGCGAGATGCGCCTGTAGCGCCTTGCGCATTTTGTTGCGCGCCGATGGCTGTAGCGCGCGATAAAGAATGCGGATCAGCCACATCGGCAAGAAGCGCGCGCGCTCTTCGTAGGCGACCCGCCCGCGCGGGTGGTCCATCAGGTCCGGGTAGGGGAAAGGGAAACGGTAGTTGCCGCGACTGCGGCGGAATTCGATGCTGCCGATGTGCTTGGCGTTCTTGTAGCCGTAGTGCGCCGGAGCCACCAGGCGCAACGGTGCGCCGTGCTCGAGGCCCAGTCCGTGGCCCTCGACGCCATCGGCTAGCAGGACGTCTTGTTCCATGAGATCGGCCAATTGCATGCTGACGGCGTAACCGTCCTGGCCGCGGAGCACCACGAAGTCGGCGCCCTCCTGTGGCTTGGCCCGTGGCAGCACCACTTGCTGGTAGAAGTCGGAGAAGCGCACGCCGCTCCAACGCACGTCGCGCACCGACCATGTGGTGACACAGTGGAAATCCGTCACCTGCTCGACGCGCGGCAGCGCCGCCAGGTCTTCCCTGCCGATCGTGAGCGATTGCGCAACGTCGCCGCCGATGGTGAATTCAACCAAGTCCGGATTTGCAGGGAAGCGCTTGGCAAATAAGCCGAGGCCGAAGCGGTCGAATGACGGATATTCCCGTTGTCCCGGGGGCAGGGGTTTTTTCGCTGTATTCATCGAGGATTCTCCTGGCTAAGCTGTTGCAAGTGCGATGTTTTTGTAGGGTGCGGCAATGATATCGGATTGGGTGGCGATGCCGAGCAGGCATTTGAAGCAGTTCACCACCGGCAGCGCCTTGACCTTGTGTGCGCGTGTGTGTGCAATTGCTTCCAGGCGTATTCCAGCTCGATGCCAGCCCGGGCGCTATCATGGGCGCCGCCGAGCACCCCACCCCGCATGGAAATACAACCACCGTGAGCGCAGACATCCTTCCCCTCGACCTCGACAACCCGGGCCATGGCGCCGGCCTGCTGCAACTGCTCGATCATTACGCCCACGACCCGATGGGCGGCGGGCAGGGGCTGACGGCTGCTGTGAAGACAACGCTGGTCGAGCGTCTGCGCGAGATTCCGCATTTCTATGCCGCATTGGCTTTTGCCGATGATCGCGCGGTGGGGCTGATCGACGGTTTCTTCGGTTTTTCAACCTTTGCGGCCGAACCGCTGCTCAATATCCACGACTTGGTCGTCCACGCGGACTATCGCGGCCGGGGAATCGGTCGCGCTCTGCTCGCCCATGTCGAAGCGGTGGCGACGGAAACCGGCTGCTGCAAGCTCACCCTCGAAGTCCTGTCGCACAACGCCGCTGCGCTGGCGACGTACGAGCGTGCCGGCTTTCGTCCCTACCAACTCGACCCGCAGGCCGGGCAGGCCCTCTTCCTACAGAAGAAGCTCTGAATTCGGCCTGTTGCCGGGTCAGACGGCGGCGAGGCGGGAATTGGCGAGGCTCAATCGGGCACTGAGGACTTCGAGGAAGCCCTGGTAGAAATGCACCCGGCAGGCGTCCGAAGCGTGGTGCAACGCATCGCCTCGGATCGTGATGACGCGCGACTGGGTCTGGGTGATGACGTCGGCGCCGCGAAGGCGTGCGGCACGGCCGATGATCGCCATTTCTCCGAAGCACTCGCCCGGTGCCAGCACGTTCAGCGTATGGCCGCGTTTGACGACCCGCGCCTCGCCGGCGGTGAGGAAGCAGAAAAAGTCGCCGGTCTCGCCGTCGCGCATCAGCACCGTATTGGGGGCTACATCGTCCCAGCGCGAGAAGCGCACCACCTCCCAGATTTCGACATCGGTGAAGTCGCGGAAGAAGGGTAGTGCGCGCAGGGTTTCGAATTTCGCACTGTCCGGCAACTCTTGCGATTGCGCCGAAAGCTGCTTGTTGCGGAACGACTGGGCCAGGTCGTGGGAAAACTCGTCCCAGTTGGTGTAACGCGCTTCGCGCTGCTTCTGCATCGCCCGGGCGACGATGGTGTCGAGTGCGGGCGGGATGTCGCTGCGGAAGGTGGACGGAGGTGGCGGATCAAAATTGCTGATCTGGTAAATCATGCCGTAATTGCTCGTCGCCTGGAAAGGCAGGCGGCCGGTGAGCAACTGGTACATCACCACGCCGAGGGAAAAGATGTCGCTCTGGTGGTTGAGCGATTGTTCCTGCACCTGTTCCGGCGACATGTAGGCCGGCGAGCCGACGCCCGTCACCTGGGTGCGGGTCTGGTCGGAATCGGCAAGCAGGGCGGCGCCGAAATCGGAGATTTTGATGTCGCCACTCTTGTCGGCCTTGGCGAGCAGGATGTTGGCCGGCTTGATGTCGCGATGGGTGATACCGAGGCGGTGGGCATAGTCGAGCGCGCGGGTGCACTTGAAGATCACTTCCACCAGCCGCTCCAGTGGCAGCAGTCGGTCCGTTGCGGCGAACTGCTCCAAGGTGCCGCCGGCGACATACTCCATGACGATGTAGCTCTCCTCCTCGCCGACCACCGCGTCGTAAATCTGCACGATGTGCGGATGGTTCAGCTTGCCGGCCAGCGAGGCTTCGTTGACCAGCAGATGGCGGTAGAGCCGGCCCTTGTCGCGGTCGTGCAGCACTTCGGGCAGGATCAGCTTGACCGCCACGTCGCGCTGAGCGAAGGGGTCGTAGCCGAGATAGACCGTCGAGGTGGCGCCACGGCCGAGTTCCTCGCGGATCTCGTATTTGCCGATCCTGGTTATGTTCGACAAGGGCGTCCCGTTCAGAGTGCGGCGCGGATGCGGGCGATGGCCGCTTTCACCTGGGCCGGTGCGGTGCCGCCGATATGGTCGCGGGCGGCGAGCGAACCGGCCACGGTCAGCACGCCGAACACGTCGTCGTCGATCAGCGGCGAGAACACCTGTAACTCGGTCAGCGTGAATTCGGGGAGATCGCAGCCGCGTTTCTCGGCGGCGCGCACCGCCTGGGCGACCGCCTCGTGGGCGTCGCGGAAGGGCAGGCCCTTTTTCACCAGATAGTCGGCAAGGTCGGTGGCGGTGGCGTAGCCCTGCTTCAGTGCGGCGGCCATCGCCTCCGGCTTGACGCGGATGCCCGTGGCCATATCGGCGAAGATGCGCAGCGTGTCGATCAGCGTGTCCGCCGTGTCGAAAATCGGTTCCTTGTCTTCCTGATTGTCCTTGTTGTAGGCCAGCGGCTGGCCTTTCATCAAGGTCAGCAGGCCCATCAGGTGGCCGAACACGCGGCCGCTCTTGCCGCGGGCCAGCTCCGGCACGTCGGGATTCTTCTTTTGCGGCATGATCGACGAGCCGGTGCAGAAACGGTCGGCAATGTCGATGAAGCCGACACGCGGGCTCATCCAGAGGATCAGTTCCTCGGAGAAGCGCGAGACATGCACCATGATCAGCGAGGCGACGGAAGCGAACTCGATGGCGAAGTCGCGGTCGGACACCGCATCCAGCGAGTTTTCGCAGACGCCGTCGAAACCCAGTTCCCGGGCGACGAATTCGCGGTCGATGGGGAAAGTGGTGCCGGCCAGCGCCGCGGCGCCGAGCGGCAGGCGGTTCATGCGGGCGCGGCAGTCGCGTACCCGGCTGCGGTCGCGACCGGCCATCTCGACGTAGGCCAGCAGGTGATGGCCGAAGGTCACTGGTTGCGCCACCTGTAGATGCGTAAAGCCGGGCAGCGGGGTTTCGGCGTGCTGCTCGGCGAGCACCAGCAACGCCCGCATATAGTCGGCGAGCAGTCCGTCCAGCGTATCCAGCGTGTCGCGCAGCCAGAGGCGGATGTCGGTCGCCACCTGATCGTTGCGCGAGCGGCCGGTATGCAGGCGCTTGCCGGCATCGCCGACCAGCGCGGTGAGGCGCTTTTCGATATTGAGATGGACGTCTTCGTCGTCGAGGTTCCAGTTGAATTCGCCGCGTTCGATTTCACCTTGGATCTGCGCCATGCCGCGCTCGATGGCGGCGAGGTCGGCGGCGGAGATGATGGCTTGCTTCGCCAGCATCCGGGCATGGGCGAGCGAGCCGCGGATATCCTGCAAGGCCATGCGCCGGTCGAAGAACACCGAGGCGGTGTAGCGTTTCACCAGCTCGGTGACGGGTTCGGAAAACCTTCCCGACCAGGCCTTGCCGGCATCTGCGCCGGCCGCGTGTTCTGTCATAATCGAATCGCCGTTAAATCAATGAGATCGGCCAATGGCCTTGAAAGACGAAAGTATACGGCAATTCACCGAAGCGCCTGCGACCCGGTTGTCCGGCCGATTTTCAGTTCTGACGCGGCTTCGCCGCCGGATCGAGCGATGGCCGCTGTTGCGCTTCGTTGCCGTGGTTGCTGCGACGACGCTGGTTTATTCGGCGGCAGTGCGCTTGGGTATACAGTTCGGAGCGGCGGCCTGGGCGTTGATCGCCAGCGCGCTCGCCGCCGCTGCCGCGATCGATTGGCGCGGGAAAGGCGAGCCGGAGGCTGCGGCGATGAACGAAGCGCGGCTGATGGCGTTGACCGCCCGCATCCGGCCGCATTTCCTCTACAACAGCCTGAATGCCATCCTCGGCACCATTCGCAACGATCCGCGCGCCGCCGAGACGGCGTTGGAGGAAATGGCCGAGTTGTTTCGCGCGTTGATGAACGACCCGCGGCAACTGACGCCCCTTTCCGACGAGATCGCGCTGTGCCGCAAATACCTGGCCTTGGAACGGCTGCGCTTGGGCGACCGGGTACAGGTGCAGTGGGACATCGACAACTGTCCGCCGGATGCGCTGGTGCCGCCGCTGATGCTCCAGCCGCTGCTGGAGAACGCGGTCTATCATGGGGTCGAACCGATGAGCCAGCCGGCGCCGATCGCCTTCCGCCTGATCGCCGCCGGCCGCATGCTGGTGATCGAACTGAGCAATGCCCATGAGGCGGGGAATACTCACGAGCGGGGCAATCGCATGGCCCTGGCCAACATCCGCGAGCGGCTGGAAATTTATTACGGCCTGGCGGCCTACCTGAATGCAGAAATGCGCGACGGCCGATATACGGTAAGGATCGTCGTGCCTTACGAGAGTGCGGCCCGATGATTCGCATACCATTGCGGCAATTTTTTCGTTTGCCATGACCCCCCTGCGCATTCTCCTGGTCGACGACGAAAAACCCGCCCGCGTTCGGCTGCGTCAGTTGCTCGACGACTTGGCTGCGCGCCTTGCCACCCGCGTGGTCGATGAAGCGGCCGACGGTGTAGAAGCGCTGGAAAAACTGGCGGAACGGATGGTCGATGTGGTGCTGGTGGATATCCGCATGCCGCGCCTGGACGGTCTGCAACTGGCGCTGCACATCGCACGCTTGCCGCAGCCGCCGGCGGTGATTTTTGTCACCGCTTACGACAAATATGCTGTCCAGGCGTTCGAGCTGGCCGCCGTCGACTACCTGCTCAAACCCGTGCGCGCCGAGCGCCTGGAAGAGGCCCTGCGCAAGATCCGCCGCGGTTTCTCTGATGTGTCGCTGCACTCCCTGGCGCCGCAAGGGCGTCTGCAACTGCGATGCAGCGAACGCGGTCGGGTATCGATGATCCCGCTTGACGAGGTGCTCTACTTCAAGGCCGAACTCAAGTACGTCACCGTGCGCACCGCGCGCGGCGAGCACTTGCTCGAAGAATCGCTGACCCAGCTCGAAAGCGAATTCGGCGCCCGCTTTCTGCGCGTACATCGGAATTGCCTGGTGGCGCGCAACGCCATCGCCGGTTACGAACGCGGCACGCCCAAAGAAGGCGAGACGGAGGCGCAATGGCTACTGCTGTTGCAGGGCTCGACGGAAAAAATTCCGGTAAGTCGGCGACAATGGGCGCAGGTCAAAGCGGCAATCAAGGGGGAGTAACGGGGTGATCGCCATCGAACGGTTTCTTGCGGAGGTTTTCTCGGCGTTCTGGAGCCCGGAGCAGCCCTGGCTGATCCTCGGCGGATTCGTCGGCTGGCTGGCCTTGCGCCAGCTGCTGCCGGCGGGTAGCCAATACGTGCTGAAGCAGACCATCACTTTTTTCATCCTCTGCCTGTTCGGCGAACTCGGTGCCGCCTTCATGGGTGCCATGGGTTGGGAGCGCGGGGCTCTGGCCTTTTTCGAGTTGTCCCGCCTCGGCGTCGGCATTGCCCTGATCCGCTTCGGCGGCCTGCTGCTGTTCCGCGGCGTGATGCCGGCGCTGCGTTTCGAGGCGCCACGAATTCTCGAGGACATCGCCGTCACGCTTGCCTACTGTGCCTGGGGGCTGATCCGCTTGCGCTACGCCGGCCTCGACCTGTCGCAGATCGTCGCCACCTCCGCGGTGATGACGGCGATCATTGCCTTCGCCATGCAGGACACCCTCGGCAACGTGCTCGGCGGACTGGCGATCCACCTCGATCATTCGGTGGAGATTGGCGACTGGGTGGTCGCCGATGGCCTTTCCGGGCGGGTGATCGACATCCGCTGGCGGTATACCAAGATCGCCACCCGCAACGGCGAGAAGGCGGTGGTGCCCAATAGTTTCCTGATGAAGAACCGCTTCAGCGTGGTCGGCATCTATGGCGGCAAGGTCGACGCCTGGCGACGCTGGATCTGGTTCAACGTCGGCTTCGACCATCCGCCGCGGCGTGTCGTCGAGGCCGTGACCGCCGCCGTGGTGGATGCCAATATCGCCAACGTCGCCCGCGATCCCGCGCCCAGCGTGGTGCTGATGGATTTCGGCGCTGGCTACGCGCGCTATGCCCTGCGCTACTGGCTGACCGATCCGCTCCATGACGATCCCACCGATTCCGAAGTGCGCATCCACGTCTTCACCGCCCTCGAACGTGCCGGCATTGCGCTCGCGTTGCCGGAGGAAGTACGCCACATGGTCAAGGAGAACGAGGCCCACGAACATGCCCTGGCCTCGAAGGAAATGCAGCGCCGCGTCGAGGCGCTGGGCAAGGTGGAGCTGTTTCGCAACCTGTCGCAAGAGGAACTCGCGCTGCTCGCACCCTACATGGTCCACGCACCGTTCGCCCGCGGCGACACGGTGACGCGCCAGGGAGCGATCGCCCACTGGCTCTACATTCTGGTCACTGGCGAGGCCGAGGTGTGGCTGGAGGGTGCCGGCGACGATCGGCGCCTGCTGACCACGCTCACCGCCGGTTCGGTGTTCGGCGAGATGGGCCTGATGACCGGCGCGCCGCGTACCGCGACGGTGATCGCCAAGACCGATATCGACGCCTATCGCCTGGGCAAGGAAGGTCTGGCGACGCTGATGGGCAGCCGCCCGGCTATTGCGGAGGACATCTCCTTCATTCTCGCGACACGCGAGGCCGAACTCGCCCAGGCCCGTGTCGAGATGGACGAATCGGCGCGCGATCGCGAGCACGCGCGGCGGCGCGAATCGATCCTCGGCCGCATCCATAATTTCTTCAAGTTGCCGGGTTGACCCGGCGGAAGCGGGGGAACGGGCGTCTTTTGGCTAAAATCCCCCGCTGTCCCTCCTTCCTAGCCCCGTGCTGAGCCTTTTGTGAACCTCCCCCAACGCATCGTCATCGCCACCCGCGAATCCCGCCTCGCCCTCTGGCAGGCCGAACACGTCCAGGCGCAACTGCGCGCGCTGTATCCCGCTTGCAGCGTCGAACTGATGGGCATGACCACCCGCGGCGACCAGATTCTCGACCGCCCGCTGGCCAAGGTCGGCGGTAAGGGGCTGTTCGTCAAGGAACTGGAAACCGCGCTGCTCGACGGCAGTGCCGACATCGCCGTGCATTCGATGAAGGACGTGCCGATGACCCTGGAGCCGGAGTTCGCCCTGATCGCCACGGGCGCCCGCGAAGTGCCGCTCGACGCCTTCGTCTCCAACCGTTATGAAAGCTTGACCGATATGCCGCCGGGCGCCGTGGTCGGTACCTCCAGCCTGCGCCGCGAAGCCCAGCTGCATGCTCGCCACCCCTACCTGGCGGTGACCAGCCTGCGCGGCAACCTCGATACCCGGCTACGCAAGCTCGACGAAGGCCAGTACGACGCGATCATCCTCGCCGCCGCCGGCCTGACCCGGCTGGGGTTGAAGGAGCGCATCCGCTCGGTGATCGCGGCGGAGGATTCCCTCCCCGCTGCCGGGCAGGGCGCGCTGGGCATCGAGGCGCTGGCGTCGCGGCCCGAGGTGGCGCAGTGGCTGGCGCCGCTCAACGATCCGACAACGGCCGCCTGCGTGCGTGCCGAGCGCGCTGTGTCGCGGGCGCTGGCGGGCAGCTGCGAGGTTCCGCTGGGGGCCTACGCCGAGGTGCGCAGCGGCCGCCTCTGGCTGCGCGGCTTCGTCGCCACGCCGGACGGCGCGCGGATGGCCGCGGCCGAACTGGAAGGCGACCGCAGCGCGGCGGAGGTTCTCGGCCTGCAACTCGCCGCTGAGTTACGCAAACAGGGCGCGGACGAAATCCTCGCCAGCCTGGGCGGTTGAATGACGGAGCAGGCCGGTGGGCCGCTGACCGGCCGCCACATCGTGGTTACCCGCCCCGCCGGCCAGGCGGCGCACCTGGCCGAAGCGCTGGTGGCGCGCGGTGCCGTTCCGGTGCTGTTTCCCGTGCTGGCCATTTGCGACATGGACGACATCGCGCCGTTGCTCGATATTGCGCTGCGCCTCGACAGCTTCGATCTCGCCGTCTTCGTCAGTCCCAATGCGGTGGATAAGGCCTTGGCTGTGATTCTTTCCCGCCGTGCCTGGCCGGCCGGCCTGCGCGCCGCTACCGTTGGTCTTTCCAGCGAACAGGCGTTGGCGCGGCATGGCATCGGCGAGGTGATCGCGCCGCGCCAACGCTTCGATTCGGAGGCCCTGCTGGCCCTGCCGGCCCTACAGCAGATGGCCGGCAAACGCGTCATCGTCTTCCGCGGCGACGGCGGCCGCGAACTGCTCGGCGACACCCTCGTCGCGCGCGGCGCCCGTGTCGAGTATGTGGCCTGTTATCGCCGCGCCCGCCCCGAACTCGATCCGGCGCCGCTGCATGCGCTGTGGACCCGGCACAGCCTCGACGCCTTCACCCTTACCAGCAGCGAAGGGTTGCGCAATCTCCACGCCATGGTGGGCAAGCTCGGCCAGGCCCGCCTGCGGCAGACGCCGGTATTCGTGCCGCATGCCCGCATTGCCGAGCAGGCGCACGATCTGGGGATCGCCCAGGTGATTGCCACCGGCCCCGGCGACAGCGGCCTGCTGGCCGGCCTGGAAACCTATTTCGAACAACCCCGGGGTGCCGCCGGTGGTTAGCCGGCGGCGATTTTCGCCGTACCCCACTTCCGACTCCCCGCCCCCTGCATTACAGTCCAGCCTATGAGTACCGAGCATTTACCGATCACCCCGCGCCAACGTCTGCGCAACGCTTTGCGCAAGCCGGCGGTTGTCATCGCCGCCGTTGCCCTCGCCCTGCTCGTCTGGCAGTGGCTGGAAACCCGCAGCCGCCTGGATTTTCTGCAGGAAGAGCTGGCCCGCCGCCTTGCTGCCGCCGACGCCTCCGCCCAAGAGAGCCGCGCCTTGGCGAAGCAGGGCCAGGAGTCGCTGCTCTCGCTGCAGGGCAAGGTCGGCGCGCTGGAAGCCAATCTGGCCCAGGCGCAAAGCCAGCAACTGGCGCTGGAAGCGATGTATCAGGAGCTTTCGCGTAGCCGCGACGAACGCCTGCTGGCGGAGATCGAGCAATCGCTGGCGATCGCTGCGCAGCAGCTACAACTCGCCGGCAACGCCGAAGCGGCGCTGATCGCGCTGCAAAGCGCCGATGCGCGCCTGGCGCGCGCCGCACAGCCGCAACTGCTGCCGTTGCGCAAACTCATCAATCGCGATATGGACCGCCTGAAAGCCCTGCCGCTGGCCGACATATCCGGCGTGGCGGTGAAGCTCGAAGGCCTCGTCGCCAGCGTCGATACGCTGCCGCTGGCGTTCGAGCAGCGGCCGAAGCCGGCCGCCGGCAATGCCCGCAAGGAACCCGCCGGTAGCCGGTGGGAGGCGCTGTGGGCCGAGTGGTGGCGCGAAGTCCGGCAACTGGTCCGCGTCGAGCGGGTGGACCGCGCCGATCCGACGCTGATTTCCCCCAGCCAGGCTTTTTTCCTGCGCGAAAATCTCAAGTTGCGTCTAGTCAACGCGCGGCTGGCGCTGCTCTCCCGCGACGGCCGCAGCTTCCGCGACGATCTGCGCCAGGCCGGCGAATGGCTGGACCGCTATTTCGATGGCCGCAACCGCGCAGTGCAGTCGGCGCAGACGACAGTGAAGGGCCTCGCCGCGCTCGATATCGCGCGCGACCTGCCTGCGCTCGACGACACGCTGAATGCCGTGCGCAACTTCAAGCTGCCGCGGGATAAACGCTGATGATGCGTCTTCTGTTCTGGTTGCTGGCGCTCGCCGCCCTCGCCGTCGGGCTGTCGCTGGCCGCACGCTACAACGAAGGCTATGCGTTGTTCGTCCTGCCGCCCTGGCGCGTCGAACTCTCGCTGAATCTGTTGATCCTGTTGTCGCTGGGCGGTTTCCTCGCACTCCATCTCGGCCTGCGTCTGCTCACCGCGATGCTTGCGCTGCCTGCGCGGGTGGCCGCCTTCCGTGCCCGTTCGCTCGAGCTGCGCGCCGAATCGGCGCTGCGCGACGCCATGCGCCAACTCTTCGAAGGCCGCTACGGCCACGCTTTGCGGCGTGCCGAAGCGGCTTACGACGCCGGTCACGCGGCGGGTTTGGCGGCGCTGATTGCGGCACGCTGCGCCCAGTACATGCACGACGACGCGCGCCGCGCGCTCTGGCTCCGCCGCGCCGCCGAGCACGACAAGGAAAACCGCACTACCCGGCTGATGGTGGAAGCGCTGATGGCGGTCGAGGAGCGCGATTTCGAGTCAGCCCGCGTTGCGCTCGATCAGCTGGCGCGCGAAAGCGGCCGCCACATTGCCGCCTTGCGCCTCTCGCTACGCGCGCAGCAGGGCCTCGGCAATTGGCATGCGGTGCTGCGTCTGTTGCGTCAGCTGGAAAAACATCGCGCCATGACCCCGGAACAGGCCGCCGTGTTGCGCCAGCGCGCCCATCGCGAGAATCTGCGCAGCTTCGACGGCGATGCCGCGGCGCTCGAACGCTATCTGCGCAATATGGATGCGCGCGACCGCCGCGACAGCCGTCTGGCGTATGCCGCGGCGGAGGCGTTGTTCGCCGCCGGCAATCCGCGCGAAGCCGCACGGCTGATCGAGGACGCCCTCGCCGAGCAATGGGACTCCGCGCTGGTGGAACTGTATGGCGAGGACGGCGGCGACGTGCTCGGCCGCATCTCCCATGCCGAGCAGTGGCTGCCCGAGCATCCGCGCGATGCCCGCCTATTGCTGACCCTTGGCCGCCTTTGCCGCCACCGTGAGCTGTGGGGCAAGGCGCAGAGCTATCTCGAAGCTTCGCTGGCAGTCGAGCCGACGCGCGCCGCCCACCTCGAGCTTGCCGGGCTACTCGACCAGCTGGGACAGAACGAAGCGGCGAATCGCCACTACCGCGCCGCCGCGGCGCACTGAGCGGAACCGCCCGTGCGCTCCCGTGAGCGCAAATTCAGGCGTTCGGTGCGAAGTAGGGATCGTCGATGCCGCGCTTCCACGCGTCCACCGGATAGTTGGCCCGCGCTGTCGCCTCGATGAATTCGTAAGCAATCGGGCATGAATCCCAATTTCATCCAATAGCCTGCAACACGTTTGCCAATTCCGTTGCAGGAGCGACCTCGACGTTTGGCGCAAGCGGGTAGCCGTTTTCTATGGGGGCGACGACGTAGGTCCGGTCCGGTTTCAGGTCGTTCAATGCCGACCAGAAGCCTTTGGTGGGCGTCGGCGCGCTGGAGAATTTAATTTCGAAGCCGATTTTTCGCTTGCCGCGCTCGGCGACGACGTCCATTTCGGCACCGCTTGCCGTGCGGTAGAACGATAGCTGCCATTGCGGTTCGAGCAACTGGGCGATCTGCTCAAGCACCCAGCCCTCCCAGGACGCTCCCACGATAGGATGCCCGGCGAGATCGTCGAGGCTGGCAACGCCCAGCAGCGCGTGCAGGATTCCGCTGTCGCGCAAATAGATTTTGGGCGATTTCACCAAGCGTTTGCCAAGATTGGCCATGTAGGGCTGAAGCCGGCGCAGCATGTAGGTCGCTTCCAGGATGTCCAGATAGTGTTGGACCGTCGGCGCCGATACGCCAAATCCCGCTGCCAGGCGGGAGGCGTTCCAGAGTTGTCCATGCAGGTGCGCAAGCATTTGCCAGAAACGATGCAATGTCGTGCCGGGCACGCGGATGCCGAAGGCGGGGATATCGCGCTCCAGGTGCGTGACGATGAAGGACTCCCTCCAGTCGAAGGCGGCGGCATCCGATTCCGCCAGCCAGCTCAAGGGATAGCCGCCCCGCAGCCAGAAATTCTGCAATTCGCGATGGGCCGGGTTGATTTCGCTGAGATCGAACGGGGCGAGTTCGTGAAAGGAAATTCTCCCCGCCAGCGATTCGGAGGCCTGGCGCAATAACGGGGGCGAGGCCGAACCCAGCAGCAGAAAGCGTCCCGGCGTTCGTTTCTCGTCGATCAATGCGCGCAACACGGCGAACAGCTCCGGTCGCCGCTGGACTTCGTCCAGCACGACGAGCCGATCCGCATGCCGCGAGAGGAACAGTTCGGGGTCGGCAAGCCGCGCCAGGTCGGAGGGGCGTTCAAGGTCCAGATACAGGCTGCCGGGGCGTCCGTCGGCGATGAGCCTTGCCAGCGTGGTTTTGCCGGCTTGTCGTGGGCCAAGCAGGGCGGCCGCGGGAAACGCGGCCAGCGAACGCTCGATTGCGGGAAGAAGCCTCCGATTTATCATCATCGTATATTAAAATACTACCATTCAATATACAAGGATGACCTCCGGGATGAAGCGGGGATGCCAGGACTCATCGGGCGTGCCTGCCGGGCGCGATCTTGGGGGGCTGTCCGGTGAGTCGGGGTGGCGCTGCCACCGGTACGCTCCCGCTCACACCCAGTCGCGTGGGCGCAGGAAGTCGCTGTACAGCCGCGCCTCTTCGCTGCCCGGCTCGGGGTGCCAGTCGTAGCGCCACTTCACGATCGGCGGCAGCGACATCAGGATCGATTCGGTGCGGCCGCCCGACTGTAGGCCGAACAGCGTGCCGCGGTCCCACACCAGATTGAACTCGACGTAACGGCCGCGGCGGTAGGCCTGGAAGTCGCGTTCGCGCTCGCCGTAGGGCAGGTCGCGGCGGCGCTCCAGGATGGGCAGGTAGGCGTCGAGGAAATTGTCGCCGACGGCCCGGGCAATGCCGAAGCAATGGTCGAAGCCGCCGTCGCTGAGATCGTCGAAGAACACGCCGCCGATGCCGCGAGGTTCGTTGCGGTGCTTGAGGAAAAAATAGTCGTCGCACCATTTCTTGTAGCGCGGATGGACGTCGTCGCCGAAGGGGGCCAGCGCATCGCGGCAGGTGCGATGGAAATGCTGCGCGTCTTCTTCGAAACCGTAATACGGCGTCAGGTCCATGCCGCCGCCGAACCACCACACCGGCGCCTCGCCTGCTTTTTCTGCGATGAAACAGCGCACGTTGGCGTGGGCGGTGGGGCAGTAGGGGTTGCGCGGATGCAGCACCAGCGAAACGCCCATGGCCTCCCAGCGGCGACCGGCCAGTTCCGGGCGGTGGGCTGTCGCGGAGGGCGGCAGCCGGGTGCCGGTGACGTGGGAGAAATTGACCCCGCCGCGCTCGAAGAAATTGCCTTCCTCGATCAGGCGTGACGATCCGCCACCGCCCTCGGGCCGAACCCAGCTGTCGGTGAGAAACGGTTTGCCGTCGAAGCGTTCCAGCGCCGAAACGATGCGGCTCTGCAGGTCGGTGAAATAGTCTCTGAGCTGTTGGGTGTCCATGGCTTTTTAATTGTTTTGCGGGGGCGGGGCGAACCGGTAGCCGTTGCGCCCCGCATGCTTTGCGTCGTACATGGCGGCATCGGCGTGGGCCAGGAGCGAGTCGGCGTTGTCCGCGTGGTCCGGAAATAAGGCGATGCCGATGCTGGCGCCGACCTGGAATTTGAGCTTGCCTATCTGCATCGGCTGCGACAGGGCGGCGACGCATTTCTGGGCGATGATTCCGGCGGCGTCCGGATCGCCGATGTCGGTGAGCAGGATGACGAATTCGTCGCCGCCGAAGCGCGCCACCATGTCGGACTTACGCACCAGCTCTTGCAGGCGCTGGGCCACCAGGCGCAGCAATTGGTCGCCGGTTTCGTGGCCGTGGTCGTCGTTAACCGGCTTGAATCCGTCCAGATCGAGGAACAGCAGGGCCAGCCGCTTGCCCTGGCGCTGCGCCAGGGCGATGCTCTGGCTCAATCGGTCGAGAAACGCGGAACGGTTGGGCAGGGCGGTGAGCGGGTCGTGGTGGGCGATGCGGGCGAGCACGGCTTCCCGCTCCCGCAGTTTGCCCAGCAGCAGGTTGAAGCCAGCGGTCAGTTCGCCCACTTCGTCCTGTATCGCCACCGGCAGCGCGCGTAGTGGCATGGCGCCGGTGGCCATGGCGTGCACCTGCCGCGCTGCAGAAGCCAGCGGACGGAAAATCCAGGCCAGAAAGAGAAATACCGACAGAGAGACGACGGCGGCGACGACCAGGCTGTTGCGCAGCAGGAAGTTTTGCAGGCGGGGAATCAGATTGAAGGCCTCCCGCGTCGGTATCCGCGCCACCAGGAACCAGTCGCTGCTTGGAATGCTGGCGATGGCCGAGATTTCCTCGACGCCTTTCGCGTTGGTGGTGATGCCGCTGCCGCGGTAACCCGCCATGGCACGGTCGTGGAGGGGATTGATGCCGGAACCGGGCAGCGGTTGGAGCGTCATGGACGGGTCGGTGGCCATGACGAAGAGCTTGTCTTTCGGCGATATCAGCAGGAACCCGCCGCTTTCACCGATGCTGTTCTTTTGCAGCGAATCGAGGAAGCCCGGCGCATCGAGGTCGGTCACCCCGGCCAGAATAGCGATGAGCTGCCCCTGGGCGTTCTTGATCGGGGCGGCCATGACGATGCCCGGCCGTCGGGTGGCGCGCCCGACGGTCGGCGCTCCCATGGCGGCGAGCCCGCTGTTGCGGACCGCGAGAAACCAGTCCCGGTCGGCATAGGAGGTGCCGCGCCGCCCCGGCAGGCGCGGATGATCGCTGAACGCGACGCCGGAAGGCAGGACAACGAGGATGCCGGCGGAAAACAGCGGCAGCAGCGTGTGCCGGTCGGCCAGCCAGGCGGCCAGCGCGTCGGGCTGGCGCAACAGCGCGTGGGGCAGTTGTTCGGCAAGGCGGTGTACCAGGTCCCGCCGGACCTTGATCTTGGCGTCGATGTCCTCGGCGACGTAGCTGGCCAGCGAGGTTTGCTGGTTGGCGACGACTTGATGCAATTCGTCCTGGAGAAAGCTGGAGAGGACGTTGAAGCGGATGAGCAGACCGACCAGCACCAGCAGCAGGGCAAAAACGATCAAGCGCGTTTTCAGGCTGAGGAAAATGCGCTTGACGGACAACATGATGCCGATGCGCCCGGAATCAGCGTTTGATGGCGCGATAACCGATGTCGCGGCGGTACTGCGCACCGTCGAAGTGAATCGACTCGGCCAGCTCGTAGGCACGGTTCTGCGCCAGTTTCGCCGTGTCGCCGAGGGCCGTGACGCAAAGCACGCGGCCGCCGCTGGTGACGACATGGCCGGCGGCCGTTGCGGTGCCGGCATGGAACACATGGGCATCGGCGGCGGCCCGCTCGGGCAGGCCATGGATGGCGTCGCCCTTGCGCGGGTTGTCCGGATAGCCGGCGGCGGCGAGGACCACGCCGAGTGCGACGCGGCGGTCCCATTGGGCCTCCACCTGGTCGAGGCGGCCGTCGATGCCGGCATCGATCAGTTCGGTGAAATCGCTCTTCAGCCGCATCATGATCGGCTGGGTTTCCGGGTCGCCGAAGCGGCAGTTGAATTCGAGCACCTTGAGCGAGCCGTCGTGCTTGATCATCAGTCCGGCATAAAGAAAACCGGTGTAGACAATGCCGTCGGCTTCCATGCCGCGCAGCGTGGGCATGATGACTTCGCGCATCACCCGGGCGTGGATGTCGGGCGTCACCACCGGCGCCGGCGAGTAGGCGCCCATGCCGCCGGTGTTGGGGCCCTTGTCGTCGTCGAGCAGGCGCTTGTGGTCCTGGCTGGTGGCCATCGCCAGCGCATGCCGGCCGTCGGCCATGACGATGAAACTGGCTTCCTCGCCGTCGAGGAATTCCTCGATCACCACGCGCGCGCCGGCGGCGCCGAGCGTGTTGCCGCAGAGCATGTTGTCGATCGCGGCATGGGCTTCGACGGTGGACATCGCCACCACCACGCCCTTGCCAGCGGCCAGGCCGTCGGCCTTGACCACAATGGGTGCGCCTTCGGCTTCGATGTAGGCGTGGGCGGCCTCCGCTTCGGCGCCGGTGAAGGTGCGGAAGCGGGCGGTCGGGATGTTGTGGCGGATCATGAACTGCTTGGCGAAATCCTTGGAGCTCTCCAACTGAGCGGCTTCGCGGGTTGGGCCGAAGATGCGCAGTTCGGCGGCGCGGAAGGCATCGACCACGCCGGCCGCCAGCGGCGCCTCCGGGCCGACCACGGTGGCGTGGATGCCTTCCTTCCGCGCGAAGGCGATCAGATCGGGGATGGCCGTGATGGCGACGTTTTCGAGGCCGTTTTCGCGCGCGGTGCCGGCGTTGCCGGGGGCGACGAAAATCTTCTGCACCTTGGGCGACTGGGCCAGACGCCAAGCCAGGGCGTGCTCACGACCGCCGGAACCGATGACGAGGAGTTTCATGTAAATCAGTGCCGGAAATGCCGGAATCCGGTGAACACCATCGCGACGTCCTGTTCGTCGGCCGCGGCGATCACTTCGGCATCGCGTACCGATCCGCCGGGCTGGATCACCGCCGTGGCGCCGGCCTGGGCGAGTACGTCGAGGCCGTCGCGGAAGGGGAAGAAGGCGTCGGAGGCGACCACCGAACCTTTCACCGTCAGCTTGGCGTTCTCGGCCTTGATGGCAGCGATGCGGGCCGAATCGACGCGGCTCATCTGGCCGGCGCCGACGCCTACGGTCATGCCGCCCTTGCAATAGACGATGGCGTTGGATTTGACGTATTTGGCGACTCGCCAGGCGAACAGCAGGTCGTTCATTTCCTGTTCGGTCGGTGCGCGCCGGGTGACGATCTTCAGATCGGCGCGGGCGATGCGCGCTTCGTCGGCGCTCTGCACCAGCAGGCCGCCGCCGACCCGCTTGTAGTCGAACGCGCCGCTGGCGCTGCCGAGCGGAACGATCAGCACCCGCAGGTTTTGCTTCGCGGCGAATACCGCACGGGCGTCGTCGGTCACCGCCGGGGCGATGATGACTTCGGCGAACTGGCCGGCGATGGCTTCGGCCGCTGGTTTGTCGATGGCAACGTTGAAGGCGATGATGCCGCCGAAGGCCGAGGTCGGATCGGTGCTGAAGGCCTTGCGGTAGGCTTCCGCGGCTGAGGTGGCGAGGGCCACGCCACACGGGTTGGCATGCTTGACGATGACGCAGGCGGCGACGCTGGCCGAAGCCTCGAAAGCCTTGACGCATTCCCACGCGGCATCCGCGTCGGCGATGTTGTTGTAGGAAAGCTCCTTGCCCTGCAACTGCTGGTAGCTGGCGATGCTCCCCGGCACCGTCGCCGTTTCCCGGTAAAACGCGGCGGATTGGTGCGGGTTCTCGCCGTAGCGCAGGGTCTCGACCTTGTCGAAGGCGAGCTGAAGCTTTTCCGGGAAGACGCCGGGCTTGTTCTCCGCGTCCAGCGCGGTCAGCCAGTTGGCGATGGCCGAGTCGTAGCGGGCGGTATGGGTGAAGGCCTTCTTCGCCAGCGCAAAGCGGGTCGTGTAGGAAATCGCGCCGGCATTGGATTTCAGCTCGTCGAGAAGCGCGGCGTAGTCTTCCGGGTCGGTGACGATGCCGACGCCGCCCTTCTCGTTGCCATGGTTCTTGGCTGCGGCGCGCACCATCGCCGGACCGCCGATGTCGATGTTCTCGATCGCGTCGTCCAGCGTGCAGCCGGGCTTGGCCACGGTTTCGCGGAAGGGGTAGAGGTTCACTACCACCAGGTCGATGCCGGGGATGTCGTGGGCCTGCATGGTGGCCAGATGCTCCGGCAGGTCGCGGCGGCCGAGGATGCCGCCGTGCACCTTGGGATGCAGGGTCTTGACGCGGCCATCGAGCATTTCCGGAAAGCCGGTGTAGTCGGAAACGTCGGTCACCGGCAGGCCGGACTCGCGCAGCAGCTTCGAGGTGCCGCCGGTGGACAGCAGCTTGACGCCGAGTTGGTTGAGGGCACGGGCGAAGTCGACGACGCCGCGTTTGTCGGAAACGCTGATCAGGGCTTGAGTGACTTTCATGATGAGGAGCTTAGAGTAGATCGTGTTCGGTAAGTTTGCGGCGTAGCGTGTTGCGGTTGATGCCGAGGATATCGGCGGCGGCGCTCTGGTTGCCGTCGGCCTGCTTCATCACCACTTCCAGCATCGAGCGTTCGACGCACTCCAGCACCATGTGGTACACGGCGTGCGGCGCTTGGCCGTCGAGGTCGCGGAAGTAGCGGTTCAGCGTGCGCTTCACGCAGTCGTAGAGTTCACTGCTCATTTTATTTCTCTCCCTTAGGGCTCTATCCCGCGTCAGGCGGCCAGGGCCTCGTCTTCGTAATGCAATCGATCGTTGGCCGCCTGGGCGAGGAAGAACTCGTCCGCGGCGCGCAGCTGTTCTTCAACCGTGGCGAGTTGGTTCATCGCATGGCGGAAATGCGCGGAGCCGACCAGCCCTTTGGTGTACCAGGAAATGTGCTTGCGCGCGATGCGTACGCCGGTTTCCTCGCCGTAAAAGGCGTACAGGTCGAGCAGGTGTTCGCGCAGCACGGCATGGATTTCGCCGGTCTTGGGCGGCGCCAGCAGCGTGCCGTGGGTCAGGTAGTGTTCGATCTCGCGGAACAGCCAGGGCCGGCCCTGGGCGGCGCGGCCGATCATCACGCCGTCGGCGCCGGTGTAGTCGAGCACGAACTTGGCTTTCTGCGGTGTGGTGATGTCGCCGTTGGCGATCACCGGGATGCGGATCTGCGCTTTCACCGCTGCGATGGTGTCGTACTCGGCTTGGCCGGTGTATTGGTCGGCGCGCGTGCGGCCGTGGATGGCCACGGCGCGGATGCCGCACTGCTCGGCGATGCGGGCGATGGTCGGGGCGTTCTTGTTGTCGCGGTTCCAGCCGGTGCGGAACTTGAGCGTCACCGGGGTGTTGGGCACTGCACCGACCACCGCGTCGAGAATCTGCGCCACCAGCGTTTCGTTCTGCATCAGCGCCGAACCGGCCATGACGTTGCAGACCTTCTTCGCCGGGCAGCCCATATTGATGTCGATGATCTGGGCGCCGTTGTCCACGTTGTAGCGTGCGGCGTCGGCCATCATGCGCGGATCGGCGCCGGCGATCTGCACCGAGATCGGATCGACCTCGCCGGCATGGTCGGCGCGGCGGCGCGTCTTGGCGCTGCCGTAGAGTAGGGAATTCGAAGTGACCATTTCCGACACGGCCAGCCCGGCGCCCATCTTCTTGCACAACTGGCGGAACGGCCGATCGGTGACGCCCGCCATGGGCGCGACGAAAAGGTTGTTCCGCAGCGTGAAGCCGGCGAAGTCCATGGTCTGGGATCGGAGCGATGGGAAGGGGGCGGATTCTACCCCAGTGCTTAAATAATGGGCAGCCCGTTGCGCGCCTCGTTCGTCGCCCGTGACGGATTTCTCAGGGCCAGGCGCGGGCGCCGAAAATCATCCGGTTGGCAACGAAGCGGCGCAGCGGTGGTAGCAGGTCCAGCGCCAGCAGGCCGGCGCCACGGGCGTGGCCGAGCAAAGGGTGGTCGTTGCTGAACAGGCGCACCAGGGTGTCGGTAAAGCCGATCGTGGCGTTACGGTCGAGGCTACGGCTGGCGGCGTAGCGACTTAGCGTGTCGTCGGCGCCCGGATCGGCGGCGGCGCCGAGCGTTCGCGCCAGTTGGCGGATGTCGCGCAGCGCCAGGTTGTAGCCCTGGCCGGCGACAGGGTGCAGCGTCTGCGCGGCGTTGCCCAGCCAGACCTGGCGCGCGCCGACGGCTGTGGTGCGATAGCGCAGTCCGAGCGGGAACAGGCTGCGCGGAGTGACGGCGGTGAAATGGATGCGTTCGCCGAACTGGTCCTGTAAGCGGGCAAGGAAAGCGGCATCGTCGAGTCCGGCCAGTGCCGGCGCATCGGCATCGGGGCAGGTATAGACCACGGCCATTTCCGTTGCGAAGGGCAGCAGCGCGACCGGGCCGAGCGGGGTGAAGCGCTCCCAGGCGCGTCCGTGGTGCGGCTCGCGCGTGGCAACGGTGCACAGCACCGCATGCTGGCGGTAGTCGCGCCGGCGCAGTTCGGCGCCGTCTGCGATGGCACCTTCGGCGTAGGCCAGCAGGCGTGCGGTGCGTTCGCTGTCGCCGGCCGTGAAGCGGATGCCTTCTCCTTCGCTGCGCGCATCGCTGACGGCATGCGGCGCATGGATCGGGATGCCGAGTTGCGCGACGGCGCGGTCAAGGGTGCGGATCAGGTCGGCGGCGGCAACTACATAGCCGAGTGCCGGCACCTGTTGCTCGGCGGCGGTGAGCCGCGCCCGGCCGAGACCGCCGCGGTGCGAGATGTGGATGTTCGTGATCGCGGTGGCCGGCAGTCCCTCCCATGCGCCCAGCCATTCCAGCGTCTGCCGGGTGCCGTAGGACAGGGCGAGGATGCGGCGGTCGGCCAGGCCGGCATGGCGTTCGCGGGCATCGAAGATTTCCGCGCGAAGGCCGTGGCGATGGAGGGCCAGGGCCAACGCCAGTCCGGTTGGCCCGCCGCCGGCGATGGCGATCGTTTGCTTGTCATCGCCGGCGAAGCCCGCCCTTGACGGCGATCCATTCACCCATCCCCCTTCCTGGGGAAGGGAGCGACTGTCTGGGCTCACTGGGCTCGCAGTGTGGGAGGTCGGGTCAGCCATTTCGCGCGTCGGCCATCAGCGCTTCGATGTCGGCGATTTTTTTTGGTGCGGCGGCGGTGATCAGTTCGCAGCCGTGCGATGTGACCACGGCGTCGTCCTCGATGCGCACGCCGATGTTCCAGAAGGCTTGCGGCACGTCGTCGGCGGGACGGATATAGCAGCCGGGTTCGACGGTCAGCACCATGTTGGGCTGGAGGATTTTCCAGTCCTCGCCATCTTTGTATTCGCCGGCATCGTGTACGTCGCGGCCGAGCCAGTGGCTGGTGCGGTGCATGTAGAAGCGCTTGTAGCTTTCCGATTCGATCACGCCGTCGAGCGAACCGCTGAGCAGCTTGAGATCGAGCATGCCCTGGGCCAGCACCTTGACGGCGGCATCGTGCGGGTCGTTGAAGCGTGCGCCGGCGCGGGTGGCGGCAACGGCGGCGGACTGCGCATCGAGCACCAGGTCGTAGACGTCGGCCTGCGGCCCGGAGAAGCGACCGCTTGCCGGAAAGCAGCGGGTGATGTCGGAGGCATAGCCGTCGAGTTCGCAGCCGGCATCGATCAGGATCAGGTCGTCGGCGGCGATGCGGCAGGCGTTCTCCACGTAATGCAGCACGCAGGCGTTGGCGCCGGCGGCGACGATCGAACTGTAGGCGGGGAAGCGGCTGCCCTGACGGAGGAACTCATGCAGCAATTCGGCTTCCAGTTCGTATTCGAAGCACCCGGGGCGCACCGCACGCATCGCACGTCGGTGGGCGGCGGCGGCGATTTCCGCTGCACGGCGCATCAGCTCCAGCTCGGTTGCGTCCTTCAGCAGACGCATTTCGTCGAGCGCTGCGCGCACGTCGCGCAGCGTTTCCGGGGCTCGCTTGCCGGCGCGCGATTGGGCGCGTACCGCATTCAGTGTCGCGCCGATGCGCCGGTCCCAGTCGCTGTCGTGGCCGAGCGAGTACCAGAGCGTCGGCTGGTTGGCGAGCACGTCGGCGAGGCGTGCGTCGAATTCGCCGATCAGGTGGGCCTCGTCGAAGCCGAAGCTGTCTGCGGCAGCGGCCGGTCCGTAGCGGAAGCCGTCCCAGATTTCGCGCTCCATGTCCTTGTCGCGGCAGAACAGCAGCGTGCGCGGCTGTGCGCCGGCGATCAGCACGATCACCGCTTCCGGCTCCGGAAATCCGGAAAGGTAATGGAAGTAGCTGTCGGGTCGATAGGGATAGTGGGCGTCGCGGTTGCGGATTTTCTCCGTTGCGGTGGGTATCACGGCGACGCCTTCGCCCATCTGCTGCATCAGGCGGGTACGCCGGCTTTTGAAGGAAGTGATGTCCATGGATTTATCCGCGCCGGAGTTCTGCATCCAGTTCCGCCAGCCGTTGTGGAGTACCCACGTCGGTCCAGCGGCCGCGATGCCGTTCGCCCGATACTGTGCCCGCAGTCATCGCGGCGAGCAAGTGGGGAAGGAGTTTTGCAGCCTCGCCGCGACGCAGCGACGAGAAGAAGGCGGGACGATAGATGCCGATGCCGGCGAAAGTCAGCTTGGGCTCCCCGCCGGTATCGACGCGTCCGTCATGCAGGTGGAAGTCGCCGGCCGGGTGATGCGCGGGGTTGTCCACCAGCACCAGATGCACGAGGTCTTCGGCGGACGGGAAGTCCAGTGCCCGGCGCATGTCCCAGTCGCAATAGATGTCGCCGTTGATGACCAGAAACGGCGCGTTGCCGAGCAGCGGCAGTGCATTGGCAATGCCGCCCGCGGTCTCCAGCGCGCCTTCCGGTTCGGCGGAATAGCGCAGCGAGAGTCCGAAGGCGGAGCCGTCGCCGAGCGCGGTTTCGATCTGCCCGCCGAGGTGGGCATGGTTGACGACGACATCCTTGAAGCCCGCGGCGGCGAGACGCTGTAGATGCCAGACGATCAGCGGCTTGCCGCCGACCGGGAGCAGGGGCTTGGGCACGGCATCGGTCAGCGGCCGCATTCTTTCACCCCTGCCTGCAGCCAGGATCATGGCTTTCACAGAGAACCCCTGTGAAAGCCATGATCCTCCGGATCATCCATGCAAGTCATTCCCCCAACCCCCTTCCTGAGGCAGGGGGCGACGGAACGGAGTCCGCGCGGGGCGCAGACTGAGAAGTTACGCGTCACTCCCTGCTCCTGAGCTTTCACGCTTCATCGTCTGTCCCAGCACCGTCACCTTGTCTTCCAACTGATCGAGCAGGCGACGCAGCGGAATCAGTTCGTCGTAGCGTTCGACCGCCTTGCGCAGGTACTTGGCGACCAGCGGCATGTCCTTCAGATAGCCATCCTTGCCGTCGCGGTGCCAGAGTCGGGCGAAGATGCCGAGCACCTTGAGGTGGCGCTGCACGCCCATCCATTCGTAGTCGCGGTAGAACGCGGAGAAATCGGCAGAGAGCGGGATGCCGGCCTTGCGCGCCCGCTCCCAGTAGCGGATCAGCCAGTCGAGGACCAACTCTTCGTCCCAGTCGATGTAGGCGTCGCGCAGCAGCGAAACGGCATCGTAGCTGGCGGGACCGTACACCGCATCCTGGAAATCGATGACGCCGGGCGATCCGTTGCCCAGCATCAGGTTGCGCGAATGGTAGTCGCGGTGGACGAACGTCCTGGGCTCGGCGAGATTGACCGCGATGATTTTTTCGAACACCTGTTCCAGCGCGGTGCGTTGTTTGTCGCCGAGCGTTACACCGAGGTGCTTTGCGACATACCAGTCGGGGAAGAGGTCGAGTTCGCGCTTGAGCAGCATCCGGTCATAGGCCGGCAGCGCATCCGGATGGCTGGCGGCCTGGATTTTTATCAGAGCGTCGAAGGCCTGACGGTAGAGGTCGATCGCGTTATCGGGCGTCAGGGCGGAGAGATAGGTGCTGTTGCCGAGGTCGGAGAGCAGCAGGAAGCCCTGCTCCAGGTCGCTGGCCAGCACCTCGGGCACATTCACCCCGGCCGCGCGGAACAGCTGCTGCACATGCAGCCAGGGGCGAACGTCTTCGTGGCTGGGGGGGGCGTCCATCACGATGCGGCTGCTCGCGTCGGCGAAGGTGACGCGGAAATAGCGGCGGAAACTGGCATCGGCGGACGCCGGGGCCAACTCGAAGGGGCGACCGGGGTGGCGTTCGGCCAGCCAGTCGGCAATGCGTTTTTGTCGCTCCATGGGGGGCCGTCGGGCGCGCTATAGGCTGATGATAGAATGCAAAATTCTAACATTCGCATGTCAGCCGCCTTGCCGGAATGCCTCCGGCGGCAACGTTGGCAGGCTTTTCACCTTACACAATCGGGCATGGCGAGTTTCCCCAGTCGACACCTAATCCTCTCCGCGTTGCTCGCAACCATGGGCAATGCCCACGGGGCGCAGAACATGCCATTGCTAAAGGTCGACCCGGCGCTACTCGGTTTGCCGCCTGTCCGTCTGCCGAAGCCGGCCCCCGCCGCTGCGGGCGCCGTAACGGCGCCCGTCAAGCCAATCCTGGCTGCACCGGCCGTCGACCTGCCAGCCGCGCCGGCAGCCCCGGGTGCTCCCGCTTTAGCGGCCCCGGCGCTTTCCGCACCGGCACGGCAGTCGGTCGTCACCCAGCCGCCGCGACCGGCAGGGGAAGACGCGCCGTTGCTCTCGGCCAAGGAGCGCAAGCAGGGTACGGTTTTCGTCAGTGCGGACGATATTCAGGGCAAGAGCGGCGTCGAGGTCGTGGCCAAAGGGTCGGTCGATTTGCGCAAGGCCGACAGCCAGCTCAACGCCGATCAGCTCACCTATCGCGAGGCGGAGGATCAGGTAGAAGCCGAGGGCAACGTCCGACTGCGACGTGACGGTGAGCAGATTGCTGGCCCGCGTCTGAAACTCAAGATCGGCGAGAGCGTAGGTACGTTCGAAAACCCGAGCTATGAAATCAGCGGTGCGGCGGCCTCGACTCAACTGGGCAAGCCGTCGTTGCCCGGACGCGGCACCGCCGAGCGCATCGTTTTCGAGGGGCCCGACCGTTACGCGCTGTCCAATGCCACTTACACGACATGTGCGGCGGGCGCCAACGGCCCCGAATGGTTCGCCCGGGTTTCGGATCTGTCGCTGGACTATCAGACCTATAGCGCCGAGGCGCACGACGCGACCGTGGTGTTCAAGGGTGTGCCGATCATCTACTCGCCCTGGTTGTCGTTCTCGCTCAACCGCGAACGCAAGAGCGGGCTGCTGACGCCGACCTTCGGCAGCACCACGCTGAGCGGGGCGGAACTCACGCTGCCGTATTACCTGAATATCGCGCCGAACATGGATGCGACCATCGCACCGCGACTGATGACTAAGCGCGGCGTGCAGTTGCGCGGTGAGTTCCGCTATCTGGGCGAAGGCTACGGTGGACAGGTCGGCGGCGAATATCTGCCCAACGACCAGGTTTCGCACACCACCCGCAGCGCCCAGACCTGGCAACACCAGCAGACCTTTGCAGACGGCCTGTCCGGAACGTTGAACCTCAACCGGGTCTCCGACGACACCTATTTCACCGATCTGTCGACGCGACTCAGCAATATCTCGCAGACCACCCTGCTGCGCGAAGGGCGGCTGAACTACAGCGGCGGCTGGTGGAATACCAGCATGATGACGCAGCGCTTCCAGACCTTGCAGGATCCGGCCCAGCCGCCGGTACAGCATCCCTACGAACGCGTGCCGCACATCACGGTCAACGCTACCCGCCCGGACATGCCCTTGGGGTTGTGGCTCGATTTCCGCGGCGACTACACGGTTTTCAGCAATCCGGATATGGCCAAGATCGAAGGCAAGCGCACGGTGCTTTATCCGCAGCTGTCATTGCCGATGCAGAGCGCAGCGTACTATGTCACACCGAAGATTGGCGTGCACAGTACGCGCTACGATCTGGACAGGCCCGCCGCCGGGACGCCGGATCAGTTGACGCGCAACGTGCCCATCTTCAGCCTGGATAGCGGCATGACTTTCGAGCGCGATACCGGCGGCTGGTTCGGCCGTACTATTACGCAGACCCTGGAACCGCGCTTGTACTACCTGCGTACGCCGTTCCGCGACCAGACCATGCTTGATCGCGGAGGAGTGAATTTCGACAGCTGGCTGGCCGATTTCAATTTCGCGCAGATTTTTTCCGAGAACGTTTTCTCCGGCAACGATCGCATTGCCGACGCCAATCAGGCGACGGTTGCGCTGACCTCGCGCCTGCTCGATCCGTCCACCGGCAGCGAACTGGCCAAGGTGATGGTGGGCGAGCGTTACTATTTCTCCGACCAGCGCGTCACGGTGCCGGGGATTCCGCTGCGCACCAACCGCAATTCTGACATTCTCGCTGCGGCGACCGCCCAGATCGACCGGGCGGTGTATGTCGACAGCGCGCTGCAATACAACACCCGCGACGGGCGGATGGACCGCTTCAATCTTGGTGCGCGCTACCAGCCGGAACTCGGCAAACTGATCAATGCCGGCTACCGCTATAACCATACGGCGCTCAACCGGCTCAACCAGTTCGACGTTTCCGGCCAGTGGCCGCTGGGCGGCGGTTGGTCGGGCGTCGGCCGCTACAACTATTCCTTCGAGGAACGCCGCCCGGTGGAAACCGTCGCCGGCCTCGAGTACAACGAATCCTGCTGGGCGGTACGCTTCGTCATGCAGCACCTGGCGAGGACGGTGAGCAGTTCCAGTACCGCTTTCTTCCTTCAGCTCGAGCTGAACGGTTTCTCCAGCATCGGTTCCAGCCCGGCCGATGTGCTGCGGCGGAACGTGCCCGGCTACGGCCGTCTGGGTCCGTCGGCCGCCGATCCGCTCTTCACTTACTGAATCCACCCATGCGCCGCTACGCCATGAAATGCCTGCTCCGTTCCCTGTTTCTGCTGGCCCCGCTGTTGGCGACGGCTGCACCGATTGATGCCGATCGTATCGTTGCGGTGGTCAACAACGAAGCGATCACCATGCTTGAATTGACTGCGCGCGTTGCCAACGTCGAACGCCAGTTTTCCGGACAGGGGCAGCAATTGCCGCCCAAGGCGGTGTTGCAACGTCAGGTTCTGGACCGTCTGATCGTCGAGCGGGCGCAGATCCAGTTCGCCCAGGAGACCGGACTGGAGGTCTCGGATGAGGAACTCGATACTTCCGTGCGCCGGATCGCCGAGGACAACCGTTTGTCGGTGGCCGATTTTCGCGCTGCACTGGAACGGGACGGAGTGTCGTGGAGAAAGTTCCGTGAGGAAGTGCGCGGCGAGATTGTAGTGGGCCGCCTCCGCGATCGCGATGTCACCAGCCGGGTCACCGTATCTGATGGAGAGATCGACAACTATCTGGCCAATGTGGCCGCCGGTGCCGACCCAGACGTGCAGCTCGAAATGGCCCATATCATCATTGCGATTCCGGAGCAGCCAAGCTCGGAGCAACTGATGCAGCTGAGCAAGCATGCCGACCAGGTTCTTGCGCGCCTGAAGGCGGGTGAGGACTTTGCCCAGGTTGCGACGGCGACGTCCGAGTCTCCCGATGCGCTGAAGGGCGGCATCCTCGGCGCCCGTTCGGCGGACCGCCTGCCGGCCATCTATGCCGAAGCCGCGCAGAAACTGAAGCCTGGCGAGATCAGCCCGGTGCTGCGCAGTCCGGCCGGTTTCCACATCGTCAAGCTGATCGACCGGCACGGCGGCGTATCCGGCTTGCCGGCCCTGCGCCAGACCCACGCTCGCCATATCCTGATACGGATCAACGAAGTGGTTTCCGATGCCGATGCCCGCCACAAGCTGGACGCCCTGCGTGAGCGCTTGGTCAACGGCGCCGATTTCGCCGAGTTGGCCCGGTTGTATTCCAACGACCTGTCCGCCGCCAAGGGCGGCGATCTGGGTTGGCTCTACCAGGGCGACACGGTGCCGGATTTCGAGCGCACCATGGATGCGCTGAAGATCGGCGAATACAGCCAGCCGGTCAAGTCGCCCTTCGGCTACCACCTGATCCAGGTGCTGGGGCGCCGTACCGACGAAGGCTCGCCTGAGCGCAAGCGCCGCGTCGCGCGTCAGGCGCTACAGGAGCGCAAGGCCGCGGAAACCTACGACGACTGGTTGCGTCAGCTGCGCGACCGGGCGTATGTCGAATACAAGCTCGACGAGTAGCGCGGAGCGGGCCGTGGCGCAGCAGAAATCGCCGCCGCGCATCGTCGTCACCTCCGGCGATCCTGCCGGGATTGGCCCGGACATCTGCCTGGCCCTCGCCGACCTGCAACTGCCGGCGCGCGTCACCGTGGTCGGCGACCGCCATTTGATCGAGGCGCGCGCGATACTGCTCGGCCGTCCGCCCCCCGCGCTCGACATCCGCCACGTTCCGCTGCGCGTGCCCAGCGTGGCGGGCCGGCTCGATCCGGCCAACGCCGCCTATGTCATGGAAACGTTGGATGTGGCGCTGGCAGGATGCCGCAGCGGCGAGTATTCCGCGATGGTCACCGCGCCGGTGCATAAGGGCGTCATCAACGACGCCGGCATTCCCTTCACCGGACATACCGAATATCTCGCCGAGCGTACGGCGACGCCCAAGGTGGTGATGATGCTTGCCGGCGGCGGACTGCGCGTCGCTTTGGTGACCACCCACCTACCGCTGCGGAGCGTGCCGGAAGCCATTACCCGCGCCGAGGTCGAGAGCACGCTGCGCATCGTCGCCGCCGAGCTGCGCACCAAGTTCGGCATTCTGCGTCCGCGCATCCTGGTCGCCGGGCTCAATCCCCACGCCGGCGAGGGCGGCCATCTCGGCCGCGAGGAGATCGAAATCATCGGCCCGGTGGCCGATGCGCTGCGCGCCGAAGGCCTCGACATCGTCGGCCCGCTACCGGCGGACACGCTATTTACCCGCAACGTGTTGGAAGGTTCGGACGCACAGGTGGCGATGTATCACGATCAGGGGCTGGCCGTGCTCAAGTACGCAGCCTTCGAGGAGGGCGTGAACATCACGCTCGGCCTGCCGATTCTGCGCACCTCGGTCGATCATGGAACCGCGCTCGATCTGGCCGGCAGCGGCCGTGCCGACCCCGGCAGCCTGTTCGCCGCGGTCAGGATGGCGGCTGAAATCGTGGCCGGTCGCTAGGCCGCCGGAGGCGAAATTTCCCGCATGAAAGATCACCTTCCACGCAAGCGCTTCGGCCAGAACTTTCTTAATTCGCCCGGAGTCATCCGCAAGATCGTCGCGGCGATTGCTCCCCGGCCCGGCGACCTGATGGTCGAAATCGGACCGGGACTGGCGGCGCTGACTGAACCCCTGCTGCAAGCGCTCGACCGTCTTCATGTGGTGGAGATAGACCGCGACCTGATCGCCCGGCTCAAGCAGCAATTTCCTGGCGACAGCCTGACCATTCACGAGGGCGATGCGCTCGAATTCGATTTCGCCACCCTCGGCGCCGATTTGCGCGTGGTCGGCAACCTGCCGTACAACATCTCGACGCCGCTGCTGTTCCATCTGGCCACCTTCGCCGACCGGGTGCGCGACATGCATTTCATGCTGCAGAAAGAAGTGGTCGATCGCATGGCTGCCGCGCCCGGGGGGGGCGACTATGGACGGCTCTCGGTGATGCTGCAATACCGTTTCCATATCGAACGCCTGTTCATCGTGCCGCCCGGGGCGTTCACGCCTGCGCCGAAAGTCGATTCGGCAATCGTGCGGCTGATTCCACGTCCTGCGATGGAGTTGAATGCAATCGATGCCGAATGCTTCAGCAGGGTTGTCACTACTGCCTTTTCCCAACGGCGCAAGATGTTGCGCAATACGCTCAGGGATTTGATCGCCGAGCCGGCGCTGGCTGCGCTTGGCATCGCGCCGACCGCCCGTGCGGAAACCATTGCGGTTGCCGACTACGTGCGACTTGCCAACGCATTGGCCGCGGGGAAATAAAAAACGGCCCGTCTGACGGGCCGCTATATTCGATGCCGATTCCTTTGGCGCTTAAGTGGCGGCGCTTTCGTCTTTTTTGGTCGAACAGGTATTCATGCCGAGCAGCGGATAAACCGGACAGAATTTGGTCGTTCCGGTGGCGATCGGCAGCAGGCCGATCCAGGCCCACAGCGGGCCACCCGTTAGCGCCCAGCCAACCAGTGCCAAGCCAACGACGATGCGCAATACACGATCAATGCCGCCCACATTTGCTTTCATGGCCTACCTCCGGGATTAAGGTGAGCGGCCAGTATAGGCGCATATATCGGACATGCCTATGGGGTTTGAATTTCGGGGTCAATCCGCCAGTTCCGCCAGCACCGGGGCGTGATCGGACGGGCGTTCGAGCCTGCGCGGCGCGGTGTCCACCAAACAGGTCCGGCAGCGTTCGGCCAGCGGCCCGGAGAGCAGGATGTGGTCGATGCGCAAGCCCAGGTTGCGACGGAAACCAGCCGCCCGGTAGTCCCACCAGCTGAAGCTCTTTTCGGGCTGGTCGAACAGGCGAAAAGCATCCCGCAGCCCGAGGCAGGCCAGCTTGCGGAATGCTGCGCGCTCGGCATCCGAGCAGAGGATCTGTCCCTGCCAGGCGACGGGATCATGCACGTCGCGGTCTTCCGGGGCGATGTTGTAGTCGCCGAGCAAAGCTAGACGCGGATGGCGCGCAATTTCGTCCGCCAGCCAATCCTGTAGCGCGTTCAGCCAGCGCAATTTGTATTCGTATTTCTCGGCGCCGACTGCCTGCCCGTTGGGGATATAGACGCAGACTAGGCGCACGCCCTTCACCGTTGCGGCAATCACGCGCTTCTGTGCATCGGCGAAAGCCGGTATGTCGCGCAGAACGTCCTCGGGCTCGCTGCGGCTGAGGATCGCCACGCCGTTGTAAGTCTTCTGCCCGTTGTGGATCGCCCGGTAACCGGCCGCGGCGAGCGCGTCGAACGGGAACCCCGTGTCCTCGGTCTTGGTCTCCTGCAGACAGAGCGCATCCGGCTGCTGGGCGGCCAGCCAGTCGAGCACATGGGGCAGGCGGACCTTGAGAGAGTTGACGTTCCAGGTGGCTATCTTCATGTCGGGTATGTGCTTCGGCTGTCACTGTGGGAGTCCGGCGATTCTTTTACAGGCGTGTCCGGTCGGTGGGGAGCTAGTATAGTTGTCGCCACTCAGCAAAGGATCGGCCCACGACGGTCGCCAATGCGAATCAAGGGACATCGAGCCCGTCACGGAAAGGAGATGACTATGTCGCCCGTTGCCGAAAAGCGCCGTTTCTGGCGTGCGGCGTTCAATGCTCCGGCGCGCCTGATCGACGACCGCGGAACCACGACGGTTTCGGTGATCGATCTTTCGCTGCACGGCGCTTTGGTGGAAGCGCCGCAGAACTGGTCAGGCGGCATGGGCGATCAATGTCGCCTCACGCTCGAACTGAGCGCCGCGGTTTCGATCATTCTCGAAGCGACGGTGGTGCATATCAAGGGAACCCAGGTCGGCTTGCGTTGCGACCACATCGATCTCGACAGCATTACCCATTTGCGTCGCCTGGTGGAGCTGAATGCGGGAGACCCGCAGCTGCTGGATCGGGAAGTCGCCCATTTGTTGAATCCGTCGTAAAACGCGCTGGTTGCCATGCTGGCAAAAAATCAGGGAGGAAAGCATGACCGCAACAACCCCGTCCGATCTTGCCGCGGCCGTTGGCGAACTTGCCGCCCGAGAGGCCATCCGGGATGTGATCTACCGCTATTGCCATGGCATCGACCGGCGCGACTGGGCGGTGCTCAACGGCGTCTTCTGGCCGGACTCGAAACTCGAATACGGTCTCTACAACGACAGCGGCGCGGGATTCGCCACCGTCATCGAGCAACTGTTCGGCGGGATCGGGATGGGCGTCACCATGCACTTCATCGGCAACTGCATCCTGCGCGTGAACGGCGCCAGCGCCGACGGCGAGACCTACGTGCATGCGCTGCACCAGGTACCGCAGCCCGACGGACGCCAGGCCGACCTGGTGATCGGCGCGCGCTATCTCGACAGCTTCGCCTGCCGCAACGGCGAATGGCGCATCGCGCTGCGCAAGGTGGTCTTCGACTGGGTGCGCGACTACGGCGATAGCGGCGACTGGGCGGTGGGTGCCTTTGGCATCACGGCGGCCACCGCGCATATCGGCAAGCCGGGCGTGGTCGAACGGCCGGCCTTCAGCGCCGCGCTGCGCTGAGGGCCGCAGCCTTCAACCCGAGACGGACCCTATCCCGTCGTCCAGCCGGCTCCAGTCCTGCCGTTTGAGAAATCGTGGTCTGTCCCTTGTTGTTCTTGATATGTTCCCTCTAGGGCAGAGAGGGTTTCGCGGAGTCCCTTCACAGCGCGCCTAGCGCGAGAGACCAGCACTTGTTTGTGCCACAACACCGCGGTGGATTCCCAGCCAAAGAACTGGATTAGATCCAGGGCGTCCAAGCAGACCCGAGGCAGGCCACCCACCTCAAGCGACCAGCCCTTCGGCGTGAAGTGGATGAACTCGTTTCGATACTCGTTAAGGCGCGAAAGGCTGTCGTCGTGGGTCGAGCCCGGTACGAACGGGCCTGCGCCAATGACGTGGAAGTTCTCTTTGTCTTTAACCTTCTTGTAGAGGTTGAGAAACTCGTCGAGCTTCTCAACTGGGTACGGCCCACCGTTCCGGTATGCATCCAGCCACTTCGCGGCAACTCGGTCACGAAGCGCAAGCAAGCCGTTGCCGTTCCAGAGAGCGAGAACCATAAAACCTTGTGCCGCGTTGTGGAGTGCGATAAGAACCCACTTCCACAGATATGGGTCATCGCCAAGCGCCCTAGCCTGTTGCTCAGCCCATTCGAGTGAACGAACTGCCTCCTCTCGTTCATCGGTGCGCAAATAGCGGGGCTTGGCCATGATGGCGGCTAACGAATAGCGTTTATCCGCCGCTGAGGGAGAACGGGAAGAGCACGGAGGGTCATGGCGGCGGATAAACCTCGTTGGACTGAACCGCCGGCGTGACGGTCGTTATGGGGATTGTAAGGTGGA
>Ga0172380_10001359_pt1 | contig 42267 bp, 36 predicted proteins | sample Leawe162metaG_FD_119747 | JGI IMG/M metagenome (GOLD analysis project Ga0172380, IMG submission 119747) | Leachate microbial communities from a municipal landfill in Southern Ontario, Canada - Leachate well 162 metaG | ecosystem: Engineered > Solid waste > Landfill > Unclassified | place...
CAGCGTCGACATGTTGGTCGCAAACGAGAGCTTGCGGAACTCCTGAGCCTCATCGACGATGATCTGGTCGATGCCTATCTCGGAGATGGTCAGCAGATCGTCCTTGCGGGTTACGAGCACTTCCAGCCGTTCCTTGTGGCCTTCCTTCATCCGCTCGATGCGCTTGCGCGACACGCGGTCCTGAAAGTCGACCTTGATCAGCAGATCCTCGTAGAGCTCCAGCTCATCCTGGATCATCTGCGCTTCAAATGCAGAAGGCACGGAGATGAAGCGGAAGGCCGAATGGGTTATGATGATCGCATCCCAATTGGCGGTGGCCGCGCGCGAGAGGAAACGATGGCGCTTCGCCTTCACGAAGTTGGTTTCGTCGGCCACGAGAATGCGAGCGTTCGGATAGAGAGCAAGAAACTCGCGGGCGGCCTGTGCCAGGCAATGGCCGGGCACCACGAGCATCGCCTTGTTGATCAGCCCAAGCCGGCGCTGCTCCATTATGGCTGCGGCCATCGTCAGTGTCTTGCCGGCGCCAACGGCATGGGCAAGATAGGTGGATCCCGCCGAGATGATCCGCCAGATGCCGCGTTTCTGGTGCCCATAAAGAGAAAGGGCGCCCGAGGCGCCGGGTAGCTGAAGGTGATCGCCGTTGAAGTGCCGCGGCGCGATATTGTTGAAGGTGTCATTGTAGACCCGCGCCAGCCGGTCCGTGCGGTCGGGGTCCGACCAGACCCATGACTGGAACGAAGTCTTGATTCTGGCGAGCTTTTCCCTTGCCGCCTCCGTCTCGACGACGTTGAGGATCCGACGCTCGGTTTCGCCATCACGGATCGTGTCGTAGATCTGCGGCACGGACGAATTCAGGGCATCGGACAGCAGTTGACCGGCATGGCGGCGATGGGTGCCCCATTCGGTGGTACCGGTCGCCGACCATTCGAGCTGCGGGGCATTGACCGTCCAGGTGGCCAGTTCCGGCAGGTGATGGATGGAAATACAGGCGTCCATCGTCTCCTTCACGAAGGCGACGATATCGGCCACCGGAATCCACGGCGCGCCGAGGCGGGCGGTGATGTCGGAAGGACGAAGATCCGACGGCTGCACAACCTTCAGCGCGGCGACATTTCGCTCAAATGCCGGATCGAGGGCTGCTGCCGCTTCAGCCGCTGCCAGCTTGGAGCGAACGGCGCCGGACAGGTAGGCGTCCGCCATGACCCAGGCGCCCGTCGCCGGATCCTGGAAGATCGCATCGCCGAGCTCTGCAATGACCGTATCGACATCGCTATGCACGAGCTCTGCGATATGGTCTGGATCGACATGGCCACGCTCATTCAGCACCACCGCGAGCGCATCGGCGGCAGTGATGATGATCGGCGCTGGCGGTGGTGCGATCACCCGCTCGGAAAAGATCGGGCCCGGTTTGGACGTGTTTGTCTCGAGGTCGTAGTCCTCGATCGAGGCGACCAGCCAGCAATCGGGATCGTCAAGAAACGGCGCGAGATTCGGGCGGCGATGGGTTTCCCGCACCTCGCCCGTTTCCGGATCGTCGAAGGTCGAGACCATCGTTAGGTTGATGGGCCCAAATTCGCGCACGAAACTCGACCACGCAACGCGCAAGCCGACCTGCGCCTGTTTCCACGGCAGATCGCACTCCTGAAGTTTCAGAATCGCGCGCACGGTGTCGCGGATCGGGATGAGCTTGCGGATGATCCGGGCATGCTTGGCAAGAACACCGCCGATACCCCTGCCGTTTCTCACCTCGACCGGCACGGTTTGCCCGTTGACGAGCTGCATCAGCGCGGCGCCCTTGCCGATAAAATAGCTGCCCTCGCGAATTTTCGGATCGTCCGGGCGTTCAACCACCGCAACAGCGGCTTCATTTTCCAGATCGAAATCGACCGGCTCCGGCTCGCCGTCATAGATGTCCCTTGGAAGCGAGTTGATCGCGGCCACCAGCGCCGTTTCGAGATCCACGCCATCGCCTGGCAAGCAGCTGTAGACTTCACCGAACGGCCCCGAGACTACAACATGACGCCCAAGGACTCTCTCGGGATGGTCGGCGAACCAGCGGTTGATCTGAACGACTGCCTCAGCGCCGGGTGCCGAAATGCCGGCAAGGCCGAGCCAACGATCGTCCCCAGGCTGCTCGTCCGGTCGACGTTTCCGGAAGAAAAGGATATCGACGACGACATCCGTGCCCGCATCGACCCGGAAGCTACCCTTCGGCAACCGGATAGCGCCGACGAGATCGGCTGTCTCAGCGATATGCTCGCGTGCCCGGCTATCGGCCTTGTCCATCGTGCCCGACGATGTAACGAAGGCTGCCAGTCCGCCGCACTTCAGCCGGTCAATGGACTTTGCGATGAAGTAGTCGTGCAGCCGAAAACCATGCGAACGGTATGCCGGATCACCGCGCACCGTGCGATCGGAGAACGGCGGATTGCCAATCGCCAGATCGAAATGACCAGGCAGCGAGGCGCGGGCAAAATCCTGAGTGATGATTTTGGCGCGCGGCTGCAACAGGCGCGCGATGCGGGCGGTCACAGGATCGAGTTCGACGCCGGTCACATGGCTGACGACGGACGTCTCGTGCGGCATCAGCGCCGGAAACATTCCTGTTCCGATCCCGGGCTCGAGCACACGGCCGCCATGGAAACCGAGCCTTGTCAGCCCCGCCCAAATCGCGCGAACGATGAATTCAGGTGTGAAATGCGCATACTGGGTGGAACGGGCAAGCGCGGCGTACTCGCCGGTGCTGACCGACCTTTCAAGATCGCCACCGATTTCCTCCCAGCCCTTGCGGAAGCCATCCTCGCCCGGCGGGCGAAAGACCCCGTTTGCCAGATCGGTGGATCCGAACCCGATAAATTTGATCAGCATGCCTTGCTCGGCCCTGGTCGCCGGCCGTTCTTGCAGTTCGATCTCGGCCGCCAGACGGATCGCCGCAATGTTGTCACGTGCCCGGTTGCGCCACGAGCGGGCAAGGCCGCGTGCGTCGAGCAGACGGAAGTTCTCGCCCATCGAGGCCACGGCTGTATTCGGTTTTGACGCTGCCGCAACCGCAAGCGTTGGCGCTGGTGCAACCGGTGGCTGATCATTGTCATGGATGGTCTCGGCGAAAACCTTTGGGAACGCGGTTGCCCCAAGATCGAAACCGAACGAGAGCGCGGCGTTGCCGAAGAGGTCGAGGGTAAACGGATCATCATGCGCCATGGAAAGCTCCTGCGAGAAGGCGCGCGGCTCAGCCCTTGCTCGGAAGGCAAGTCGTCGAGGCGCCGGTTGAATGGGAGTGGGAGGAATTGCGTCTGTTCAGACCGTGACGGTCTCGTCCGGTCGCCGGAACTGGACGGGCAGCTTCGCAGCGATCTCGTCGTCCGTTAGCTTATCCAGCAGCTTCCAGATCCTTGCCTGTGCAGCCGTATAGACAAGAACGATCGGCCGCCCGCGCAAGCCGGCGGGGAACCGGTCATCGGCATAGGCCCGGAAACCGGCTCCAGTCGTGCTCCAGATGTGGTCAAGTTTCTCCTGGCGGACCAAAGCGCGAACCGGTCGAGATTCCCGTTCGATGATCGTCTCGCGCAAGCGGTCAGGCGAACCGCTATCGGCCAAGTCGCAATGCCCGTGGAACCAACGCAAGCGGTCATCGATCCTGAGGGAGAGGAAAATACTGGTGACGCTTTCGGCCAGGCGCTCGCCCATGGCGAACATATCGCCGCGGATGAACAATGGCGGCAGGATATTGAACATATGGTCATATTCGGCTTGGCTGATCTCGAACCACTCGCCGACATGCCGGCGGCCGCTCAAGCGAACGTTATCGAATGGTGCCTCACTGTGGCGATTGAAGAGTGCGTACATTTCGCGGCGGCTCGCGACACCCTCGAACACCTTGCGGTTCCTGGGGCGGATTGTGAACGGATCGAACATTGGTTGCTCCTTCGGGGTTCTGGCCGAAGTCGGGACAGCTTCTGCTTCCTTCCTCGGACTTTTGATCACCCTTCCGCCGCCGCCGCCTCGCGTTCTGCCGGATCAAGGGCCGCCTATCCGGGCGGGCGGAGCTTCACCCTTGAAGCGGCTGGCGCGCATGCGGCAGTTTCCCTTTCTCCTCTCTTTCCTTCAGTTCTTCGTTCCAGTCCTTCCTGCCCGGTTTCAGTCTGGAGAAATCCGATCCCGTTTCCACGGCCGTCTCCCGGATACGTCGGGCAAAGACCTCACCCTGCGGATCAACATCTGTTGCCGCGACGAGGTGCGAACCCTTGCGCGTTCCAAGCGCCAGAATCGCGGCTGCCGTCGAAGGCGACCATCCACCGCCAGTGCTGACATAAAGCGTCCCTTCTCGCGTACCCTCGATCGCCGCGAGGCTCATCGCGTCTATCGCCGCCTCGGTCACACATATCCGCCATGCGCAAGCGTCACCGAAGCGAAACAGCTCCTTGGTCCCGCCAGTTGCAAAGCCTCGCCAGTCCGGTCCGCGTTCCTCCCAGCCGATCACAGCGCCATCGGCATCGACATGCTTGGCCCACATGCTGCCGCGGGGTCCCTCGCGCAGCAGGTCGCTCTCGATCGCAGAGCGAACCATGATCGATGGAATGGACCGGCTTTGCGTCAGATAGCTCCAGGCAGAAGAACCCCGCCATGGCCGCTTGCGTTGCTCCCAGCGCTCCGCGACTGAAGCGGATATTGCCGCGCGGCGAGATGGCCGCTGCCATGCGGGCGATGCCGGTCGGTAGGCGGTGAGGGCGGCAACATAGACCAGCGCTTCTGCAAATCCGCCGCCGGCGATAAACTCGACCAGCGCGAAGACATCGCCCTTGGCATCTGAGCGCGCATCGAACCATCCCTTGCCCTCGTGAATGACGATGATGATGTCGTCGTCCCGGCGGAACTTCATCGCCCGGCGCGTGCTCTCCTTGAGATCGATTGCAAAACCCTCATGCTCCAGCACGGCGGCACAGCCGACGCGCGCTCGCAATGCCTCGATTTCGATCTTCTCCATACCGTTTCTCCATACCTCTTCTGCTCGAGACCTCCTCGCCGCACCCTGCCGCGAAGACCGAAGGGCGCAAGGGCGCGGATGACAAGCTGTGGTATCAACGCGGGGCGGCCGCGGCGAAGCCTCCCTTGCGCCCTTGCGGGCGCAAGCGGCACACAGGATCCGGCTCAGCGAGCCGGACCGGGATCGAATGGATCGTATTCGTGAATGACGGCGTCCTCGTCACCGTCATACTCGGCGGAAGGCATGATGCCGATTTGTCCCTCGACCTCGAAGAGGATGACCGGAACCATCAGTGTCCGGGCAAGATCATAAGCGTGGTCTCGTGCGAGGCTAAGATCGTGCGACATTGCTTTTGGCTCCTTCGAGTAGCGGGGCCGATCCCCGCTCGATGGCGCCCGTTTCGTCCGGCCACGACCGCGATCACCTGGAAGCGAAGCTGCAGGGCCGCAGCTCGCTAGCGGACCCTCCATGGGTTGATCGTGAAGGACGAGGTTGGATCAGGGAAGCCAGACGAGAGAGCGGGGCGGTACCGCTTGTTTGGAGCGATCACAGCATCTCGCTCTGCGCGCCGCACGATCGCGCATGCCCAGCCCGACCTTGCGGGACAAAGGAAAACTCCGATCGAAGGAAACAATGCTTGCTGCCGCGAACCTGGCGGTCGGCCAGCATTTCGGGATAGACTCTGGTCCGTGGGTCGAAAGGAAGTTGCGGCTGAACGCATCCTTCTGACAGCAAGGCAGCGGCATCCATAGGTGAGCCCGCCTTCGAGAGGCTGGATGAAAGCCTGAAACCTGGCAAATGCCGGATCTGCGCGGCGTCATTCGTGGGCGGCATCTGTCGATCGAGGGCTATTCAAGACCTATTCGGACTGCTATGTTCGTTATTTGTTCTTATCGCGCATATGCATCACCTGTTTCTGAGAGGCGGCATGGCGAGGATTGTCCGAGGAACGCGGCATTTGATGTCCGCGGCTCGAGGATCACATAGAACAGACAGGCACTTATTGGGGATCAAGGCATGGCGGCTGCCTATCTGGATAAATTGAACGAACGGCAGCGCTGCGCCGTGGAACACGGTATCGGACTTGCGAAGGGCAAGACCGGCGGCCCATTGCTGATCATTGCCGGCGCCGGGTCCGGCAAGACAAACACGCTCGCACACCGCGTCGCGCATCTGATCGTCAACGGCGCCGATCCGCGACGGATCCTGTTGATGACGTTTTCGCGGCGTGCTGCGTCAGAGATGTCGCGGCGTGTCGAGCGCATCTGCAAGCAGGTGATCGGCGCCAACTCCGGCATCCTGACTGATGCGCTGGCCTGGGCGGGGACGTTCCATGGCATCGGGGCACGTCTGCTTCGGATGTATGCCGAGCAGATCGGGCTGAACGTGGATTTCACGATCCACGACCGCGAGGACAGCGCCGACCTGATGAACCTGGTGCGCCATGAACTTGGATACTCCAGGACCGAGAGCCGGTTTCCGACCAAGGGGACCTGCCTGTCGATCTATTCGCGCGCCGTCAATTCCGAGACGCCATTGGGGGAGGTGCTGAGGAACCATTACCCGTGGGTCTCAGCCTGGGAGGAGCAGCTGAAAGAGCTGTTCGCCGCCTATGTCGAGGCAAAGCAGACCCAAAACGTGCTCGATTACGACGATCTGCTGCTCTACTGGGCGCAGATGGTGAGCGACCCGGATCTCGCCGACGACATCGGCAACCGTTTCGACCATGTACTGGTTGACGAGTACCAGGACACCAACAGGCTTCAGTCCACGGTGCTGATGGCGCTGAAACCGGGTGGCCGCGGCCTGACGGTTGTCGGCGATGATGCACAGTCGATCTATTCGTTCCGGGCAGCTACCGTTCGCAACATTCTCGATTTCCCGCAGGAGTTTTCACCGCCGGCCGATGTCATCACGCTCGACCGCAACTATCGCTCGACGCAAACTATCCTTGCCGCCGCAAACGGCGTGATTGATCTCGCGCGCGAACGGTTCACCAAGAACCTCTGGACGGAGCGGCAGTCGGCGGAACGGCCGAAACTCGTGGCGGTAAAGGACGAGGCCGACCAGGCAAGCTATATCGTCAGCCAAGTGCTCGCCAACCGCGAGACGGGAATGGCTCTGAAACAGCAGTCCGTGCTGTTTCGCTCGTCCAATCACAGCGGACCGCTTGAAGTGGAACTCACCCGCCGCAACATCCCCTTCGTCAAGTTCGGGGGATTGAAATTCCTCGACAGCGCGCATGTGAAGGACCTGCTGGCGGTGCTGCGCTTCGCCCAGAACCCGCGCGACCGGGTTGCAGGTTTCCGCCTGTTGCAGATGTTGCCGGGCATCGGCCCTCAGACAGCCGGCAAGGTCCTCGATGCGATCGCCGCCAATCCCGAGCCCCTGCTGGCGCTCGCGGAAATACCGCCTCCCCCGAAAACCGGACCGGACTGGACGTCCTTCGTTCAGTTGCTCGAGGGTTTGCGCAAGGCGGAGACCGGCTGGCCGCTGGAGATGGCGCAGGCGCGCAACTGGTACGAGCCGCATCTCGATCGCATCCATGAGGACGCCGAGACCCGCAAGGCTGACCTCCTGCAGCTGGAGCAGATCGCAAGCGGCTATCCGAACCGGGAACGCTTCCTGACCGAGCTGACGCTCGATCCGCCGGATGCCACCAGTGACCAGGCCGGAATTCCGAACCTGGACGAGGACTACCTGATACTGTCGACCATCCATTCGGCCAAGGGGCAGGAATGGCGCTCGGTGTTCATGCTGAACGTCGTCGATGGCTGTATCCCATCCGATCTTGGAACAGGGACCACGCACGAGATCGAGGAGGAGCGCCGGTTGCTCTATGTCGGAATGACGCGGGCAAAGGACAGCCTGACGCTGATCACGCCGCAACGCTTCTTCACGCATGGGCAGAACCCACAAGGCGACCGCCACGTGTATGCGTCGAGAACCCGTTTTATCCCCGCGACGCTCCTTCAGTTCTTTGAAACGGTGACATGGCCCACAATTCCGGCATCCGCGTGTGAGCGCAGCGCCCGCCAGATCCGTATTGATGTTGGTGCGCGCATGCGCACGATGTGGAAATAGAGCGGCGCCAGGGCCAGACGCCTCCGTCGAGGCAAATGAGACTGACCAATATTGACGCCGGTTCCAGGCGTGTCCAAGGCTTGCCATGAAACCGCAGGGAACAGGAGCACCAGATCACCGGTTTGACATGCATCAAGACGCCACGGGCCTGAGTCCTGTAGCTTTCACCAAGGAGCGAGGCGTGAGTGGAATATTGACATGAATATGCAGCCGGGAAAGTGAGAGACTTGATGTAGCCTACGCTCGCTCTTGATGCCAGATGGAGGAGTGGCAAATGGCAGCGAACAGATTGTCAGGAGCATTCGCCGGTTTCCACCGGATGCATTTCCGCAACCTCCATTTTCGTAATCAGTGCGTCCCGACAGAAGCGGAACGCGTCAAGGAGCCGCTGTCGTGGCGGGTCTCCCGCTTCATCGCGGCGATTGCCTTCTGTTGTGCAACGCTGGGGCTTTCGTTCCAGGCCGGCGCGCAAGACGCGCTGCAACCGGGCGAAGCCATCGTCACGCGCTTCTCGGGCGCGAGCGAGCAAGCCGGCCGCAGGGTCATCGACCCCGACGGGGCCGTCGCCAGCATCCTCAACCTGCGCCAGCCGGGCGGTCCGCCGGTCGGTGCGCGTTGGTTGAACGAGATTCAGCGCGCGGCTGTCACCGCGGGCGAGGTTGGCCAGGTCTTCGGCGTGGCGTTCGACGACGCAACGCCACCAAATATCTATCTGACGGCAACATCCGCCTTCGGCCTGCACCGGAATGCCGATAATTCCGACTGGATGCCCGGCATGTGGGGCACGAATGGCGGCCCCGGTACGGTCTGGAAACTGGCGGCGGCAAACGGCTACCGGCCGCAGGTCTTCGCGCAGGTGGCCTTTGAGGGCCGCGCGAACTCGGGCGCCGCGCTCGGCAATATCGCATTCGACGCACGCAACCGGCAGTTCTACGTTTCCGACCTCGAGACCGGCATGATCCACCGGCTCCGCCTTGCGGACGGCGCGGATCTGGGCACGTTCGACCACGGCACCGCCGGGCGCACCGGGTTTCTCGACGTGTCGACGGGAGAATTCCATTCGTTGCCGGCGGTCTCATTCGACCTGGCCACCGCGGCGCGCATTGCCGACTGCGAGAGCGGCGACTTTTCCCGTACGCCGTCCTGCTGGAATTTCGCCGATTTCCGGCGCCGTGTCTGGGGTCTTGGCGTCCGTCTCGATCGTGCGAACGGGCAAAGCCGGCTATACTATGCCACATGGAGCAGCCAGAGCTTCGGCAATCCCGATTATGGCAGCGCAGACGAAGACGATCGGCGCAATGCCGTGTGGTCCATCGCTGTCGCCGCCGATGGAAGCTTCGACCTCGGCAGCGTGCGCCGCGAATTCCTCCTGCCTGATTTCTTCCGCTCGCCTGAGGCCATCGCGCGGGCGGGTCGCAGTCACCCGGTCTCCGATATCGCCTTTCCGGCCCACGGCGATCAGTCCGTCATGCTGGTCGCCGAGCGCGGCGGGGTGCGCAATCTCGGCCTCACCGCCGAGGACGCCTTCGCCTATCCACACGAGGCCCGCGTCCTGCGCTACGAATTGACCGACGCGGGCTCGTGGCGCGGCTCCGGTCGCTATGACGTCGGCTATTACGATCGAAGCGAGGACGGCCCGCCCTACTTGCGTGCAAATTCTGCCGGCGGCGTTTCCTTCGGTCCCGGTTATGACGAGAACTGGGAGGTGGACGGTGCGCGGCCCGATGCCTTTGTCTGGATGACTGGAGATGGCCTTTGCTCACCGCGAGGGTCCTGTTTCGATCCCGGCGCCAACGGGTACACCGATTCCTCGCCAGCAAATGGCGTTCAGGGACGCGCTGCACGACCCTACGAGGCATTCGAACCCATTACCGCATTCCAGCCCTATCCGGTGCCCGGTCCCGTCACTCCCCCGAGCGGCCTGAACGGCGCCTTCATGGTCGATGCGAACGTCAATACCGACGCGGCACGGGTTGGCGACGTCGCGATCTTCCAGCCTTTGCCGGGCGAACGCGAAGCGCTGCCTCCGCTTGAGCCGGAGATCGCCGGATGGCCCGAGGGGTTGCCGCCCGAAGGCTGGCTGCCTGCCCCGCCCCCGGCCGACGGATGGTTCCTGCCGCCACCTTTCCAAATCGACACCGATCTTGCGATCCGCAAGACGGGAGCCGCCCAATGCCAGGAGGGCGTTGAGTGCCGCTATACGGTCAGGGTTCGCAATCTCGGAGCGATCGCCTATATCGGCCCACTGGCAATCACCGACACAATGCCGGCGGCTGCGACGCTCGCCTCGACCTCTCCCGGCTGGAATTGCATTCCCGTCGGCGGGTCATTCAATTGCATCACCAACGCCCATGCACTGCTGGCGCCCGGCGCGACCGCGGCCATAGAGGTCAACCTGTTGCTGCCGGCTGACGTGCCGGGCCCGAGCGTGCGCAATTGCGCCGCCATCGACTGGTTCGAGATGGGCACCGACGACGGCCCAGGCGACAGCAACGACGAGGAATGCGTCGACACCCCGGTCAGCAACGGTTTTGATCTCGGCATGGTCAAGGACGGGTCGGTCAACTGCGCCGAGAATGCCGATTGCCTGTTCCTGATCGAGGTCGTCAACTACGGCCCCGGCGAATTCAACGGCAAGGTGGCTGTCCGCGATCCGCTGCCGGCCGGGACGACGTTCGTCGTCGGCGCCGGCGGCCCCGGTACGTTCACCTGTGCGCCGAGCGGCGGCGATGTTCTTTGCCAGACGCCGGACATAACACTTCCCGTCGGTGGAACGGCACACATCCTTCTGGGGATAAAGCTGCCGGATGGCATCGCTGGCGGAACGGTCGAGAACTGCGCCGAAATCAATTGGGGAGCCATGACTTCGAACGACGGAGCCGCGGACGTTCATCCAGACCAGGCCTGCTTCACGGTAAACGTCCTCGACGGGACAGGCTTCTTCGACCTCTTCGTCACCAAGCAAGGCCCAGCCCACTGCAATGCCGGTGGCAACTGCACCTACAATATCACAGTCACCAATGACGGGCCCGACGACTATACCGGCGAGATGGTGGTTCAGGACACGCCGGAACCGGGCGTCACCTATGTCGGGTCCAATCCCGACTGGACCTGCATTGCCGCTATTCCGATCGACTGCACGCTGAACGGCGGCCCGCACACGCTGCATCCCGGCGATAGCCGGACACTGACCCTGACCGTTGCCGTACCGGATCCCGCCCCCGCGAACCCGATGTTCAACTGCGTCGCCTTCAACTGGGCCGCTGCGGGCATGCCGCCGAACGACAATCCCGCGCCAGGGGGCACTGACAGGTCGGATGACGTCTGCGCCCCGACCCTGGCCAATGAAGGATTCGATCTTAAGATTGCCAAGACCGGCCCGGCCGAGTGCTACGAGGGCGGAGCCTGCGATTTCACGGTCGGCGTCACCAACAATGGCCCGATGCCGTTCATCGGATTCACGGCGTTCACCGACATGCTGCCTGCCGGCTCCACGCTCGAGGGCGCAACCGGCGCGGTCACATGCAACAGTACGGCACCAGGAACCGTGACCTGCAACGTCGGCGGGGCGGTGTTACCGCCCGGCACAACGCAGGATACGACGATCCACACGCGCCTCCCCGATCCGGTGATCGGCGATACGGTCGAGAATTGCGCCACGATGAATTGGGACACGGCGGCGCCCGACTGGTACATCGGAGCGACCTTTACCGGAGACGACGATCCTGCAACCGATGGCCCTGTCTGCGCAACGGTGCCGGTTCTTGCCGCCGACCTCGCCCCATGGGGAGCGACGACCTGCCAACTGGGCAAGCCCTGTCCCATCGAGGTCAGGATCGAGAACCGGGGCGGCCGACTGTTCAGGGGCGCCACCGGCCTGCGCGGCACCCTTGATCCGGGCGTCACGATAAGCAGCATCGAGAGCCGGACCGCCGGCCTTGACTGCCGGATAACAGGAACCGGGCGCTACGAATGCAACGGCACGGATATGACGCTCAAGCCCGGCTCTGCCGCTGCAATCGGGCTGGTGCTCGACGTTCCGGCGAACTTCCCGCACCGGCGCATCGTGCACCGCAAGGAGATGCTGTGGCCCGACGCGAACGTAAAGGACCGCAAGCCGGGCAATGACCGCCACACCAGCACGATCATGATCCTGCAACCGGAAGAGCCCGCCGCTCCGCCGCAGCCGGCGACACCGCCCATCGTAACGCCTCCTCCCGCTGCCCCGACGGTGAGTGTGCTGGCCGCCGACCTCGCGGTGAACAAATCCGCCGAGCGCGATGCCTGCGTCGCGGGTGCACCTTGCGACTTCCTGATCACAGTGACCAATGCCGGGCGGACAACCTATGTGGGTCCCTTGCAGCTCAGCGACGTCATGGATCCGGGTGGCGCACGGGTCAGCACATTCGGCCCCTCGCCCTGGTCTTGCCGCGAGACACGGGGGAACTTCCTCTGCAGTCACCCGACGACCTCGTTGCGTCCCGGAGAATCGCGTACGCTGTCGTTAACCCTCAATGCGAGCCGCAATGCCTCCGGAACGGCACGCAATTGCGCCCGCCTCGACTGGAGCGAGCGCACGCGGGTCATGGCGGTCCAGAATGCGCTCAACGGGCTCGGCTTCCAGGCAGGCCCGGTTGACGGACAGGCCGGAGGCAAAACGCGCGGCGCGATAGCGAACTACCAGAAGAGCACCGGACAGACCGTAACGGGTCAGATCGACACCGTCCTTTTGCGCAGGCTCTTCGTCACCTGGGGAGACGGCGACGCCAATGCAACAAACGACAACCGTTGCACGACGGTGGCTATCCGACAGCCCATCGTGCCGCCGCCCGTCTGCGCTGCCGGCCAGACAAGCATCGATCCCGCCCGCGTGAGCGCGCTTCGCGCCCAGGGCTGGAAGATTGCGCCGGTCACGCGCGCCGGCCAGACCATCTACTGCGGCTCCCCGCCTGCCCCGCTCTCCTGCCCGTCAGGATACCAGGCCTATACGAGCCAAAACCGGGTGCCGAAAGGCTGGGAGGTAATCACGCGGCGCAGTGGCGACCGGGTTCTCTATTGCGCCCGTCCATCCCAGGAGAGCTGTCCGCGCGGATGGGAACAGGTCGATCCGGCCCGCGCCGCCGCGCTGACCCGGCAGGGGTGGGAGATCAGGCGGATCGGCAATCTAACCTGTGCAAGGCGCGGTGAGACCGTCAAACCTCAACCGCCGCAGCCACCTGCCTGCACGGGAGGGCGCATCTGGAATCCGGAGCAAAAGGCCTGCGTCTGCCCTCGCAACATGCGCTGGGACCCCAAGCAGAACCGTTGCGTGCCCCCGCAGGTTCGGCAGCCTGGTCTGGAGACACCTCAGCTACAAAGAGGAATTACACCACCCCTGCGGCTGGTCGTTCCACCGGCCCTGAAATAGCCGCGCGGCGCAAAACGCATCTCCAACGGCGGGAAGTCACGTTTTGCCGGCGCGTGTAACGCTTGAACGGCGCGCCATCGTCTGACCGGCCCCTGAAAGGAACCGCAAACACGGTTCAAGACAATTGTCTGTGCCTCGGGATGGGCGCCCGGTACCCGCAGAAACGCAAGAGGAGCGCGAAAGGCGATGACCTCATTCAACAACGCAATGCCTGGAACATCAGCGACAAATAGGAATGGGTAAAGCGGCTGCGGCTGCGAGCCGTTGCGAAATCCGGCAACAGACAAAGCAAGGCTGCAAACAGCCTGCTTCTCGTTTTCCGCCCCTAACCCGACAGGCATATCGCCACCAAGCCAGTATCGCAGGCCGCTTTTGCCACAAACGCGACGGCAAACACACGGGATGCGACAGGATCTTTTCCGTGGGTCTGCATTCTGGATTACGTCGTCACTCAATCCTATGAAAAGAATGCCAGCGCCCCGATGGCCCCGAAGACAACCAACATCAAGACAATCAGGCCGATCGCCCGGGCCGCAGACCACGGTTCGCTGGCATAGTCGTTGTCAGGACCCGGTGACTTGTCCCATCCACTTGCCATTCTACCCCTCCTGTTGCCGCCGCGGAAATTGTAACCGCAACTCGCCCAAAAGGCGAATCTTGGCGCGCTGCAGGCAATGCTTGCCGAGCGTCGGAATGTGCGCCAAACTTGAGGTCGGGGGTTCAGGATGAAGAAGCAATACTGGATGATCGGGGGGATTGCTCCCTTATGCCGTCATCCGACAGGCGAGCGTCACCGATCATGACACCGCCCTAGTTCACCCGTCTCCCTCCTCCGAAAGCATCTCGAAATCTGTCACCGCCTTCCGCCCTGAGTTGTCGCAGAAGCGCTGATCGACCCGACGGCCGGCTTTCCATCGACGAGGCTTCCCGCAAGCATCCGGTTCGTCAGCCCTCCGCGTGCCGAGGTCGCCCCGCTCGTCTCAGAAACTCAGAGGACTAAGGAATTATAATGGTGCGGCAGGCGCATCAGTACGAGGTCTTTTCGCCTGACCACGTTGACGGGATAGCGGCTGTTTCCATCAGCGATGTCGATATTGGCCAAAGCAAGATTCTGACCGGGAACGATAATCGTCTCGTTTCGTGGGAACGCAAATGTATCGGGACCGAAGATACCGCTGAAGCAGCAATGGGGTTCGGAAGAATGCAGTGCGTTGGCAAAGGCAATGTAGCAATTGTTCTCGCCGGCGCGGACCCGATAATGGTGCCAGTGATGGGTATCGGCTCCGGTCGGGATCGGCTCGGGGTGCGAGACAGCAGTGCCCGCATGGTCCATGACGAATTTCGTCGCGATTGCCGAAGGGCAGGCTATCAGATCGCAGCCGCGCAGCGCCAGCACACGGCCGGCCTCGGGGAAGGCCGCATCGTGGCCGATGAGCACTCCGAGCCTGCCGAATGGAAGATCGCAGACCAGCCAATCCTGCCCCGCGCTTGCCCATGTGCGCGTTCCAGTTGCCAGATGAATTTGGCGATAGTTCCACCTTTCGCCCTTGGGGCCGAGAACGACAACGCTGTTGTAGAGTGTTTCCCCCGCCTGCTCCGCGTAGCCTACGACCAAGAACAGGTTGAGGCTTTCGGCTAGTTGCGCCAACGCCGACATTGCCGGATCAGTGGACTCGATCGCACCGGCGGCGGCGCCTGCGAGGCCGGTCAGCGCCTGTTCCGGAAAGACCACGAGTTCAGCGCCTTCCTGGCTGGCTTGCTCCGCCAGGGCCGTAATGCTAGCGAGGTTGGAGGCGAGCACTTCGGATAGCGCCATCTCGGCTACCGCGATGCGGGCACTGCGTCCGGAAGGAACCGCCTCGTGACCGTAGAGGCTGAAGAAGTCCTTCGGATTCCAGCTGAAGGTGTTGGTCATCAGCTCGGCATACATCTCGGGACGCCGCTGCTCCATGACCGGTTCGCCCCTGACGAGGCGCGCGGGGCGGGAAAGCATTTTTCTGGCGCCGGGATCGGTATTTCAAATCGAAGGCAGTATTGATCAAGGCTGCTTTCTACGGCTCAACGTCGCATATATCGGCGATACGCGCTTTCATGAATTCATTCGTCGCGAACTTTCGCCGATCCGTCAATGAAGTCTGCGCTCGCCTTTGGCTCAAGCTCCATTGGGGCTTCATGAAGTGTAGTGTCTTCCGCCTACACTTGGAGTGCCGCGTTGCAGTTGTCGGAATGAACCGATGCCGTGGACACCACCTTCGGTTAGCGTCGATGTCGACTATCAGCGTGGACCCTCGTTGGAATGCTGAGAACCATTTCGCGCGCCGCCCGGTGGTTCGGCGGAAGGTTTGCCGACCACAGGACCACGGGCGCTGGCGAACGATCTTCGCCTACTCGGCTTTCCCGACTGAACTAGCCAGCAGCGCCGCAGGGTATAGAACCTCGACATCCCTCGTTTCGTGCCAGATCACCCTTTCGGCAAGTCGTGAGATCTCGGATTGGCCCACCTCTTCTGCCGCTGCATAGAGTCCGACTAGCGCGGTGACGAGTTCGACGTCGCCATCGAACAGCTTTGTCAATTCGACTTCAAGGCTCTGTGTCTGCCCGCGCAATTCGGCGTCCGTTTGGGGCTGCTCGATCGTGGCCCAATCCGTCGAACCGAGCCTTTGCAGGACGACTCGTTCCTGCGCGAGACTGTGCCGCGCCATGAGGCCCGCCGCAACGCTAGCGGCGATGCCAACGTCGCCCGGGATCTCGGAAACCTGTTCCAGTTGTGCCTGGAAGTCCGCGTGTTCCGCACTCAGAGCATATGGCACCACATTCGACGATGCCATGGCCGATGTGGCAACCATGGTCAGTGTCGCGGCTATGATGAACTTGGTTTGCATGTCAGCCTCCTTTTGAAGTGATGACATCAAGCTACCTCCTGGACCTGACAGCAGGCTGAATGGGCTGCGATTCATTTTTCAGCTTGCAGCGAAGAAGAAGGGCTTCCTTGTAGGTATTTGTGTGATTCCGTTGCAGGGAAAGGATCAAGTATTACTTGTTCGCCCGAGCACGTAAGATGTATGCACTGTTTGCACACCGGTTGGATGGCGGACACGTGAACCATGAACTCCTTCGCATATATCGGGTACTGACGAAGGCCGCGAGCTGAAGTCCACTGCTCTGTCGTGGCGAGGGGACCGGACCAGAGCAAAGCGCATCTACGGAGAGGGTATCCCTGCGACATTTCGGCCGCCCCACCTGGAACATTTACTACATCGGTGCTGGCACCTGGAACCTATTGAAAATGCACCGTCGATCTGATGCAGAGCATCGATTGGACGGACACTTCACTGAAAAAAAGGTTCCGACCATGAACAATATGATCCTGTCGCTCGCCATAGGCATTCCGCTCGCCTTGTCCGCCATCACCGCCCAAGCCGCCGATAATGCTCCGCCCGTTCTGGACAAGGCTCACACCGCAGTCGTCATCACCGATCCTCAAAACGACTTCCTCTCTGAAAACGGCAAGCTCTACGGGTTGCTCGCCGACAACATGAAAGAGCTGAATACGGTTGCGAACATCGAGACGCTGATGAAGGCTGCAAAATCCGAAGACGTTACGCTCGCAGTTGATCCGCTGGTCTACAACGCCCTCGACGTCGATTGGTCACGCGCAGGCGCCCTGCAGCGCCAGCTTCTGGACATGGGAGCGCTGCAACGGGTTTCGCTGAACGATCCGGAAGGCTTCGAGAACTCCGGCGCGGATTTCTACGAGCCCTTCAAGCCGTATATCTATGACGGCAAGACCATCGTCGTGGCGCCGCACAAGCTGTACGGCCCAGAAAGCAACGACCTGATCTATCAGCTTCGCGCGCGCGGTATTGACACCGTGATCCTCGGCGGCCTCGTTGCCAATCTGTGTGTCGACTCCCATATGCGCGCCCTGATGGAGAACGGCTTCAAGGTCTATGTCGTGAAGGATGCAGTCGCCGCACCAGGCACAGATGCCTATAACGCGGCCCTGGTGAACTACGGCATGATCGCCAACGGCGTTCTGACAACCGCCGAGGCCGTCCAGGCTCTGAGCCAGTAGGGCAGAAGCCTTCTCTGCGAGCGCCCGCGCTATCGCGGGCGCCGGGCGTTCCCGGACCGGGCATGTGCATCCGTCTATACCTTGAAAGGTATGGCGGCGGGCCCCGACGCCTCCAGCATCACCAAGGGAGAGCATCCATCATCACCAACGCCTTCCCGTCAGTGAGACGGGTCAGAACGCTTGGAACGGAGCCCGGCACCTGTAGCAGTCCCGAACACAAGCTCCTCGATGACGCCGTCCATCCCGTTGCCGTGAAGTCTCGGAGGGTTGCTTCCGGTTCCGGGTGGGACTGCAATCGCCAGACTCCAGCCGGAGACCTCGAAGGATGAGCTGCCTTCGGAGACGTCATGGCCAGGTAAAGAGCACGCGGGACGCGGCTCCGCTCATATGGGATCATCCGTCGCGCCGCGCATCATGCTTTCGAGCCGTTCGCGGTCGAGGATCGTCACCTTCCGCGGCGCCAAGGCGATGAGCCCCTGGCCGGCGAGGTTGCGCAAGAGGCGCGACACGACCTCGCGAATCGTGCCCAGATGCCGGGCAAGCTTGTCCTGCGAAAGGTGGACAACGCCCGTCTCATCCGCCTGCGCGAAGAGGAGCAGCACGAGTCGTTCCTCCTGCGGCAGCCGCATTGCCCCTTCGAGAAGCTGCAGGAGCGAGAAGACGCGCTCGGACAATTGCTCGAACAGGAAGCGCTGGACTGCGGGCTCCCGGGCGAACGCTTCGCGAAACAATGCCCCGGAAATCGACAGGATCTCTGCGCCACCCTCGTCGGCCGATGCCCAGGCCGGATAGGGTATTTCAGTGAACAGGCTATTGAGAGCCAGGATGCAGCTCTCCCCCGGTTGGATCCAGTAGAGTGTCCCCTCGCGCCCGTCCAGACCGATGTAATAGACCCGGATCGCGCCGGAGCGGACGAAATAGACGCCGTTCACTGAGTCGCCGGGATGAAGGATGTCAGTTCCCGGCGGCACAATTGTCCGTGTCATGTCGGTAAGCAGCCGGTCTCGCGTTTCGGGTCGCATCTCGCGGGCAAAGGAAAATGAGTCAACGATATCTTCCGAAACCTTCATCGGGCTCTCGCATTCGCGGCTGACGTCAAGCGGGCTTTCTCGAAAGAAACATATCGCCTGGCGTGACCGTAGTCACCTCGGTAATGGTCTCGAACGGCAGGCCGACCCGTTCGTGTACCCGGCGCACAGCTTCTGCGTCGGGCGCCATGTTGAAACAGAAGGCACGCCCTTCGTCAAAGCCGACGTGAATGCGCAGGCTGACGACCCCCTCTTCCGCGCATACCGCTTCGTAGGTCTCATAGAATCCGGCGAAGTCTTCCTCGGAAATGCCTGCGGGGAAGGTGTCGCTCGTCTCGTCATGAGTGTCGATGAAGAACTTCATTTTCTGCATTGTCCTGCTCCGTTTTACTACCGGCACATGTCGCACCGAACGTCCTTATGCATGAGGCCGGCCGCGTCTACTGGAGCATTTGCTACATCGCCTTCCGCTCGCGGTTCCTTACACTCGGAACCGGACGGACCCTCGCTGTCGCGTGAACGGGTGCGTATTTTTTTAGCAGCGGATAGCTGTTGGGACGACGACTATGTTGCTCATTCTCATTGTCATGTTCATCGGTGCTTGCATCGGCTTTCTTGCACTTTTCCTGATTTCAGGAGATCTGGCACACCGCAGCGGGTTAACAGGCCCCAGGCGGTTCATGCTTTCGGCCGGCCTTGGCATGGGCGTGTTCGCCATTTCAATCAAGCTGTTGTTAATCGGCCTCCTGATGACGACTACGAAGGACCATAGCCCCGCACCGCAGCGCATGGCGGTGGTTGACGCGGCGAATTTTCCAGCCGGCTATTTCGAGTCCTCCTATACCGGGAAATGGTATACCCTGCCCATTGTGGCGCCCACACCGGACGGCAATGCGCTTGATCCCGGCATTGTCCACCTCGGAAAGCGCCTCTTCAATGAGCCGAGACTGTCGGTCGACGGTAAGATCGCCTGCAGTTCCTGCCACAAGCTCGAGGCCGGCGGCGACGACAACACCGCCGTATCGACCGGCATCGACGGGCTTCGCGGCGACAGGAACGCTCCCACGGTCGTAAACGCGGCATTCCTCTCGCACCTGTTCTGGGACGGCCGTGCTGCCTCCCTGGAGGAACAGGCCAAGGGCCCTCTCGTCAATCCCGTGGAGATGGGAATGGCGTCGCACGCGACAGTCGAGGCGGCGGTTCGTGCGATGCCCGGCTACCCGGAGGAGTTCGCCCGCGCCTTCGGCGCTCCGGATGCTGTCACCATCGACAACATCGCCTTCGCAATCGCGAGCTATGAACGCACGCTGATTTCTCCCAATACGGATTACGATCGCTTCGTGCGCGGTCAAACGGACGCTTTGAGCCCATTGCAGATCCGGGGCATGGCCCTATTTGCGGGGCTTGGATGCCGCAGCTGCCATCGCGATCCGACATTCAGCGCTGCCGGGTTGGTTAAGGCCGCGGGTATCCGCAAGCCGTTCCCGGTATTTACCGACAGCGACTATGTACGCAAATATGATCTTCTCGCGGACAAGGGTTCCAGGACGACCGCGGATAGCCAAAGTGCCGGTCTTTGGCGCGTTCCTTCTCTTCGCAATGTCGCTCACACGGCGCCTTATTTTCATAACGGCTCGGTGACAACACTCGAGGAGGCCGTCCGCGTTATGGCTGCGACCCAGCTTGGCTTGCGGGTCGATCCGGCGCGTGAAACAGAAACGCCGGAAATCGAATGGAATTCCAAGACAAGAAAGCTGACCCCCTATCGCCCACACGTGCTGACTCAACGCGATATTGATTCCCTGATTGCGTTCCTGGATGGCCTTTCAGTGTTCACATCCGAATCCGAATTGAGGGGGAGATGAAGCGCCTCAGTACCTGGGGTGAACTGATCACATCACGGAACCCTAACCGCCAGACCACCGAGATTCACATCCGCATCGCGGTAATGAACCGCTTCTCGGCCCTCGGTCGACCGAGATAACTCATGCCCCATAGCCGACGCGAGGAAGTGGCAGGAACGTCCTGTCGCTGAGTTGAGTAACAACGCCCGCGCCGCCCTTCCCGCGCGAAAATTCGGAAAGGTCATGCGCCGCGGTAAGCAGTTCGGGAGCTAATAATGCCACAGCTCAACGTTTCGCGACGTAGCCAGCCTCCCAGGGCACTGCCGCTTTGCCAATTCCACCAGCTCGGGATTCGGCGCAGTCGGCGCCCTTTAAATCAGGAGAGCTTGACAGTCTGGGATGACTTTGCATAGTGAGTGAGTAATTACTTTCTTTCGTGATGGCGTGCAATTTCCGCCAGACTTCTCAGGATACCGTTCCACATGTCTCTATCCCGCAATCTCCTTGTGTCGGCACTTCTGGGACTTGGCATCATACCGATCCATTCTGCAGCAGCGGCACAGATGACCAACGAGCAGATTGCGCGCGAGATCGTCGGCAAGGAAATGACTGCTAGCCGCAACGGCATAAGTGTGCGCTTGCGTTACAGTCCCGATGGTACCGTCACGATAAGGACCATGTTCATGTCCGGCTCCGGTACATGGAAGTTTGGCGCGGACGGCCTCTGCATGGATATGACAAGCGGACCGAAGCGCGGCCGGACATGCGTTTCTTTCGAGAATCTGGGTGACAAGACATATCGCAATTCCGAAGGACTGGTCCTGACGGTGCAGAACTAGAAACTGGTCCTTCGTGGGGCCGCTTCGATTGAGGGAACCGCGGTGAACAACGCAATTCTGCTGGTCACGGCATTCAAGGAAGAGACCGTCTGGGTATTCGTGCTCCGCGCTGTCGGGATCTCCGTGCGAGCGCGCGTCCGTCCTATCTTCCTCCCGGTCTCGCTGACGATATTCGGCATGATGCCCCTAGCTGCCGAAATCTGGTCCCAGTCAAGCATTGAAGCCTCGAATGATCTCGGTTGTGTTCGGGCCTCCGGATTTAACGACGCTGGCATTGCCGGACTTGCCGGCGCTGTACGGTCATCCTTGCGAAATGGGATTGGCGCGGAGGAACGCGATGTAGCCGATGTGTGTACCCCAGGCAGCATGTGGTCAGTCTCTTCACCGGCCACCGGAATGCGGATCAGTGACTTGACGGCAAAGTTCTCCTCCGTCGCTCTCGGTGACTTGTCCGATGAACGCAAGCTTCAAGTGAAGGTTGATGCCAGGCTGGTCCGCATGGGGATGATTGATGCGTGAAGTTCACGCCGCCCGGGCGCAACCATTTGGAGTGGCAGTATCACAAATGTGTTTCGAATTTCGGGAAGGCAATTTTGCTGGCGGGACGAGGAATGGCTGGATGTCTCCACGCCGTTATTGGTGCGTCTCATTTTCACTAGTCATCTTGATGGTCATGCTGAGTGGTTGCGCGAGCCCTCCCCGTGCGCCGCTCACGGCCGAAGCTCAGAAGACAGCCAAGATCGATGGTTTTTCCAAGATCCGGTTCTGGGGTGATGGATCGGCGGATGAGCCAAATTCAGGGACACCAGTGCCTAATCCTCCGATTCGGTCAGGCCGAATCTCGTACCTGGCGCTATCGGGAGGCGGCTCTGGAGGAGCATTCGGTGCCGGGATCCTAGCCGGCTGGACGGTGGCCGGTACTCGGCCAACCTTTGATGTGGTGAGCGGAGTGAGTACCGGAGCCCTGACGGCGCCGTTCGCGTTTCTCGGGCCGACCTATGATCCCGCTCTCAGGGAAGTATACACAAGCGGAATTGCCGAAACACTTGTGAGCCCCCGACCGATCATGGGGCTTGCCGGATCCGGACTCTGGGATCCCGCACCGCTTCGCCGCCTGGTGGAACACTACGTCACCAACGATATGCTCCAGCAGATTGCGGCCGAACATTCCAAGGGTCGCCGTCTGCTGGTGGTCACGACCAATCTGGATGCGCAACGAACCGTCATCTGGGATATGGGTGAGATAGCCGCGCAAGGCCACAAACAGGCGTTGACTCTGTTCCGCAACGTGCTGATTGCCTCGGCCAGCATCCCGGCAGTATTCCCGCCAGTGATGATTGACGTAACGGTCGAAGGCAAGCGGTTTCAGGAAATGCATTCCGACGGAGGCGCCACCACACAATTGTTTACGGCACCCGAAACCCTGCTGGCATCTACGAGAGTCAATCCGCATATAAAATCAAAGAGAATTGACCTCTATATCATTCTTAACAATATGCTTGATCCGGAATTCGAGGTCGTGAAATCAAACACACTGGCCATTGCCGGAAGAGCTTATTCAACCCTTATCAAGACCCATGCACGGTCCGCGGTCAATGCGGCATATACGTTGACGCAGCGCACAGGATTTGGATTCAATCTCACGTATATCGATCAAGTCGTTCCCTATTCAATCAGCGATCCATTCAACACTCAGTACATGCGTCGTCTATTCACGATCGGCTATGAGAAGGCGCAGTCCGTGGACTTCTGGAACAAAAGCCCGCCTGCTGTGAGCAGCCGAACATACGCACTGCAAGGGCAATCGTCACTCGGCGGATTTCGTCGAGACAATCGCTAAACCGGTCGTCATGGGGGTTTGGCGACGACGCCCTCGAAGCTCGAACATTGTCCGCCGGCCGCGCGACCTTGGCATTCGCGTCCTCATAGCCCTTGAGCACCGGGCCGAGCCGTACCGCAGTGCCGACCACCTTGTCCGACAAACCAAGGAGATAGAGTGTCTCGGTCGAGCTCTGGCCTAACGACACGGCACGCGCCGGCGCCTTCTTAAAGGTGATATCACGGCCGCAGCTGTTGATCGTCAACGGATAACCTGTGTCAGCAGCGGCTGCACCGTACATGTCTCCGGAGAACAGAAGGGAGACCGCGCACATTTCCGCACGAGAGAGGTTCTTGATAGTAAAGGCCATGCGCATTCCCTGAATTGGCCGTGGCTCCGTCGCGGTCGAAACGGCCGAGCTCACAACGCCGGGCCGGTATTCAGACAGATCGAACCGTGGTCGTGATCAGGGAATCCGCCCGCAAAGTCGCAAGTGATAGATATATCTAACTCCTGTTCAGGGCATCCCCGCCCATGACGATGGATCAGTGCTTGACAGCACGTCTCCTGGCTCACGAACTGGCACCGTTTATCTTCCTTCCCAGATCATTCGGGCCAGTGGCGAGGCGCCTCAGGCGCCATCACGATGAACGGCAGTCCGCTTACAGTTGCGGGAGCCGCCTCGCACATGCAATGGGAGAATGAACTCTCGGTCAACACAGTATCCCTTGCGCAAATTGGAACCGAGGGCCGTGTCAATGTTTGCAGCCGAGGTCCGATGCCTTCACCTGATCGCATCGACATGGGAAAGGAATCGGCGATATCGCATTGCCTGACCCCGATCTTGTCCGACTCAGTCAAAAACAAGGGAAACTAGGGTGCCCCCTAGCTTGCGGGTTGCTTTTCACACGAAGGTGAATCAGCACCGACGGTTGACCTCTTGAGGTCTATGCGTAAGACATTGATTTACATAGACGAAAATTGGATTCACGCGTGCTTGCAAACAGGGTCGCCAATGACCCGATCCCGACTAAAGGTCTGCCTGTAAAATCATGTATTTGTTGCCTTTCGGCTGGGGGCAACCTTCTGCGCAGGTTCACAGTCGTGCTGGCGCAGGGACCATCGTGCCACAGCCAGCCGCCGCACCCCAGACGGACGGTCGACGCTACGTCTGAGAGCAGGTTTTCAGGGCGAAACCGACCATGACGCAGAGTCGACCTTCCTGCTGGTATTTTTCATACGACACGCTAATGTACGGGCAGCGACCAGAGGGAGGCGACGTGGCGCTCGACTCGCACAAGATGGAACTGGATCCTTTGCAACGCGGTCGCGAGACACAGCGGCTCCGGCTGTATTTTCTATTGCCGTTGGTTATCGCCATCCTGATTACCGAGATTGTGCCTATTACCGGCATCTATCTTTTTACGCATCGTAGCGTCGGTGTTGGCGGCATCCATCTCCAGTTATCTGCATTGGATCTCTATCGCGACACGATAGACCAGCACGCACACGCGCTGGAGACTACTATCGACATTCTCGTTCACGATGAAGACCTGCAAGATGGGTTGGCCCGCAAGGACCGCGAGGCACTTCTCGAGCACGCTGCCCCGATGTTCGACAGTATGAAACGCACATACGGCATCTCGCACTTCTATTTCACCGGTCCCGATCGCGTGAACCTGTTGCGGGTGCACGATCCGGAACGCCACGGTGATGTGATAAACCGGGTCACTACGAGGTTGGCCGAGCGCCGTGGCACAACCACGTATGGTCTCGAGCTCGGGCCTCTCGGTACATTCACGTTGCGGGTTGTCGCTCCCTGGTACGACCTCCACACCCGGCGCCTGATTGGCTATGTCGAACTCGGCATGGAAACCCCTGAAATGGTGGACCGAATTCGCGAATCCCTCGGAGCTGAGTCCTTTGTCCTCATTCGAAAGGAATTCCTGGACCAAGCTGGTTGGGAAGAGGGAATGGGCGTATTCGGGCGCCGGGCCGACTGGAACAGATTTCCCCAGTATGTGGTAAGCAGCCAAACGCTGCCGGCAATTCCGCAGGAACTCGCGGGGCGCTTTGAACGTGGCGAAATGGAGACAGCGCCAGATGAACCGGCCATTCAGTTCGCCCAGCGCTTTTACCGGCCATTGTTCGTTCCAATCAATGACGTCGGCGGTCGCACTGTCGCCACCATTGCGCTGCTCGTGGACGTTTCCAACGAAGTCGACGCCGCCCGGCTGGCGCTTTTGCTCGGCGGCATCGCCTATCTGGCCGGCGGCGTCCTGCTCTTTATAGTTTTCTACCGTCTTGTCGGCTGGATTGGACAGCGCATCGAGGACAACGAGCGCAAGCTCCACGAGCTTGCGGCCATCGACAAGCTTACTGGCCTCTTCAATAACCGGATTTACCAAGCGAGCCTGACAAACGAGATCACACGCGCCCAACGCTTTGGTCACCCGATCTCCGTTCTCATGCTGGACATCGACCACTTCAAGGAGGTCAATGACACATATGGTCATGTGGCCGGGGATAGAGTCCTCGAGAGACTCGGGCATCTGCTGAGGGAATACACCTGCACCGGCAGTAGCGTGTGTCGCTATGGTGGTGAAGAGTTTGCCATTATCCTGCCCGAACTTGGGGCCGAGACTGCCATGGAAACGGCAGATCGGTTGAGGGCTATTGTCGAACAGACCGATTTCGACATCGGCGAAGACCGCAGGATCAAGGCTACGGTCAGTATCGGCGTCGCGGCATTTCCCGAGTCGGCAGCAACGGCAGAGGAACTCACGAAGGCTGCCGATGCAGCGCTTTATACCGCCAAGGGAGAGGGGCGTAATCGGGTGTCGCGATACCGAAATTCTTCTATGAGAGCGAGTGACTCGCGCGTTCCAACCTGAAAGAAGGTTGCGAGAATTTCTCCGAAGACGAATATCAAGCCGGGTGGAAATGGTAGAGGACATCTGCCAGCGTAACATGCCGTCGCGTGCGCTGGAGGGCGGCGTCGCGGTCGGCTGGCGCATCCGCTAAAACATCGAGGAAGACCTTAGGTCTGCTCGCAAGAAGCACGACATCAGCCTCTACCCGCAAGACACCAGGCGCCTGTATACGGCGGGAAACCAAGAGGGGCCAAGGAGCGCCGACATGGACCAACGCGGCCACATGGTGCGCATCTGCTTATCGTACAGAGTCACTCAGAGCGATCCGTCAAACTCTATTTCGGCTATTCTCGAAATAGAGTTTGACAGGCGCGATAAGGCGAACTAGATTATTTCCATGAATCTCGAATTAGTATCATCGCAGATGGAATCGTTGGGCAACCCGACGCGGCTGCGCATCTACCGAATGCTCGTGCGCGCGGGTTACGATGGCCTTCCGGTGGGCGGCCTTCAGCAGAAACTCGACATTCCCGGCTCGACGCTCTCGCACCACTGCAAGAATCTGCTCGACGCGGGGCTCATGACCCAGGAACGGATTGGAACAACGCTGGTCTGCAGGGCGAACTACAAGGCGATGTCCGCTCTCATCGGCTACCTCTCGGATGAATGCTGCGCTGACGGCGCCTGCGAGGATCTCCGGGAGGCAGCCAAAGCCTGATTTTTTTACCGTCTTATTTCGATCTTGCTAGAATTATGGAAGGAGAAGATGAATGGAATCGATCAAGAACCTCCCCGTCGCCATCATCGGTGCGGGACCTGTCGGTCTTGCTGCAGCAGCTCAGCTCGTTCGCCGCGGCCTGAAGCCGTTAATCCTCGAGAGCGGCCCATCAGCCGGAACCTCGCTGCGGGCATGGGGGCATGTGCGCCTCTTTTCGCCGTGGCGTTATGTCGTAGAGACCGCCGCTGCCGAACTGCTCCGTTCCACCGGATGGAACGCACCAGACGACGATGCCCTTCCGACCGGGACAGAGATCGTCGAGCAATACCTGGAACCGCTGGCTCGCGTTCCGGAGCTTGCGAAGAACATCCTGTTCGACGCGAAGGTCAGCGCGATCACCCGCCAGGGGCTCGACAAGGTGGCCAGCCAAGAGCGCGACGCGGCTCCCTTCCAGATCAGATACACCGACAAAACGGGCACGGAGAGATCCGTAATCGTTCGCGCAGTCCTCGACGCTTCCGGTACCTGGAGCCGGCCGAGCCCAATGGGCGTCGACGGGCTGCCGGTAATTGGCGAGAAAGGCGCCTCCGACAAGATCGCCTACGGCATCCCTGATGTCACCGGACGAGACAAGGCCGACTATGCCGGCCGTTCCGTCCTTGTGGTCGGGAGTGGACACTCGGCCATCAATGTCGTGCTCTCACTCCTTGATCTGCAGGCAACCACTCCGGCCACGAAAGTACTCTGGGCACTCAGGCGAAACCGCATCGAGCGGCTGCTTGGTGGTGGACTGAACGACCAGCTGCCGGCGCGTGGCGATCTGGGCCTGGCGGCCAAGGCGGCAATCGAGAACGGCCGCGTCAAGCTGCTGGCACCATTCTCCGCCCAGTCAATCCGGACCAAGCGTGATGCTCTGGAGGTCGACGCATTGCTTGGCGGCCAGCCTGAGCGACTGGCCGTGGACAGGATCATCGTCGCGACCGGTCTCCGTCCCGATCTCGATATGCTGAAGGAACTCAGAATTGACGTTGATCCGGCGGTGGAAGCCCCTCGCAAGCTCGCACCGATGATCGACCCCAATCTCCATTCCTGCGGCACCGTCCCTCCGCATGGTGTGGTCGAACTGATCCAGCCGGAGCAGGGCTTCTTCATCGTCGGAGGGAAATCCTACGGACGGGCGCCGACCTTCCTCATGGCGACTGGCTATGAACAGGTGAGATCGGTCGTGGCGGAACTTGCCGGCGACCACAAGGCCGCGCGGGAAGTTCACCTCGTCCTGCCGGAAACCGGCGTCTGCAATGTGTCGACGTCGCCTTCGGCGGCATCGTCCGCCGGGGGGTGCTGTGGCAGCCCTGCTCCGGCAATGGTCGACGCCTGCTGTGTCGCCGACGTCGGGGTCAGGGAGGCTGGCAAGTCCGGTTGCGGTTGCGGCTCGACCGCACTGAAGCAGAGCGAAACGGCACCCGCCCAATAAATGGGCCGGCCAGCGACCGCGCGCCTCATTTGGGCGCTCGGTGCGACGCAGATCAACGGCTACGGTTCGCTCCACTACTCGTTCAGTATTCTCGCGCCGGATATGGCGCGCGAGTTCACTATGCCGTCTGACCGGTGTTCGGATTGCTCTCGGCAGCACTCACGGTCGCAGGCATGTTTGCGCGCAAGGCTGGACGATGGGCCAACCGATACGGCGCAGGACGCCTGGTGGTCCCCGGCTCCCTGGCGGCGGGCCTCTCGCTTGCGGTTACCGCGGCCGCTGCCAATGTCGTCGTCTTCGGTGCTGTCATGATCACTATGGAAGTCTCATCGGCATTCGTCTTGTACAGCACGGCCTTAGCCGCGATCGTCCCGACCGGCGGAAGCAATGCGCAAAAGAGCACCACAATCTGGTCCACTCGATGAGCCGCCGTGGAAACTGCCACGACAACGCGGTCGCCGAAAGCTTCTTCAACCTTCTGAAGCGCGAGCGGATACGCCGCAGGGTCTACCCTTCGCGTCACGAAGCCCGCCAGGACGCGTTCAATTGCATTGAATGTTCTACAACCCGAAACGCAAGCACGTTCTCAATGGGAGGCTGTCGCCCGGTCCACGCAAAATCATCTCCGGCCAAGGCACTCGGGCTCCCCTTGTTGGCCGCAAGCTTCTGCAATCCAAGGTGCTCGAAGTCGAGCTCAGGATCCGGGGTATCCTACGCGGCTATCGATTAAAGGGCGGCGAAATGAGCCGACGGCGTTTTGATGCGCGCATCCGCGAATGGATTACAGGACATGCGACATTGTCTCTATTTTATTGCAGCAACCATCGTTGCGGGCTCGCCGTAGATATCTGTCAGGCTGACAGACCTGGTCGCGTCATAGCTGGATTTTCCCACAGCTCCGTGCAAGACTTTAAGCCGGGGAGAAGATGATGTTCACATCAAATCACTGGGCGATGCTGCACGCGATGTCTCGACGACTTACCGGCTATGCTTTCGCACTGACACGTGACCGGGACAAAGCAAGCGACCTGGTTCAAAACGCGATCATCCGAGCGATGGAAAGCAGGAAGGTGCCGGACGATGACGTTGCGTTCCGTGTATGGATCGCCCGCATCGTTCGCAACTTGTGGATCGACGAGCACCGCGCGCACCTGCGCCAGAACGCCTGGCTGTCTGCCTCGCACCCCGAGGGCGCCGATTTCCCTGCGGATTTGCCGTCGGAAGACCTGATCCTGAACAGAATGGTGATCCGGCAGGCATTCTTTGCGCTCGGCACCGATCACCGCGACGTTCTGGCGCTGGTTGACATCGCCGGTTTCAGCTATGATGAAGCCGCAAAGCTACTCGATGTGAACCGAGGAACCATCATGAGCAGGATTAGTCGCGCGCGTGAGAAGCTCTTGCGACAGCTTTCCGACGAAGGCATCGTTCCCCTCCGCGCGAGCGCCGCCCGGAGAGGCCGACATGACGGATGATCCGGTCTCCTTCGAGACCCTGAGCGCCTACGTGGACGGCGAGCTGTCGCCCAAGGAAGCGGCACGCGTCGGACAAGCCGTCGCGGCTGACCCTGTGCTCGCGCGGCAAGTCTCGGTGCTGCAGGCCCTTCGGGCCGGTGTGTCTGCTATTGGCGGAGAAGCCGGACCAGTACAAGTTGACGCTCTTGAGCCCAAGACGCGCCGGTTCGGTGGGCGGCGACTGGCCGGATTTGCGACAGTCGCCATGCTGTCATTGTCACCTGCTGCTGGCATTTTGTTCTTCCAGCCGGCCGAGATGGAGGGTGATCGCGTGCTTGCCGGTTCCCACCTGGCATCCACAAGTGACGTAGACCTGCGGCGAATGGCGAAGGCTTATGAGTCATGGGGTGCGCCGGCATCACAGGGCGACGCGACCGTCGCCCCGACGGATCCAAGGCTTTCCCGTATGATCGCCGCAACCGGGCTGCGGCTCGTGGAGACCGGCAGCGTCACGTTGCAGTCCGGGATCACTGCGAGCCAGGCCAACTATATTGGTCCGAACAGCTGCCGGCTCAGCCTGTTCGAAATCCCCGCATCGGGTACAGTCCCCGCCACGACGCCACTGGTCATTGAGACCCTGAACGATCTTCAGATAGCGCGCTGGTCGGCAGCGCGACACTATGTCGTGATTTCCCACGACATGAATCATGCACGATTTGCTGCAATTGCAGGATCGCTCACGACTGCGACACAGCGTGACGGCGTGAACGACAACAACCTGATCGCTGTTCTCTCCCTCGCCCGAGAACACTGTCTGGGCTGATCGGAAATAACAAAATTCTGTTGGCCACGGAATAAATCCGGTGGCCAAATCGTTCTTTCTCTCGTTGGACCATCCATCTGATGGTCCAGGCAAACGCTAAGAGGGAGGAACTTATGGTAACCAGAAGGCAGATGCTGATCGCTTGCGGTAAGACCGCGATCGGCATGGGCATGGGGTTTGGACTGTTAGGCGGGAAAGGTATTGGCGCAGCCTTTGCGGAGACAGCGCAATTGCCCTTCGAAAATGGTGAGCGCCAACTCGTCGTCTATCCAGGCAAGCGCCCGATGATCGGGCTGAGTGCAAGACCGCCGCAGCTCGAAACCCCGTTCGAGGTGTTCAACGAGGGTATATTGACGCCCAATGATGCGTTCTTCGTACGCTATCACCTTGCGGGCATTCCAACCGAGATCGACCCCGAAACCTTCCGGCTGGAAGTTTCCGGACGGGTGCACACGCCGCTTTCGCTGTCCCTGAAGGAGCTGAAGACCGCGTTCGACCCTGTCGAAATCGTGGCTGTCCACCAATGTTCGGGCAACAGCCGCGGCTTCGTCGAACCGCGTGTTGGTGGCGGGCAACTCGGAAATGGCGCCATGGGCAATGCACGCTGGACGGGCGTCGCGCTGCGCACCGTTCTCGAACGGGCTGGCGTCGAAGACGGCGCGATTGAGGTCGCCTTTGGCGGGCTGGACGGACCGGTGAACCCGGACACGCCGGACTTCACAAAATCGCTCGGGCTCGATCACGCAATGGACGGTGAGGTTATGCTGGCCTGGGCCATGAACGGCGAGGACCTTCCCTGGCTGAACGGTTTTCCGTTGCGCCTGGTCGTTCCGGGCTATTACGGCACCTATTGGGTGAAGCACCTTGACCGGATCGAAGTCCTTGATGCGCCGCTCGAGAGTTTCTGGATGAAGACGGCGTACCGCATTCCGGCAAACGACTGCGCATGCGTCGAACCGGGCAAGACGCCCTCGGCGTCGGTTCCCATCAACCGGTTCAGCATTCGCTCCTTTCTGACCAGCCATGCCGACGGAACCTCGGTGCCGGCCGGCGAGGTAGCGCTGCGCGGTATCGCATTCGACGGCGGCCATGGCATCACTGACGTCGCGGTCTCGAGCGATGGTGGCTCAAATTGGCAGTCCACGCGATTGGGCGATGATCTCGGACGCTACTCCTTCTGCGAATGGACTTCGTCGCTACGCCTGAAGGCGGGACAACACCAGCTGATGGTGCGCGCGACCAACCGCATCGGCCAGACCCAGCCCGCCTCCGCCCTCTGGAACCCCGCCGGCTACATGCGCAACGTCATCGAAACGACGCGGCTGACCGCAGTCTGAAGGAGCATGCCATGAAATCCACCCTGCCAGTGTTGCTGTCATTGATGGTCGTTACCACACCCGCTCTTGCGCAACCGATAACTTACGAACTGCCTGAAGAAACTGCCGTGCTGAAGCCCGGCCCCGAGCCCGGCTACTCGGCGGCGGGGGCCAACTGCTTCGCCTGCCATTCGGTTGACTACATCGCCTATCAGCCACCAAGGAAAGGCGCTGCCTTCTGGGAAGCGGAAGTCGCCAAGATGATCAAGGTGTATCACGCAACGATCGACGAGGCCGATGCAAAGGCGATTGCGGCCTATCTTGCCGAGACCTACTGACGCGGATATGGCCCGGCCGTAACACAGGAATGCCGCGCCACGGCGCGGCATCCCATATCAAACTACAAGTGTTGGTTCATGCCAGAACACCGCACCTCATCGTACACGATGGCCGAGCGAGCCATTCTCAGGCAGACTTGAGCTTGGGGTCAGTCACAGGGGCATGATCAACTCGTCGCGGCCTCGCTCGCGAGACGCCGGACGCGGGCTCCCACGATTCCGTCGTTCAACGAGGCGAAGACTAAAAAGTGTCGCAGTATCCTCGTCGCGGTCGTTCAAGAGATTACCCTCGATGTCGTTGGTGACCAAGCCTAGGCTGCCTTAGGCAGCAACGGCAAGGCATCCTTACGAGTTCTCCCTCGCCCACGAAGTAAAAGGCCCGATTAAGATCATAGCAAATTCTATGTCTTCCAATCTCGAGATGGCAATTTCGATCTGGCAGCGACCATGTGGGTACAAGCCCCGTACGATCGGCGACCTGCCCTTTGATCATCCTGCCGCATTCCTGTATGATCCTTCCAGAAGTCCGGCTCTCCGAAATGCCGGAGTTACGCGCCTCGGCATAGGCACAACCGAAGCCTCCTCACACCGAGCGATGCCGCGAAAATCGTCTGAACAAGACGCCTGACGAAACCGCCACCCAAATCACTTTACGTTGTCAGCAGCTGTCAGGGCCGCAATCTCATCAGTGGTAAAGCCGGCCTTGCCAAGCACCTCCGCGGTATGGGCACCCAGATCTGGCGCTGGAAGGCGCACTTCGCAGGGGGTGCGGTCCAGCTTTACCGGAAAGCCCAGCATCCGCACCGCGCCGTGGCCCGGATGGTCGACAGTGATCGCCATCTCCTGTTCCACGATCTGCGGATCGGCAAACACCTCGTCAAGACTCTGGACCCGACCACACGGTACACCAGCTGCGTTCAGCCGCGCGATCCAGCCCTCCTGCGTGTCTTGGGCTAGGCATTCGTTCAGGATGCCATGCAGTTCGGCCCGGCGGGCAAAGCGTTTGGGATTGGTATCGAAGCGCGGGTCATCCATCAGACCTCCCAGGCCCAGTGTATCGAGCAGCCGGCCCAGAATGGTGTCGTTCGACGGGGCGATAGCGATTTCTCCATCCGAGGCACGGAAAAGACCGTAGGGAGCGACCAGCGGGTGATCATTGCCGGTGCGTTCCGGCGGCCGGCCGGTGGCGAAATATTCGGCCGCGATATAGGCCATCGTCGAAAGTGCGCCATTCACCATTGCCGCCTCGACCCTCTGGCCTTCGCCGTCGCGGTCGCGGCCGTGCAGGGCGCTGACGATGCCGAAGGCGGCATAAAGTCCGGCCAGAAGATCCGTCATTGGTTGTGCCATGCGCATCGGCTCCCCCCCGGGGGCACCGTTGGTGGCCATAAGCCCGCTCATCGCCTGGGCGATGAAGTCAAAGGCAGGGCGGTCCACATAGGGGCCGGAACTGCCGAAACCGTTGATCGAACCAACCACCAGTCGCGGATTGATCGCGGTCAGGACATCGGGCGGGAAACCCATCCTGGCCAGGGTTCCGGGGCGGAAATTCTCAACCAGCACGTCGGCGTTTTCCAAGAGCCGCCGCAGGGCCGTGCGCCCTTCGGGTTGGTAAAGGTCAAGTACGACCGATTTCTTGTTGCGGTTGAACGCCGCAAAATACCACGACAGGCCGTCGCGGATAGTTCCCTGGGCGCGGACGGGATCGCCTTCAGGGGATTCGATCTTGATCACCTCGGCGCCCATGTCGCCAAGCAACATCGCGCAGAAAGGGCCGGATAGCACGCGGGTCAGGTCGATGACACGGATGCCGTCAAGGGGCGGACGCATCATTTCCGGACACCCCCACTGGAGGAAGGCACAGCGGAGCGCGGATGAAGCTTCAACCGCGGACCCGCCCGCATCATCTGGCCGGGAAGCGGATAGCCCAGGATGTCTTCTATCCGGCGGGCGACGCTGGCCACTGTCTCGCCGTTCACGCCGGTTTCGACCCCGCATTCATCCAGCAGATAGATCAGATCCTCGGTACAAATGTTGCCCGTGGCACCCGGTGCGAAGGGGCAGCCGCCAAGGCCGCCCACGCTGGATTCATAGGTGGTGATGCCTTCCATAAGTCCGGCATAGACGCATGCCAGGCCGACGCCGCGCGTGTTGTGAAAATGCAGGGCGATCTCCATCTCGGGGACGGCGGCGCGCAGCGCGCGCACCCGTTCCTGTACCAGCGGCGGCGTCGCCATGCCGGTGGTATCGCCAAGCGTGATGCGCCGAATGCCAAGCGCGGCATAGGCGCGGGCAAGGCCGACAACATCCTGCATCTGCACGTCACCTTCGAAGGGGCAGCCAAAGGCCGTAGCGATGGCGCCCTTGACCTCAATTCCTGCCGCGTCGGCGATGCGGATTACGTCCGTGAAGCCTGCAAGCGAACTTTCGCGCGACTGGTTAACATTGGCCTGGTTGTGGCTTTCGGAAGCAGACAGGAACACCACCATCGCATCGACCCGCGCCTCCGCCGCCCGTTCGGCGCCCTTTGCATTCGGGACAAGCGCAGTCAGCTCCAGCCCCGGCACGCGCCTTGTGCCAGCCATCACCTCAGCGGCGTCTCGCATCTGCGGTACCGCGCGGGGGGAAACGAAGGATGTCACTTCGAAGCTGCGCAGTCCGGCGTCGATCAGGCCATTGACCATTTCGATCTTGATCTCGGTCGGCACCCATTGCGGGATGGCCTGCAACCCGTCGCGCGGGCCCACCTCGGTGATGCGCACGGTATCAGGAAAGTCCTTGATCATAACGGTCATGATGGCCTCCGAAAGAATTTGCAAGGTCGTTTTTATTGGTATACATATTTGGTATGGCAAAGGTCAATATAAAGACAACAGCTGAAACAACGGGCACGGACGGCACGGACGGGATCGCCACTCAGGTGTTCCGGCAGATCCGCGCGGACATCCTGTCGCTGACCCTTTCCCCTGGCGAGATAGTGGCCGAACGTGGACTTGAGACGCGCTATGGGGCCTCGCGCACCCCGGTGCGCGAGGCCCTGGCCCGGCTGATCGCCGACGGCCTTGTGGAACGCCACGGCCGCGGCTACCGGGTGACGCCGCTGGACATCGCGCAGCTACGCGAGCTTTTCGAATTCCGCGAGGAAATCGAGGCGATCGTGGTGCGCAAGGCATGTCAAACCGCCACACCCGAGAGCCTTGCCGCCTTGCAGGCCACGGCGGACCGCGGGCTTGAGAGTATGACTCCCGAACACTGGCTTGGCGCGGGGCTGGACATCCATGTTGAACTTGCCGTGCTGACCGGGAACCGCTTTCTGGTCGAAGCGGTGCGCGATGCCGTGGGGCGGGCGGTACGGCCGCGCTGGCTACTGGCCAGCGACGCCAGCGAACGGCGCACCGCGCACAAGGAACACAGCGAAATCCTGCGCCTCATCTCGGCGCGCGATCCTGACGGAGCCGAGCGAGCGGTGCGGGCACATACGCGGGCGGTCGGGGTCAGCATTCTTGCCGCGCTTGAAGATGCTCGCCGCATCCTTGGATCGCGCAGCTTTGCAGATGGCGAAGGCACCCCGCCTACAGTCCATCCAACCCGCGGGAGCGGCTGAAACGCCCCCGTATCATCCAACAGACAAAAGGGAGGAGCCAAATGTCTGATCTCAAGTATCTCTTCGGCGCGGGTGTCATCGCCCTCGCGCTTGGCGCGACAGGAGCTGGCGCGGCGGATTGCATCGCGCCAGCCGACCCCGGCGGCGGCTGGGATTTCACCTGCCGCACCGTGGGCGCGCTGCTTTTCGAGGAAAAGGTCGTCAATGAGCCCGTCCAGGTCACAAATATGCCGGGGGGCGTGGGGGCGGTAGCCTTTGCCCATGTCGCCTCCAAACGCAATTCCGAAGCCGAGCTTCTGGTGGCCACCTCGACCGTAGGGGTCACACAGATTGCGCAGGGCAAGTATCCCGGCGGGACCGACGTAGTGCGCTGGCTTGCCATGCTGGGTTCGGACGTTGGCGTGATCGCCGTGGACAATGATTCAGAACTCAAGACGCTGGATGACCTGATCGCAAAGCTGAAGGCTGATCCGGGTTCGGTTGCGGTCGCCGGGTCGTCGGGCGCGGGGGGCTGGGATCACATCCGCCTGCTGATGGTGGCTGATGCCGCCGGCATGAAGTCAGACGCGTACAAGGCCATCCGTTGGGTGCAGTTCGATGGCGGCGGGCCGGCCGTGACCCAGATGATGGGAGGTCAGGTCGGCGCGGTGTCCACCGACCTGGGCGAGATCGCGGGCTTTGTCCAGTCGGGCGACATCCGCATACTTGCAGCGCTGTCCGACGAACGGATCCCCGCCTTCCCCGATGCGCCCACCGCCAAGGAACAGGGCATCGACGTGATTGGCTACAACTGGCGCGGCTTCTACACCGGCGGCAAGGTTTCGGATGGGGACTATGACGCCTGGGTGGCCCGGCTAAAGACGCTGTACGATTCCGAGGCGTGGAAGAAAGCCGCCGCCGAAAACGGCCTTGTTCCGGTCTGGCGCGGCGGGGCCGAGTTCAACGACTTCGTCAAGGAACAGGCCCGGACGATGGAACGCATCTCGCGCGAGATCGGGGTGATCCAATGATGGACCGGCTGGTCGGACTGCTGCTTCTGGCATTGTCGATCAGCTATGGCGTGACCGCGGGTTCCTTTCAGGCCAGCTTCGGCGACCCTCTGGGGCCTGCGGCATTTCCGATGATCGTCGCCGTTCCGGCGGCGATCCTCAGCCTGGCGATGATGATTTGGCCGGGACCGGATGCCGTCTGGTCCCTCGGCCGGCCGATGCTGATGCAGGGCGCGGCGCTCGCTGTGCTGGTGGGCTATTCGCTGCTTCTGGAACCCCTGGGCTTTCCGTTGGCCACGGCACTAGGCGTCTCCCTTCTGGCGCGGCTGATAGGGTCCGCCTGGCTGCACGGATTGATGGCCGGTGCGGGGCTTGCCGGGATCCTTTTCTTCGTCTTTGACTGGCTGCTCAACCTGCCGTTGCCGGCACTGCCACAGTTCCTCGGATAATGTGATGGATATCTTGAACAACCTGGCGGCTGGCTTTGCCGTCGCCGCGACTCCGGTCAACCTTGCGCTAGCCGTATTCGGCTGTTTCATCGGCACGCTGGTGGGTGCCCTGCCCGGCCTTGGCCCGGTGAACGGGGTAGCGATCCTGATCCCCGTCGCCTTTGCAATGAAGCTGGACCCTGCATCGGCGATGATCCTGCTGACAGCGGTATATTACGGCACAATGTATGGCGGACGGATCTCATCGATCATGCTGAACATTCCCGGCGATGAACCGGCGATCATGACCACTCTGGATGGCTATCCGATGGCGCGGTCGGGCAAGGCGGCGCAGGCGCTTGGCATTTCGGCGATGGCCTCGTTCGTGGGGGCGACGCTGGCCACGGTTGGCCTGACCCTTTTTGCTCCGGCCCTGGCTAGGGTAGCGATCCACTTCGGTCCGGCGGATTATTTCTCGCTCTATGTAATGGCCTTTGCCACCGTGGGCGGGGTCGTGGGCGTAAACCCATTCAAGACGCTGATCGCGGCATTCCTAGGGCTGATGCTGGCCGCGGTCGGGCTGGATCCCGGAACCGGCATTGCACGCTATACCTTCGGCACCTTCCACCTTTATGACGGGTTCGATCCGATCGTGGCCATCGTCGGACTGTTCGCCATCAGTGAGGTACTGGTCTATTTCGAAACTGCCCACATCGGCGGCTCGCCCATGGTGCCGCTTGGACGGGCCATTCCGCGCCTGCGCGAAATGGTGCAGGGCTTCCCCGCCATGCTGCGCGGCGCAGGCCTCGGATTCATTGCCGGGGTGCTGCCCGGGGCCGGTGCCTCTCTCGGCGCTTTCATTTCCTACACCGCCGAAAAACAAATCTCGAACACGCATGACACCTTCGGCAAAGGTGATCCGCGCGGCATAGCCGCGCCCGAGGCCGGCAACAACGCCGCAGCGGGCGGAGCACTGATCCCGATGCTGACGCTTGGCGTTCCAGGTTCAGGCACAACGGCAGTGATGCTGGCGCTTCTGATTTCGCTCAACATCCAGCCGGGGCCGTTGCTATTCGAACGCAGCCCCGAACTGGTCTGGGGGCTGATCGCCTCGCTCTACATTGCCAATGTCGTGCTGCTGATCCTGAACATCCCGATGGTGGGCATCTTTACCCGGTTGCTGAGCCTGCCGCAGTGGCTGCTCATGCCGCTGGTGGTGATGGTGTCCTTCCTGGGCATCTATTCAATCAGCCATTCGCCCTTCGACCTGTTGGTGATGATCGCTTTCGGGGTGTTCGGCTATCTGCTGCGGAAACTTGATTTTCCGATGGTGCCGGTGGTTCTGGGTCTGCTGCTCGGGGCTGACATGGAAAACAACCTTCGCCGGGCGCTGTCAATTTCTGGCGGGGACTGGGGCATCCTGGTCCAGAGCCCAATTGCGCTTGGCATCTACACGGTAACCGCCGTGATGCTGGCGCTGGCCTTCCGCATGGCACGACGCAAGGTGTCGCCAGATCCGGCAGACTGACCGGGAGACCCCGCCAGGAGGGCTGGCGCAGCGGATGGACGCATTATGGCGCACCAAGCTCGGATAGAGTCAGGCCCCATTAGCCGACCTGACCATCCGACTTGGATACCTGAAGCTCCAGTACTGATGGGACAAAATGAGCAATCGGGAGACTAACGCAAGAGCGGAAGGCGTTGCTGGTGCCGCTTCTTTCCGAGGAGCATGGCAAGTCGTGTTGGGCGAGGGCCGACTTTTGCGCCGCACTTCTCATCTGGCAACGGCGGAGTAAAAAGCGTCCACGGGGCGGAGGTCTGGCCTTCTGGCGGGCTTTCTCGGCTCGTATCGGCAGCGACGCGCGCAAGAGTGACCAATACAGCGTCCGTGCCCCGGTGCTGAACACTCAGACAGTTCTCGAACCGCCACAACCAGACGGAGTGCTAATCAGTTCGTCGTCGCCCGTATGCCCGAACGGGTCTTCGCTCCAAGGGTACCGCCAATAGTAGCAGGACAGACATCGGTCTCTTTATTTCGCTTTCTCCCGACATAAGCGAGACACTCAGCGGTCTGGTCTTCCTTGTTCCATGAAACCCAAGCCCGATCCGGAAGTCGTCCCCCTAACCTTCTTCAAATCGATATCACAATCGGGAAGCTCGGGCGTCTGCTCTGAACCCCAAAAACTGGACCGTTCATAATTGGAGTTTTCCGCGATAATTTCCCGGCTGGGGAGAAAGAGCGGCAGCGATGCAAGCGATCCGCCTCAGGGAAATACAACAGCAGATAACGCGTCAGGATCCGACGCCATAATTCGGACTTCGATCTTGAGATCATTTTGTGGATCTTGGACAGTTCCTGAATGTCGTTGGTGCCGTGCAATACGGGGTCGTGATAGAACCGCTCCGCGTCAAGGGTCATCATAAGCAGGATAACCTGGGCAGGGCCATCGATCGGCTCCTTATCTTTCACAGCAAAGACTTCATACGCGATGTCCAGGGAAGGGCCGGCCATTCCATAGACAACGGCATGCTCTCGACGAGTTTGAACAACGGTCGCCTAGCGACTTCGATTTTTACAGGTCAGTCCGGCTCGGGCCGAGTTGCTTTCGTACGAGATTAGCCGACGATTAATTGGGGGAACACTGCGATCGCGGCCAGGATAGCGAGCATGACGCCAACAAACGGCAGCGCACCGACAAAAATCGACTCCAGTGAAGTCTTTTCGTACCCGAGAGTCGAATGCACCGTAAAAATCGAAATCCCGAACGGCGGTGTCAAAAGGCCTACTTCCACAGCGATCACCGTGATGATGCCGAAATGCGCCAGGTCGAAACCGAGGCTCTGCGCGATCGGCGCTGCAATCGGCACGACGATCAGCAAGATCGAGCTGCTGTCGAGAATCATGCCCAACAGCAGAATCAGGCCGACATAGACGATCAGGAAACCCGTGGCGCCCAGTCCGCTGCCCTGGACAAACTGTCCAATCGCCGAAGGGATGCCGGCGACCGCGAGCATCTGACTGTAAAAACTGGCTGCCACAAGCAGGACCAGAATGCCGACAGAAATCGTCCCGGTCTGGGTCAGGACGGCCCACCATTTCTTGAGGTCGAGGCTGCGGCGAACTATGGCAATCACAAGGGCTGCAAAGGCTCCGACGCCGCCGGCTTCGGTCGGAGTGAAGAAACCGCTGTAGAGACCGCCGAGCACGAAGACGACCAGCAGGACGATCGGCGTGAGTTTCCGGCCAACCTCGGCACCGCTCATCCTGGCACCGGGCTCACGCTTCTCCAGCTGGCTATCCAGATGCTGCTTGGTGAAGACGAAGCGAGGTGCAAAGCGCGCCATGGCCGTGATCAATGCTACAAAGCCGACAGCAAGCAGAATGCCGGGTACAAGGCCTGCTATGAACATGCGCCCGATCGATTGCTCGGCCAGAACGCCGTAGATGATCAACAAAAGGCTCGGCGGAATGAGCATTCCGAGAACCGAGCTGCCGGCGACAGTTCCGGCTGCGAACGAGGCACGGTAGCCGTGCCGGGTCATTTCCGGAACCGCGACCTTGGTGAAGACGGCAGCGGAGGCGATCGACACGCCTGTGACGGCCGCAAAGACCGTATTGGCTGCAACGGTCGCGACACCAAGTCCGCCGAGCAGGCGGCGCAGCAACGATTCGGCCACGTCGAACGTGTCTTTGCCGACGTTCGAGATACTGACGAGATGTCCCATCAACACGAAGAGCGGGATAGTCGCGAAGAGGTAGTTGGCAACACCGTTGTAGGCGGAGATCGACATGAGTTTCATGGCGAGGTCGAAATTCCCGCGAATGATCCAGACGCCCGCAAAGGCAACGGCCATGAGGGCGACGGCAATCCGCATGCCGAGCAGGACGAGCAAAAACAGCACCGCGATTAGAATTAGCCCGATCGAGATAGGTCCCATGTCACTTCGCCTTCGAATTACGGATGCAGGAGAGACTTCCGACCGCGGCTACGACGAAGGCGAGAGCAGATGCCGCCGAGCCGAACACGATGATCAAACGGAAAGGCAAGGTCGGAAGCGTCCAGACGCCCCGTACGCCGAAGAACTCCGACGTACGCCAGGCCTCCGCCGTATCAGGCCACGCCGCCAATGCGACCAGCGCGAACAGCCCCGCGCCGGCCAGCGCGAAGCTCATGTCGAGCAGGTGCGTTGCTCCTTCTGAATGATACCGCAGCATCCGTAAGAGAAAATCGGCCCGGATGAGGGTTTCGCTCAGAACCGCGGCGGGCAGCATCAGAAAGACGATCGCTACGACCGACCGCGCGGCGATCTCGGCCACGCCGGTGATCGGCGAGCCAAAGAGATTGCGGCCGAGAACATCGGCCACAATCAGCAGCATGATAGCGAATATCCAGACCGTCCCGACAGCCGCAACGGCATTCAGAGCGGCCTGCAATACTCGTCGAAACGGCGAACCGTCCGTAGTCGTAACCGTGTCAACCTGCATTCTAAATCCCGTGCTCGAGCGTTGTCGGCCTGCATGGCTGGTCCGCGTCTGGCGCCGGCTTACGCCTCGACCGACCAGTCGCGCGCGGGCTTGATGCCGCGTGCCTTGAGTTCGGAGAAATAGGCCTTCAACACAGCCGAAGCCGCCGGACCGTTGGAATCAAGCCACGGCTTTGCGACATTCGGCAAGGTGTTTGCCCATTTCTCCTTTTCCACATCCGACAGATCGCTGACCTTAAGGCCTGCGGCAACCATTTCCGACATCGCCTTGGTGGCCCGCTCGGTGACGTATTCGCCATGCTTGCGCGAAGTGATGCGACCGGCTTCGCGCAACGCCACCTGGACCTCCGACGGCAGTCGGTCGTGGAAGGTCTTGTTGACGGCGATGCCGCCAAAATACATCGAACCGAAACCGACACGGGCCAGATGCGGCGCGACCTCGTAGACGCGGGTCGGCTGGATACCACTGGCAAAAGACAGAGTGCCTTCCGAAACGCCGGTCTGGATATCGGTATAATACGTGGTGAGCGCGCCATCGACCGGCGTGCAACCGGTATTGGCGAGCCAATTGGCCGAGGTTCCGGGCGCATTGAGGCGACGATTGCGGACGTCATCGACCGACGTGATGGGGAAGTTCGCGTAGATGTCGTAGCTGTCCGTCACCAGTGAGGAAAGGTGGACCATG
>Ga0172380_10001360_pt1 | contig 42261 bp, 32 predicted proteins | sample Leawe162metaG_FD_119747 | JGI IMG/M metagenome (GOLD analysis project Ga0172380, IMG submission 119747) | Leachate microbial communities from a municipal landfill in Southern Ontario, Canada - Leachate well 162 metaG | ecosystem: Engineered > Solid waste > Landfill > Unclassified | place...
AGCATTTTCTCCAAAGGATGTATGGTTAGTATGTTATAGTGATGTAGCTAGAGGATTAATATGGCATTACGATGGAAAAACTTGGAGGGAGAGTAATATATATGCTGATTTGGGAGGAATGCGTGTAGATGCGATAGCCGGGAATTCGAGCAATGATATTTGGGCAGTAGGGTATTCAGGTACAAAATCATTTATAGGACATTACAACGGATTAAAATGGACAAGATATTCAGAAGAATTCAATGATCAATTGTTGGATATTACAAAAGATGATGAAGGCAATTTTTGGGCGTGTGGAAGAAATGGAATAATTCTAAAATATTCTAATGGCAAATGGGAGCAGAATTATTTTAAAATAAACTATAATAGAGAGTATAAAGAAGTTTATTTTCTCAATGGTATAGTATACTTTAATAACAAGATGCATATATATGGTATTAAGCCAGGGAATATAGGAGAAACAAATTACCATATTTCGGGAGTATTCGATGATTGGGAAATAGTAGATTCTGCAAGAATAGCCGGTCCAGAGAGTATAATCACATTCGGTTATTGGAAATTTATTAACGTTCAAAATACGTTATATTCTTATGGTTAAGGAGGAGTATGGGAATATAAAAATTCTAATTGGGAGAATAAGTTTAGCCTACGGCAACAGATATTTGGAATGTCAGGAGCAAATCAAAATTATTTGATAGCAGTGGGTCCCTTTAATAAGTTTTATTTTTATGATGGAAATTCGTGGTTACCGAAAGTAGAAAAATTAAAATCCTATGATGAATATATGGTCTTAGGAAGAGTATGGCAAATGGTATTGAAACATTTATTGTGGGAGAACCTAATATCGGTAGATATGCACTTATATGGCATGGCAAATAATTAAAATATTTTACAGACTCCATATTCACCTATTTATGAATGGCTCTCTAATTTAGAGAGCCATTACCTTAAACACCCTATAAACCTGCAAGTATTTTGAACAAAACAAAAGCTGCCCTTGTGAGGCAGCTTTCTTTAAGAAAAATTACTTGCCGTGAAAAACAACGGCTCCTACTTTATTCCAAAGCATTGCAGCGAGGTAGTGTCATTTATAAATAATTGAATAAATTTATTATTTTCCATGCCAAACAAGTGCATATCTACCGATATTAGGTTCTCCCACAATAAATGTTTCAATTCCATTTGTCCACACATTATCAAACACCATATTATCGTCGTATGTTTTTAAGTTATATGCTTTCTGAACCCATGAATTTCCATCATAAAAATAGAATTTATTAAATGGACCTACGGCTATCAAATAATTTTGATTTATTCCTGACATTCCAAATATTTGTTGATTTAACTTAAGTATTTGTTCCCAATTAGAATTTTTATATTCCCATATTCCTTCAAGACCAAAAGAGTATAGATTATTGTCAATATTAATAAAATTCACATCACCGAATTTCACTGTTTTGAATTCAGAATATTTTTGAGAATCAATAACTGTCCAATTATTAAATTCACCTACGATATGATACTCGGTTGATCCAATGCCACTTGTAGATTTTCTCCCCAATAAGTGAATTTTTTTATTATAATATGCAATGCCGCCTAATAAATATTCTTCTTCTCTGCTTGGATTTAGATTTATCTTAAAATATTGGCCTTTCCATTTATTACCGCTATATTTTAATATAATTCCTGATCTTCCACATGCCCAGTAATTACCTTCATCATCTTTTGTTATATCTATTATTTCGTCGGGCCAGCGTTCTGAATATGGTGTCCATGACATTCCGTCATAATGCGTTATACATGAACCATTTCCATCATATCCAACTGCCCATATATCATGGCTTGATTTACCTGCTAAGGCATTTATCCTTCCCCCTAGCTGGCCCGCCTTATATCCATTCCACTCTTTTCCATTATAATGCTGTACCAATTCAGTTAATCCACCACTATAAAACGCTATCCATACATCCTTTGGTGAAAATGCTATTATATCTTCAGGGATTATCTGGATATCTGTGGGAGCGGTCCTGAATGTATCTACTGTCCATGTCATCTCATCAGGTGTTTTTATCCTTGCTTCTGACTCAGTTGTGCTTTTATCACATGATATTATTATTATACCAACAACAAGCAGTAATAATTTCATTATATTTTTCATTTTCCCCTCAGGAATATTTTTTAGTTAGTATCATTAAATGTAATTATTTAATCAGCATCATTTTCTTTGATGCAAAATACTTGCTAGTTTTTATGGTATAGACAAATACTCCACTTGGAAGATTACTGCCATCAAACCTTATTTCATAACTTCCATCCATTTGAAATCTATTTATTAATTCAGCCACCTCTCTTCCTATCATATCATAAACCTTGATTTCTAATTGAATTGCCTCCGGAAGAGTGTACCTTATAATTGTCTCGGGGTTAAATGGATTAGGATAATTTTCTATGCTATACTTAACCGCTATTTCATTTAATTTTCTTTCTCCTATCTTAAACATCTCCCCATAAACCTTTGACCAATACGGATCTTGATAACTTCCGTTTCCGGAATAATAACCTCTTACATCATACTCTATTTCTATTCCATCTTTCCAAGCTTTGAGAATACAATCTATATCTGTAAAAGTATGTACCCCTACACTTACAGTTCCAATATGTACAGGTGTTGTCCAAACTCCATTATTTTTATTTCTTCTCCAAATTTGATAGTTTGTAGCACTTGGATTGTCATTCCAGTTAATTACAATTGGAGCTCCAATTGTCGTTCCAAAACTAACGGCTTCACCTAGGTTACTTAAAGTATAAGTGTATTCAGCAGTATAATTATCGAGATGTGATGTTAAATTTGTTAATTCAATTGTAGAAGAATTGCTATAATAACTACCATCTTTTTTCCATTGAGAAAATGTATAATAAAAATTCCCGTTATATTGATTGGGAGCATATATTGTATAAGTAAGGACATCATCGTAAAACTTAATTGTTGTGAATGAACTTTGATATTTTTGCACACCATTTATTGAGATATAACCACCATTAAAACTCATATTAAAGTTTGTATTTAATTCTTTTGCGAAAATTGCTTTAATATTGTAGTTGTTAGGATTAACAAATGTTCGTTCCAATGTTGTAAAATCATTATCCCATCTTCTCCATACTCTTTTATATCCGTCAATAACCTGGTTATTAATTGCAGTTGCTGTATGAGGGAATGTATGATAATCTCTTGTTAAGGTTACACCATTAATTCCAACGTTATTTATTACTTCTCCATTAAACTGAATACTTCCGGCTGCTGTAGCACTATCTGAACCAAAATCATTTTTAAGTGTGATATTATAAGGAGAAAAATTCAATGGACCAGATATTACATATCCAGTATTTGCATTACAATACTCATATGAAAGGTCTAATGTTTCGGTGTTTAAAGTAAAATAAATATCTCCATAATTTCCACCTGTTTGGTGTTCAAGCAAAAAGTATCTTTCTCCAAAAAGAATTAAGAAATCACCATCTCCGGTTAATTGAGAGAAAACAGGGTCTAGTTCATCATAACCATTTATGTCCGCAGTACCATTCATTTTATATTGTCCATCTTGAGAGAAATTGGTACTTGTCCAACCAGTTCTAATCTCATCGAAATTTCTTGTTATTTCATTAAGCTGGAATACCCGTATTAAATAACTATCTGCAACTTCAGTCCCATTTGTAACATGATAAACTTTGAAAGCTAACTCCCATGTAAATCCATTCGTTTTTATAGGATTAATAATCAATAATAAGAAAGAGCAAACGAAACTATAAAGTAACTTTTTCATAACTACCTTAATTAAAAATTAATAAATTGTTGTTTTTGAAAAACAAAAAAATATAAACCGAAAGGGTATCAACCTCCGGGAATTCTACTTATTATTTTCGCATTCTCATATAAATACTTTACCTTTAATTCTATTTCAATTATTGATTAAGTTTAATTCCTTTTTTTATTTTGTGTAATTAAATATCAATTTTGCTTTTTTCTTGCCATCCTAAATAAAACCCATATAAAAACAGTTCTTTATCCTATTAATCTTAGAGATAAATTCTAATTTTGATATTTCTTCTGTTATCCTGTGAATAATCTAATGAATAATTTCATTAAATAATATCGTAGAAGTACGAAAAATAAGGGTAAATATTTTTAAGCGATCAACTACTTTTTTTTTAGAAAAAAACTTTTGCTTATCTTTTTCTCACTTCGCAAAATTCTTTCGTCATCTATTGAACCCCTTTGAATTACTTATTTATTTGCAGTCGTATAAAAAATAAATAGGGTAATGAAAACTATTAAAGCAAATATTGAAAAAGAGAGATTGGAATTAGCCAAGGAAGCAGAAAAACTTCTTCATAAGGTGCAGTATGATCTTCTTATTATAAATAAATCCCGCTTCAAAATTATAGCTAAAGGAAGACGCTTCGGTCTGACTCGAGGTCTTGCAATATACACAGTAAAGAAAATGATCGAAGGAACAGAACGAATCCTCTGGGTGGATACTACCTACTCAAATATCCAACGTTATTTCTTCCGTTATTTTATGCCTGTACTAAAACTCCTTAAAAAAGATGATTGGAAATATCTTCAAAGCAGAAGTGAACTGAGAATCTTTAATTGTCTTTGCGATTTTAGGAGTGCCGACCGTCCGCAAAATCTTGAAGGTTTCGGCTACGAACTTATTATACTCAATGAAGCGGGCATTATACTTAATGATTCTAATCTCTGGAATGAATCAATACGCCCGATGGTTATGGATTATAAAGCAAATGTAATAATCGGCGGTACACCAAAAGGGAAATTTAATAAACGAGCCGAGAAGCACCTTTTCTACGATCTATTTCAGAAGGGAGAAAAAGATGGGAAGCAATGGAAAGCATTTAACTATTCGAGTTACGAAAATCCGTTATTGGATAAGGAGGAAGTGAAACAACTCGAAGCAGACCTTTCACCTGCACTTCGCAAACAAGAAATCTATGGAAAATTTATTGACCATAAAGGTGAAGGAATAATTAAAAATTCCTATTGGGTATTCAGCGAAATCGCTGAATCATTCCCCTCTTCGGTAAAGATAATTCAGAGTTGGGATACAGCATTCAAAAAATCAGAAGAGAATGATTACTCTGTCTGCACCACTTGGGCTATTACCAATAATAATTATCTGCTATTAGATGTTTGGCGGCAGAGAGTGGAATTTCCGGAACTAAAGAAAAAATTCATCGAGCTTTACGAAAAATTTAAACCAACCGAAGTAATTGTAGAAGATAAGGGAAGCGGCATCTCGCTTATTCAAGAACTCGAATCGAATACACGAATACCCGTAAAGAAAATAAAAGTTGATAAAGATAAAATTGCACGATGCAATGCGGTTACTCCCCTATTGGAAGCGCATAAAGTAATCCTTAAAAAGGATGCCATATGGATAAACGATTTTATTTATGAATGTGAGGAATTCCCTAATTGCCAATTCGATGACCAGTTAGATAGTATGGTTCAGTTTCTTAATTATGCTAAAAATATTCCGCAGAATACGGATTTCAATTCGAGTATAGTTTCTATTAAACATTCCCCCTCGAAACATAGAGGGTATAAAAAATTATAAATGGTTATAAATAATTAAAGGTGATAAAATGACGAACACAAAATTAGTTTTGACTTCCCCCTATATTACACGTGATAGGATTTCTCCATATAGCCGTATTAGTACCGCTCTTGCTGATCCGGATAAAATATTGAGCGAGAATAATTATGATTATAACATCTTGCGCGATATAATGAATGACCCGCACGTTGTAGCTGCCTCCCAACAACGTAAAATGCAGGTGATGCAGATGGATTATGAAATCGATTACACAGGGGATAAAGATATTCTTAATGAAATCATATCAATTATGAAAAGTATGGAGACTTCAAAAATCATATCCGGTTTTCTTGATTCGATTTTTTATGGATTTTCGGTTGGAGAAATTTATTGGAAAATGATTAATGGAAAACTAATGCCAATAGATATACTCGATCGCCCGCAAGAATATTTCTTTTTCGATGATAAGAATCAGATTCGATTGAGAGAAAGCAGTAACGGATTTTTCTTTTATAATAAAGGCACTACTCTGCCAGATTACAAATTTATTTTGATTCAGAATAAGCCGACTTTCGATAATCCTTATGGGGAGAAATTATTAAGCAGATGTTATTGGAGTGTAATTTTTAAGAGGGAAGTTTTAAGGCAGTGGCAGTTACTTACCGAGCGATATGGTGTACCATTCTTAGTTGGCAAATATCCTCAAGCCGCTACCGAAGAAGAGAAAGAAATATTACTTAATCAATTGAGTGATATGATAGACAGCAATATATCAGTAATGAAAGAGGGAACTCTTGTAGATTTTATAGAGAATCCCAAGAATGATGTAGGGGGGCTGTTTGAGAATCTTGTAAATTTTCATAACCGTGAAATATCGAAGTCGATACTTTCGGTAACGCTTACAACCGAGATGCAGAAATATGGCAATTATAAATCTAGCGAGATCCACAAAGAACTTTTAGAATATTTAGGTATATCAGATAAAAAAATGGTGGAGAAAGCATTCAATAAACTTTTTGAGTATTACGTAAAACTTAATTATGGTGGCATTGAGTCTCCGAGGATTCGTTTTATGCGGAAGGAAAATGTAATTGAAGAATCAGCTGATAGGGACGTGAAGCTGACTCAAATGGGAATAAAATTCACTAAAGAATATTTTATTAAGAGGTATAATCTAAATGAGAATGAGTTCGAGATTGCTACGACATCGAAGGGATAATTAAAAAAAAATTTATTGTTTTTATTTATTGATATCTTCCGAGAAAATTAATTAGTTTTGAATATGGTTAGAAGATCAGCATTATATCCCTATATATTATTTCTGTTGCTTATAACTTACTCTTGCAGTAAGCGGACAGAAAATGAAGTATTGGTATCACGTATTGTCGATGGAGATACTATCGAAATTCTTTTAGAAGGGGGAAAAGAGAAAGTAAGACTGATTGGTATCGATACCCCTGAATCACGTATTAATAGCAAAGCAAAGAAAGATGCTAAGCGCACTAAGACTGACGTAAAAGAGATTAAGAAGATGGGTATCCGTGCTACAAAATATCTTAAATCTATTCTTAATCCGGGCGATGCTATTCGTCTCGAATTTGACGTAAGAGAACGCGATCAATATGGAAGACTCCTAGCATATATCTATTTAAGTGATGGACAGATGTTGAATGATTTACTAGTAAGAGAGGGCTTTGCCAATACACTTACTTATCCACCAAACGTAAAATACGAAGAACGTTTTAGAGAAAGTCTTCGCTACGCCCGTGAAAATAATAAGGGCTTCTGGGCGGAGGATTAATTATGAAATTCGTTACTAATTTCTCTTAGTCTCTCAACAATCTTCACCATAGCGAGAGTATCGAGTTCGCAATAGCGGAGGAGGGCTTCTTTTACTGATTCTATTTTTCTGTAATCTTCTTCATGAAGTAATTGTTCATAGAAGAGAGATGCCTCGCCACCTTCCTTAATTGCTAATCCGGCATAACTTAATTCAGGTACTAAAGAAGGCAATACATATTTAATGGAGTATGACCCTTTCAAGTCCGGCGAATAATAATATCTTTTTTCAAACGGCTCCATTAAATCTACAATCTTACTTAATATATTTGCTAAATCCTCTGCATATTCGGGGAAATCTGTCGCAATCTTATTAAGAATACTTACTTCATAAACTTTATTATAAACAACAATACTACCACTATTGCCAATCAATGGAATCAATGCATCGGCTAATTTTGTTCTTGGATCAGTCGCAGGCTCAGCAAGAAACTCATAATGCTTTAATTGCGAATCTTCACTTTCTTTAATGTGTAATGAAAACTGAAATGGAATTTGCTGATATGGCTTTGATTTATCAAATATCGGTACTGCAGGTTGGAATGATTCAAAATCGAGAAAGTATAATGGATATTTTAATTTAGCAAGAAATGATTTTATCTCTTTCTGTTTAATTACTTTTTCATTCCTTAATTCGCTATTTACTTGTAACCATTGCAATGGAGTAAGAGGATAATCGCCAGGTATATTTTTTAGTTCAGTAATTCCTTTATTATAAAGATCAAATTTTTTCTCTTGAGATAACCCAGCAATATTAAAAATAGAATATACAGGTACATCTTTCCAACATGTTCCAATAAAACTACATTGATAAGGATTAGTGCAATGCGATCCAATTCCAATTTGAGGAGCTTCCGATTGGCTTAAAATCTCATTGAAGTGATTAATATTTTTGTAAATATTTTTCTGAAGAGATTTAATCTTTTGTTTTACCGACTTAATTTTAAAAAGAGAATCAATATCCAATTCACCGTCTCGTATATAATTCCTATTAATGTATATAATAGAAAAATCATTAATCTTATATCCGGCATTTGATATAACGTGATATTGAATTGCCGCATCATTTATAATTACATTAGTAACTGAAGTACCACTTTTTACTTCATAGACATTGATTGTATTACCGGACTTAACAACAATATCCGCAATTACTAATATCTCATCATATACGAAAGCTGCTTCATAAATTGTTTGATTTTGATTTAGCATTAATTTTGAAGTTTTTTCAATACCTTCTTTATACTTAAAGTGAGAACTTGCAGATGCATCAATACCATCAGGGAAGAGACTTTGGGCAAGTATTCCGGTATCAGTACCCTTCTTGAAAATTGCCAACTGCATTTCCGAAACAGAATCCTTAAGATCGTAATTGTGTTTATAAAAATAGAGTTGTTTTTCGCATTGTAATCCTTTGATATATGAGGATTTGCTTAGTGTATAATCTTTAGCCATAAATTTAGTGCTTTGATAAGGGATATAGAATTATTTTAAAATAAATAAGCCCGTTAAAATTAACGGGCTTAAAAATACGAATCTAATTTAACAACTATTTCTTTTTTACAGGGAGGATTGCATCTTTAGCAGCTTTTGCAATTCTGAATTTTAATACTTTCTTAGCAGGAATTTTAATAGCTTCGCCCGTTGCTGGGTTTCTGCCTTTTCTTGCTTTTCTGCTTACAATTAATAATTTACCTAAGCCGGGCATTACGAATTCTTTTTTGGCTTCTTTGTAAGCTAACTGCACAAATTCTTCTAAGAAAACACCAGCTTGTTTCTTTGTGATGGTGAGCTTCTTTGCTAAATGGTCTAAGATTTGACCTTTTGTCATTGCCATTGTGCTTTTCCTTTCTTTTGTGTATGAAATAAATTTCACTTAAAAAATAGAAATTTTTTTCCTTAAAACAAACAGTTTTTATTTATAAATACAATTTTTGCTTAATATTTATTAGGGTCAATTAAGCATACGTTTTACTCAAGACCCTTTGTAACTCGATATTTATTACCTTATTTTTACTTTAATAAACTTTGGTAAAATGAAATTATTTATTCAATACATATTTATTATTCTAATATGCTCTAGTGTAGTTTCGGCTCAAACCGATTCAACTAATGTCCGTATTTTTGCTAATGACTCCACTAATGTAAAAATAGATTCCGCCGCTTTTAAAGCAACTGATTCACTTAAAACGAAAGTTATACAAGACACGATTAAGCCTGTATTTATTGAGGCTTATGATGCGTATACTTTATCAACAAAGAAAGCAATTGATAGAAGCGATTACCGTTACACAGGAAATCTTTTTACTTATTTACCTTTTGGTCGTTTAGATGATTTAGGGCAGTACCTTCAGCCATCGCAGGTTAGTCTTTATAATCTTGGCTTCAATGCAATCTCTTATCTCGATAACGGAATAAATATAAATAATAGAATTAATAATTCATTTGATCTGAATAATTATCAATCAGAATCGATCGATTCAATGGAAGTAATTTCACTTCCAAAAGGATTTCTTTTTTCTTCGGTAAATAATCCTGTATCGGTTAATTTCATATCGCGTAATAAACTTAGTGGTAAACCGCATTCACGCATTCGATTTATTCAAGCACCTAATGATGAAGGATTCGCAGATTTCCAATTCAATGCTTTCCTTTCTCCAAAGTTTAGAACATTTTTTGAAATTACTAATGGAACTGCTGAATCTAATTTCGCAAATAGTGATGGAAGTCTCTGGCAGGGCTCGATTCGATTCCAATACATTTTATCAGGCAATACAGATTTATTCGCTGATTACTCTTACCTAAAATCTAACGTGCACCTCAATGGCGGCGTAGTTTATCGAACAAGTATCGATAGTATTTATGATAGTTTTTTAGCTCCCGTTAGATTTACAAATCGATATCAAAAGACTTCGTTGCAAAATGCGGGTTTGAGATTGCTTCACCGATTCTCTGATAGAATAATTTCTGATGTATCTCTTTACTATCAAGATAATCTTTCAGAATATAGAGTAAATGATCCAACCGGAACGAATTTTCAAGATGGTCTATCTCCTGTAATGCAAGACAATAAATATCATCTCTTCGGTGTTCAGGCAAAGCAGGATATCGGACTTTCAATTTTTAATTTACGATTGATCGGAAATATCGAACGAGCAAAACATGAATCTAATTTATCCCCCGGTTCTATTGATGTAAATACTTATTCAGCATCTGCGGAAGGTAGTGCTTTCTTTTTCAATATATTAAAAGGAACGGCATTCACTAAATATCTAAAATATCGGGGTAATGATTATGTTGGTATTGGTGCAGAAGGCGAATTATTTCTTAGTAAAAAAACTTCACTTTATTTTGGTTTATCAAGATTTCAAAAACCTGAATTAATTCTCTCTGATTATTTCTCTCCTGTTACTTTTGATACATATAAAAGAAAATTGACACTTGCTGAAGCAAGGTTAAAAGTATTATTCGGGAAGTCAGATTTATCAATCGGGTATTTTCATTATAATAATAGTCTAAACGGAATGAATGCTAATATTAATTTAAAGATTTGGAAAATATTACTTTCATCCAATAACTCAATTTATTCCTCTCGGTTTGTTTCGGCAGGTGGAATCTATTATGAAGATATTTTATTTAATGAAAACCTAAATCTGAAAACCGGTTTTAATTATAGATTTTATAGTGAATTAAGTCTCAGCTTTGTAACTACTGTTCCAACTTCTCCGGCTTATTCGGCATTTCCATTTTATCCTTATATCAAAAATAGTTTTCAAATTGATTTTTTTCTCTCCGGCAGGATTCAAGATGCTGCAACGATATATTTTACATGGGAAAATCTATTAGGTGAAGATTATTTTATCGTTCCAATCTATCCGATGTACCAGACGGGTCTCAGATTTGGGGTCGCTTGGGATTTCCTTGATTAATTTCTTTTCACTGCTTAACTTTACCTTTTAAACACATACTAGGAATTACGATGCGAATTAAAATTGTTATTTTATTAATGCTATTATTTGTCTCCGTTAATTATGCACAAATAGTATATACAACACCAGCTAACCCTACCGAGAAAGATGCTATTGAATTATATTTTAGAGCTGATCTTGGCACCGCAGGACTAAAAAATTATACTGGTGATGTTTATGCTCATACTGGTGTAATAACCAATAAAAGTACAAGCGATAAGGATTGGAAATATGTCATTGCTGAATGGACATCAAACATACCTAAGGCGAAACTAGAACGAGTAGAAACAAATTTATATAAACTCTCCATTACACCAAGCATACGATCGTTTTATAATGTGCCTGTAACTGAAAAAATCTTAAAGATTGCGCTCGTTTTTAGAAGTGGCGATAGAAGCAAAGAAGGTAAGGATACAGGCGGTACAGATATTTTCTTAGATGTATTTCAAGAAGGACTATCGGTTGTTCTTAATTCTCCGGCAGTAAGTCTTACATTTACCGATCCGCTTCGCACACCTGTATTCGCTGCTCCAACAGGGACAATAACATTAAATGCAAGTGCGGTTCGCTCTACACAGATAAAATCATTTCGATTATTTATTAACGATAATAAAGAGTTTGAATCAGCAGATACATCTCTTAATTATGATTTCGTTGCTGCGAATTTTCAAGAAGGTGTTAATAATATAAAATTAGTTGCCATAGATAATACGAGCAAAGATTCAGTTCAATTCGTAATTATGCGGAATCCGGAATTTAATACATCTGCGCTGCCGGCTGGAATGAGACCCGGAATTAATTATTATGCGGGCGATCCTACAAAAGTTACTCTGGCACTTTTTGCTCCGTATAAAAACTATGCTTATCTAATCGGTGATTTTGATAATACAGATTGGAAAGTAGATAAAAAATATTTCATGAATAAGGAAGTGATAAAACCGGATAGCACAATATTCTGGATCACAATAGAGAACCTTTCGCCCGGTACGGAATATGCTGTTCAATATTTTGTAGATGGGGAGATAAGAACCGCTGATCCATATAGCGAGAAGGTACTTGATCCTTGGAACGATAAATATATTCCATCCTCAGTTTATCCATATCCGAAAGCATATCCGGCAGGGAAAACCGAATGGCAGGTTACAACTATTAAACCTAGCGAAATTCCTTATCAATGGAACGTTACAAATTTTCTTAAACCTGCAAAAGAAAATTTAATTGTTTATGAATTACTTGTTAGGGATTTTGTTTCTACGCATTCATATCAAACATTAAGCGATACGCTAAGTTACTTGAAACGTCTTGGTGTAAATGCAATTGAGCTAATGCCCGTAATGGAATTTGACGGAAATGAAAGCTGGGGATATAATCCTGCATTCCATGTTGCATTGGATAAATATTACGGTACTAAAAATATGTTAAAAGCATTCATTGATAAATGTCATGAAAATGGTATTGCGGTAATTTTAGATATGGTGCTGAATCATGTAACGGGAGCTTCGCCTCTCGCTCGCCTTTATTGGAACGGTTCGCTTAGCCGTCCATTAGATTTTAGTCCTTATCTTAATGCCATCCCCAAACATGAGTTTAATGTTTTTAACGATGTAAACCATGAGAGCAACGCTACAAAATATTGGGTGGATAGAGTAAATGAATATTGGTTAAAGGAATATAAATTCGATGGATACCGTTTTGATCTCTCAAAAGGATTCACTCAAAAAAATACTTTAGGAAATGCGAATGCAATGGCGGCTTACGATCAATCACGCATTAATATTCTTAAAAGAATGGCAAATAAAATTTGGGAAACTGATTCCACCGCCTATGTGATACTTGAACATTTTGCAGATAATAGCGAAGAGAGAGTTCTTGCTGATTATGGTATGATGCTTTGGGGTAACCATAATTACAATTATAATGAAGCTACAATGGGCTATCTTCCTAATTCCAATTTTTCTGGCATCTCTTATAAGAATCGCAATTTTAGTAAGCCCAATTTAGTTGGTTATATGGAAAGCCATGATGAAGAACGTTTGATGTATAAAAATATACAGTTCGGAAATGCAGGTACTAATTATAATATTAAAGAAACTAATATCGCCCTTGAACGAATAAAATTAGCAGCAGCATTCTTTTTTACAGTACCGGGACCGAAGATGGTTTGGCAATTCGGCGAGCTTGGATATGATATCTCTAAATTTGCTGATCCTAATGGAGTCGTACCTACACCCTATGGAGATGAAAGATATAAAGTTGGTCCAAAACCAATTCGTTGGAATTATCAAGATGACGTAAATAGAGCCAAGGTTTATAAGGTGTTTAGTTATCTTATTAATCTAAAGAAAAATTATCCGGTATTTAGTACGGCTGATTTTACTTTGGAGCTTACCGGATTTATGAAAAAGATTAAGCTAAATGATGCTTCGATGAACGTGAATATTATCGGAAATTTTGATGTGAAGAGCGGTACGATTAATCCGACTTTCAAGTCCACCGGATGGTGGTATGATTATTTTGCAGGAGATAGCATTAATGTAACTGATACACAGGCACTGATTAATCTCGGACCAGGTGAATTTAAGATTTATACAGATAAAAAACTTCCCGCACCCGAAGCAGGTCTTGTAACAGACATTGAAAGCGAACAAGAGGAAATTCCGACAGGATTTCTATTAGAACAAAATTATCCTAATCCATTTAATCCTTCTACTACGATTAAGTATTCTTTAGCCGAGCCGGGATTTGTTTCGTTGAAAATTTATAATACGCTCGGACAGGAAATTATTACACTTATTAATAATGAAAAGAATAGCGGTTATTATTCGGTAAATTGGAATGGTAAAGATGCCGGTGGAATGAATGTCGCTTCCGGCATTTATCTTTATTCATTAAAAGCAGGCGGAGCACAATCAACTAAAAAAATGCTGCTTCTAAAGTAATAATTACGTTAAAAGTCCAGTTCTATTAAAAAGTTGACGGATTAGATTGTTTGATGAGTCCCATTTGTTGGGGTTCATTCTCGATTAGGGGTGACTCTTCGATTTCTATAAATTATTTAACCGATTCCATTGTGATTAAAAATATAATTATTTCATTATTCGGCTTTTGGATTGAATTGATCGGCAATAATCTTTAGATTTAAAACTCACCTTATAAGTTCGAGGATAATAATGAATACAAAATGCTTAACTGTAGTATTCCTGATTGCACATATTATTTTTGCACAAGGCTATGAGTCAAATAATAAAAGCAAAAACTACGCTAAGGAAACCAAATCAATTAACAGCAGTAATACCAATAGACAAATTAAAGACAGCAACCCATTCGGAGCACATTACTTTCAAGAATATAAGTCGAACGAAAAATCTAAACGCATTTTTTCAGAGAGAAAGAGTAGAGTTAAAGGAAAAGTAAAATATGATTCACCCGATAAATTTGCTGAACTTCATCGTTTATTGCGTACGCCTCAAGGAGAGAAAATACCTAATTACCCATCTAACTATATTTTAAGTGAACTTGAAAAAGCAAATAATGTTAGTAGTCTGAAAAAAGCATCTTCCCTCGAATTTATTGAGCGAGGACCGGGAAATGTAAGCGGCAGAACAAGAGGGATTGTAATAGATGCTGCTGATGCAACACATAGCACCTGGTTTGCAGGATCGGTAAGCGGAGGAATCTGGAAAACTACCGATAAAGGACAAAACTGGATTAATAAATCACCTAATTTATTAAATCTCGCCACTACTGTATTGATGCAATCCAAATCAGATCCTAACATTATTTATTGTGGTACAGGTGAAGGGTTTTTTAGTACAGGTTCTGTTGGCGGGTCCGGTATATTCAAATCAACTGACCATGGTGAAACATGGATACAATTATTATCGACTGTGGAAATGGAATTTGGAGATATTAATAGAATAATTGTCGATCCGGTAAATTCTGATATATTGCTTGCATGCACAAATCCACACAAGTCTAATAATGATGATTCAAGTCCTTCAGCTATTTATCGTTCAACTGACGGGGGTTCAACTTGGACAAGAACATTAAGTACCGGAGAAGACAGAATTCAAGACCTCCAATATGATCCTACCGATTTTATGATTCAATATTGTTCTATAAATGCTAATGGCGTTTATAAATCGTTTGATGGTGGATTAACTTGGAATGCCACCGCTATTACAGGAATTGATGAAGAAGGGAATACCACCAATGATTTTGGAAGAATCGAGATTGCGGTATCACCATCGAATCCTAATTATGTTTATGCGGGGATTGATTCTCGCGAAGGTGCAATTTTATACGTTTCTGAAAATAAAGGTGATGATTGGTTTAGAGTTTTTTCTGAAGACGAAACTCAACATAATTGGCTTGGTGATCAAGGCTGGTATGATAATACAATTGCCGTGCATCCATATAATGAAAAAATTGTTTTTATGGCGGGAATAGATATGTGGAAAGCTGAAATTAAAGATATAGGCCAAACTGATACTACTCGATATGCGCAATTTTTCAATGTTACAGATGGTTATAAAAAATATGGAAAACCATACGTGCATGTAGATCATCATAGCATCTATTTAATACCAATTGAGGATCAGACCCCTAAGACATTTTGGATAGTAAATGGTAATGATGGAGGAGTGGCATATTCACCTGATGAAGGCGAAACTTGGTACGGAAATGCAACTAGTTATAAAGCTAAAAATGGAGGATATAATACCACTCAATTTTATGGAGTCGATAAACAACATGGCGATGATCGATATATTGGTGGCACTCAAGATAATGGTACTTTTCTCTCACCATCAGATTTAAATGTAGATAAAACGACAAGTTATACTGAAGCTATTGGTGGAGATGGATTTGAAGCTGTCTTTCATTATAACGATCCGCTGAAAATGATTGGAAGCAGTCAAAATAATAATTTTATGAGAAGTATTGATGGAGGGAAATCATGTATACCTGCACTTCGAGGGTTTGATGATGCAGGTGGAGGGGGTAGCCCATTTGTATCTCAAATCGCTAATTCAAAAAGTGACCCGGATATACTTATGACTACCGGAGTTCAAGGTGTGTGGCGATCTGAAAATTTTGGTGAATCTTGGTCTAAAAGCATTATGAAACCGAACAAAGCGTGGAGAGCCGATGGTACTATTACCCCAATTGAAATAAGTATTGCTAATCCTAAAATTGTATGGTCAGGAATGTCATACTCATCTAAAGAAAGTTATCTGTTTTTATCTCAAGACGGAGGAGTAACTTTTGAATTAGTTAATGTTCCTATAAATGTTCCATATAATTTTGATGGGGGAACAATATCAGGTATTTCTACTCATCCTAATGATATGAATACGGCTTATCTCACTTATTCATTTTATAAACAACCAAAAATTCTTAGAACATCTGATCTAGGGAAGACTTGGGAAGATATAACAGGATTTGAATCTAATGATAATAGTAATCGAGGCTTCCCTAATGTAGCAACATATTGTGTTTTAGCATTTCCAAATTCAAATTTATTATGGGCTGGTACCGAGATAGGACTATTCGAATCGACCGACAATGGACTTTCATGGAGCAAAGTTGTGGGAGAATTTCCATCTGTCGCTATCTGGGATATGAAGATCGTAGATGATCAAGTAGTTATCGGAACTCATGGCAGAGGTATATGGAGTGTAGTACATCCTGAAATTAAGGATTACAAACCTGCGGAGGTCACTCTATCTCCTGTTATTCAATTTGTTAATCTTAATATTGACGGTGTTATTACGATATATATTAATTTGAGGGATGCGTATGATTCTACTCATATTACTTTAAATGGAAATATATTGGATAGATTAGGATCATCTGTAGCAAGTGAGTTGACATATAAATATTCGCCTTTGAATGCAGGAGTAGATACTCTTCAAATTGTTTCTTATAAAAATGAAATAGATTATAGATCGTCTTATGCGATTCAAGAAATATATCGATATAAACAAGCTGTAATTAGTTATAATAATGATTTTGAAAATGATGGGGACGACTTTTATGGTAAAGGATTTGGAGTTGTCAAAGTGGAGGCTTTTTCTAAATCAATTCACTCCGATCATCCATATATCGAGAATAAAGAATATTTTTATAATTTATTAGTCCCCGTAGTAATTAGCGGTGGGGATAAGAAAACTATTTTAGAATATGATGATATTGCATTAATTGAGCCGGGAGAAGAAAATTCAGTTTTTGGATACCCAAATTTCGCCGACTTTGTCATAGTACTCGCCTCTAAGGATGGAATTAATTGGAAACCCGTTATTGATGGATATAATGCCAGATATAACGAGCAATGGGAAACTCTTTTTAAAAATGAAACATTACCGGATCAATCACATTTTGTACATCATGAAATAAATCTTAATAATACATTTGCAGAAGGCGATACAGTACAGATCAGATTCTATCTTTATTCCGATCCCTCTACTGTGGGATATGGCTGGGTAATTGATAATGTGAAAATTGAAGGCGCACCAACGGGTATTGCCGGTGAATCTATAATTCCAACTCAGTTTAGTTTATCTCAAAATTATCCAAATCCATTTAATCCGGAAACTATAATTGAATATTCAATTGCTGCTGATATTCATGTAACGTTAAAACTTTATGATATACTTGGGCGAGAGGTCGCGAAGATAATCGATGAGAATAAATCGCCGGGACATTATAAAGAAAGATTCTCGGCAGCAAAATCAGATTTAAGTTCAGGGATCTATTTTTATAAATTAAGTGCCGGTAATTTTACCTCCACAAAAAAGATGATACTTCTGAAGTAATAACCAAAATTATTTTTCTAATAATGGATAGTAAACCCATTTACTATCCATTTTTGGTTTTTGGAAATTATAATTGGTTCGGTATAAGATGAACTTTAGATATTGTTAAGTGGTTCTTGTAGCATCATTCAAAGAATTTTCTTCTTCTAATTTTTGAACAAATTTATCAATATTAGAAATCCTTATATCTAATAAAAAATAGAAAGTAATTAATAGAACAAATATACTTCAGTGAAAATAAAAAAGGTCAAAAAGAAATCCTATATATAGACGCATAAGAGAATAAAGAGGCTGTTTATCTGCTTATTTTTTCTTTAAAGGGGAGAAATAACTAAAAAACTTCAATTTGGATATTAACTCCTTTTTTATATTTTCAAAAGTATTGTTATACTTACTGATTAATTTTTATTTTATTTGGATATTAGGATGGGATATATTAGAATCAAGAAGGGTTTAGACCTGCCATTAACGGGTAAGCCAAAACAAGAATTATCCGGAACAAAACTTCCAAAACGTGTTGCTCTAATCGGATCTGATTATGTTGGTCTTAAACCAACTATGAATGTTGCCGTTGGCGATACCGTTAAATTAGGTGATCTTCTCTTCACCGATAAAAAGATCGAAGGAGTAAAATATACTTCACCCGGCTCTGGAAAGGTAATCGAAATCAATCGAGGCGAGAAAAGAGTTTTTAATTCGCTTGTAATTGAACTCTCCGGCAGTGATGAAAATAAATATAAATCATACTCCGAAAAAGAACTTAGCAATCTCACCTTAAAACAGGTAAAGGAGTTATTGATTGATTCCGGTGAGTGGACTTCGCTAAGAACACGTCCATTCTCTAAGGTTGCTAGCCCGAAAAGTATTCCACACTCTATTTTTGTTACTGCAATGGATACCAATCCATTAGCTCCTTCGGTGGAAAAAATATTAGAAGGGAATGAGAATCATTTCAAAAATGGATTAACGGTAATATCAAAATTGACGAACGGCAAAGTATTTTTATGCAAATCTAAAAATGCAAAGATTGCTACTCCTGACTTAACTCAATTATTCGTAGAGGAATTTGATGGTCCGCATCCTGCTGGTCTCGTCGGTACTCATATTCATTTCCTTGATCCCGTAGGAAGACAAAAAACAGTTTGGCATCTTAATGCTCAAGATGTTGTAGCAATCGGTTATTTATTTACCACCGGTTCAATAATGACCGAAAGAGTGGTGGCGTTATCTGGCAGTGCATTTAAGAATCCAAGATTAATAAAGACAAGAACTGGTGCAGCGATTGCCGATATAGTTGATAGTGAATTAAATGACGGTGATAATAGAGTGATTTCGGGATCAGTTTTATCGGGATATAAAGCCGATGGTGATTTTGCATATCTTGGGAAGTATCATCAACAGATTTCAGCGATTCCAGAAAATAAAGAACGTGTTCTTTTCGGATGGGCTTCATTAGGTTCTAATCTTTATTCAATGAAGAACGTTGTTATATCAAAATTATTCCCCAATAAAAAAATTGAATTTGATACCGCACTTAATGGCGGTAAAAGAGCAATTGTTCCTAACGGAAATTTTGAAGCAGTCATGCCTCTCGATATTATACCAACATATTTGTTTAGAGCTATGGCAGTAAATGATGTAGAAGAAGCCGAAAAACTTGGTCTATTAGAATTAGATGAAGAAGATTTGGCATTAGCTACTTTCTCCGATCCATCGAAATTAGAGTATGGACCTATGTTAAGAGAAAATTTATCAATTATTGAAAAGGAAGGTTAATTAAGTGAAATTCTTAAGAACTTTTTTGGATAATCAGGAGAAGTATTTTCATAAGGGAGGGAAATTAGAAAAACTTTACCCACTTTATGAAGCGATTGATACCTTCTTATACACATCTGGGAGTGTTACTTCCAAAGCATCGCATATTAGAGATGCAATGGACTTAAAGCGGATGATGCTAATGGTTGTTATAGCATTAGTACCTGCCGTTATAATGGCACTTTTTAATACAGGTTATCAAGCGAATCTTGGAATCAAAGAGCTCGGTTTAACGACTTCAGCACATTGGCAATCACAAGTGGTAGAATGGCTTGGATTAGGACACGATCCTAATAGCTGGTTTGCAAATATGGTTTTCGGAGCTCTTTATTTCTTCCCCGTATATATAGTAACTTTAGCTGTCGGTGGATTTTGGGAAGTGCTTTTCGCAGTGATTCGTAAACATGAAATTAACGAAGGATTTTTCGTTACATCGCTTTTATTCCCATTAATATTGCCTCCGAACATTCCTTACTGGCAAGTAGCAATAGGAATTTCTTTCGGCATAGTAGTAGGTAAAGAGATTTTTGGCGGTGTAGGAATGAATATTTTGAATCCTGCATTAACCGCGAGAGCATTTTTATTTTTTGCATATCCGGCACAAATTTCGGGTGATAAGGTTTGGGCGGCTGTTGATGGTTTAAGTAAAGCCACTCCACTTGCACAATACGCTGATCCACTTGTTACAATGTCAAAAGCAACCTATTCGTTATGGGATTCGTTTATTGGATTAATTCCCGGATCGATGGGAGAAACTTCTGCATTAGCATGTTTGATTGGTGCTTTTATTCTAATTATTTCTAAAGTCGGCTCTTGGAAAATAATGTTAAGCATTATATTAGGAACGACTTTTACTACACTCCTATTTAATGTAATCGGAAGTGGAACAAATCCTATGTTTGAAGTTCCATTTTATTATCATTTCGTAGTAGGTGGATTTGCATTTGGAGCAGTATTTATGGCGACCGATCCGGTATCGGCAACATTTACAGAGCAAGGCAAATGGATTTATGGATTTTTAATTGGTGTAATGGTAATACTAGTAAGAGTAGTAAATCCGGCATTCCCGGAGGGAATGATGCTTGCGATATTATTTATGAACGTATTTGCACCGATAATAGACAAAATATTTATCAACAAAAACATTAAGAGGAGGCTGGCAAGAAATGTCGTCTGATAGCACAAAAAAAACAGTTTTGGTTGCTGCCGGTGTATGCTTCGTCTGTGCGATATTAGTATCGTCAACGACCGTATCGCTTGCCCCTAAGCAAACAGCAAATAAAACACTTGATAGAGTTCAGAATATTTTAGCAGCAGGGGATGTAAAAGCGAATGGTGAAGATCCTAATCAAGTTTATAAAGAAAAAATCAAACCGGTTATTATAGAAGTAGAATCGGGGAAAATCTTAGATAAAAGCGAATATACAGCTGACTTAAATCCTGAAAAATTCGATATCAAAAAGATTGTGAATATTCCTGAATATACATATCAAATACCTTCCAGCGAAGATGACGCAGGTATTAAGAAAAGACCGAAATACATGGTTATTTATGAAGTAATGGGTGAAAATGATAATGTAGAAAAATATATTTTCCCTATTTACGGAAAAGGTCTTTGGTCTACTTTATATGGTTTTATTGCTTTAGATAAAGAATTGAAAGTGATAAAAGGACTTACCTTCTACGAGCATGGAGAAACTCCGGGTCTCGGCGGTGAAGTGGACAATCCTAAATGGAAAGAATCTTGGAAAGGCAAAAATGCTTTCGATGAAGATGAAAAAGTGATAATTCAAGTGATTAAAGGAAAAGTGGATCAAGGTTCACCACAAGCCGATCATCAGATAGATGGATTATCGGGTTCTACTCTTACAACACGCGGTGTGGATAATTTAGTAAGATATTGGTTAAGCGAAAATGGTTATGGTCCATTCCTAAAATCTATGAGAAAGGCTGAGGGTGATCATGAAAAGATATAAAGAGATATTACTCGATCCGATATTTAATAATAATCCGATTGCATTGCAGATTCTCGGAATCTGTTCGGCTTTAGCTGTTACATCCAAATTAGAAACATCTATTGTAATGTCTTTAGCTGTTATTATGGTTGTTGCTTTTTCTAATCTTTCTGTAAGTTTAATCAGGAAACATATACCTAGTAGCATAAGAATATTAGTGGAGATGACAATTATTGCGTCATTAGTAATTATTGCCGATCAATTAATTAAGGCATTCGCATTTGATGTAAGCAAGCAGTTATCGGTTTATGTAGGATTGATTATAACAAACTGTATAGTAATGGGAAGAGCCGAAGCTTATGCTCTCCAAAATCCACCATTACAGAGTTTTATAGATGGAATTGGTAATGGACTTGGTTATTCATTCGTATTGTTGTTCGTAGGATTTTTTAGAGAATTATTTGGCTCAGGTAAATTAATTGGCTTTTCTGTATTGCCATTAACCACAGAAGGCGGTTGGTATATGTCTAATGGACTTATGGTACTTGCTCCGAGTGCATTTTTTATTATCGGATTTTTAATCTGGGGAATCCGCACTTGGAAACCTGAACAGAATGAGGAGGACTAAGAATGTTTGAACATTATTTGAGTATTTTTATAAAATCGATCTTTATCGAAAATATGGCATTAGCGTTCTTTCTTGGAATGTGTACTTTTCTTGCCGTTTCTAAAAGAGTGGAAACTTCTATCGGTCTTGGTATTGCAGTTATAGTTGTTCAGACTATCACAGTCCCGATAAATAACCTTTTATATCAGAATGTATTGAAAGAAGGAGCATTAGCTTGGGCAGGATTACCGGGGCTTGATCTTTCATTCCTAGGATTAATTACTTATATCGGTACGATTGCAGCCATTGTACAGATATTAGAGATGGTATTAGATAAATACGTTCCAAGTCTATATAACGCATTAGGAATATTCCTTCCCCTTATTACCGTAAACTGTGCAATTCTTGCAGGAACATTATTCATGGTGGAAAGAGATTATATGTTCGGCGAGAGTGTTGTATATGGTGTTGGATCAGGAACAGGGTGGGCATTAGCGATAATTGCTCTTGCAGGAATTCGAGAGAAAATGAAATATAGCAATGTTCCAAAAGGATTGAGAGGTCTTGGAATTACTTTTATTACAGCCGGCTTGATGGCTATTGCCTTCATGCTGTTTTCCGGTATTACATTATAAGGAATTTTTAATGGACGGTTTAAGTATTGTAATCATTGGCGTAGTAATGTTTACTTTGATTGTATTACTCTTAGTAGGCATTATTTTATTTGCAAAATCGAAATTAGTTTCTTCTGGTTCTGTTACAATTAATATTAATGAAGACCCTAACAAAGCACTCAAAGTGCCTATTGGTGGGAAATTATTAAATGTACTTGCAGACCAGAATATTTATCTACCCTCGGCATGCGGTGGCGGTGGAACTTGCGGCGAATGTAAATGCAAAGTTATAGATGGCGGCGGAGACGTACTCCCGACAGAAAAAACAAAACTAAACAGAAAGCAGATAAGAGAGCATTATAGATTATCATGTCAGGTGCCTGTAAAAAATGATTTAAAAATTGAAGTCCCCGCAGAAGTTTTTGATATTAAGAAATGGGAATGTACCGTTAAATCTAATCATAACGTAGCTACTTTTATTAAAGAATTAGTTCTCACATTACCCGAAGGGGAAGCAGTTGATTTCAGAGCCGGTGGTTATATACAAATTGAAGCTCCTGTTCATACAGTTAATTATTCTGATTTTGCGATAGAAGAAGAGTATAAAGATGCATGGGATCATTTTAATCTTTGGAAATATAAATCGGTTGTAGATGAACCGGTTGTAAGAGCATACTCAATGGCGAGTTATCCTGAAGAAAAAGGGATAATAATGTTGAACGTAAGAATCGCATCACCTCCACCAAATATGCCTGATGTTCCTGCGGGAAAGATGTCATCATTTATCTTTAATTTAAAGCCGGGTGATAAGGTTACTATCTCTGGTCCATATGGTGAATTTTTCGCAAAGAAGACAGATGCCGAAATGGTATTTGTTGGCGGCGGCGCAGGTATGGCTCCGATGCGTTCACATATCTTCGATCAATTAAAGAGAATTGATACTAAACGCAAAATGACTTTCTGGTATGGCGCAAGAAGTCTAAGAGAAATTTTCTATAAAGAAGAGTTTGATAAACTTGCAGAAGAGCATCCTAATTTTACTTGGCATATAGCTCTCTCTGAGCCATTGCCGGATGACAATTGGACGGGACTAACCGGATTTATTCATCAGGTGCTTTATGACGAATATTTAAAGAATCATCCCGCTCCTGAGGATTGCGAATATTATTTATGCGGACCTCCGATGATGAATGAGGCAGTGCTCAAGATGTTAGATAGTCTTGGTGTTGAAAAAGATAATATTATGTTAGACGATTTCGGCGGTTAAGAATAAGGAAAATTTATTAGCCCATGCAAATGCATGGGCTTTTATATATAAACGATGAAAAAACAATTAAAAAATCTCCTCTTCCTACCTCTTCTTTTTCTTTTTATCTCTTGCTCAAATCAAGATAATAGCAAAGAACTTTTTACTTTTACGGGTTCTACTATGGGTACGACTTATTCGATTAAGATAGTAGAAGATTCTTCTGTGGATAAAAACTCACTTATAACAATTAAAGCAGAAGTGGATTCGGTACTAAAAGAAGTAAATAGGCAGATGTCCACATATATCCCTACTTCCGAAATCTCGGTCTTGAATAATGCGAAAAAAAGCAAATGGGTATCAATTTCAAAAGATTTTGCGTTTGTTTTAAGCAAATCGATTGAAATGGGTGAAGAATCAAAAGGTTCTTTGGATATAACTGTCGGACCGCTTGTAAATCTATGGGGGTTTGGACCAAAAGAGCAGGGTAGAATAATTCCCACTGATAGCGAAATTATTAAAACGATGAACTTGACAGGGCTTGATAAAATTGAAGTACGTCTTGACCCTCCCTCTGCAATGAAAAAGATTGATGAAGTCTATTGCGATCTTTCGGCAACTGCAAAAGGATTCGGAGTTGATAAGGTGGCAGAGTATCTTCAAAGTAAAGGATATAAAAATTTCTTGGTTGAGATTGGCGGTGAACTTTATGCAAGAGGATTGAACCATAAAGGGGAGAAATGGCTCGTGGGAATTTCCACTCCCGATCATACCGGGAGAGTCGAGTATGCGATCGGACTTAGTAATTATGCAATGGCTACATCGGGTGACTATTGGAATTATTTCGAGGAAAATGGTGTTAGATACTCGCATACAATAGAGCCACGTACCGGGAAGCCGATTACACATAAATTAGCATCTGTTACAGTACTTGATTCTACTTGCTTAATGGCAGATGGGTTAGCTACTGCAATTGACGTAATGGGACCTGAAAAGGGATTAGAATTTGCTACAAAACGAAACCTTGCCATATATATGATTGTAAGAAAAGGTGAAGGGTTTTATATTAAAAAATCACCAAAGTTTATTGAACTTTATGATGAAAAGGAAAAGAAATAATGACACAGTTTATAGGTTTATTTGTATTTTTTATTCTTGCGGCAATTGGAATGGCATTAGCACTACAATTTAGCAAGTATAAAAAAAGAGGCGATGCAGGATGCTGCGGAGGCGGGCATTGCGATTCCAACGGCAATCATGATGGTAATCATTCTTGTTATAGTAAGGGCTCTAAATTCGTTGATGAGTATAATAAAAAAGTATGATTTTATAAAAATTCTCAATAGATTTAGATGTGTGTGTGGATTAAATTTTAGGAATTACAAATAATGACAGAGATAAAGAAATTTACCTTATTAGAGGTATTTAACTATTCAACAAATAAATACCCAGACAATCAATTCATTTCGTTTGTCGAAACTAAGAAATATACTTATTACGGTTTCAAGGAAAAAGTAAAATCTGTAACTGATTTTTTGAAAAATGAAGGCGTGATAGCCGGAGACAGAGTTGCAATATTAAGTGAGAATCAACCCAATTGGGGAGTGGCTTATTTTGCTATTACAATTTTAGGTGCAGTAGTCGTACCTATAATGACTGAATTTCATTCTACCGAGATTGCTCATATTTTAAAGCACTCAGAATGCAAATTGATATTTGTTTCAGGCAAGTATTATAATAAAATAGAAGATATCGAAAATGATTTTTTAAGTAAAGTTGTGCTTGTGGATGATTTTTCGGTAGTTCCATTACATACAAAGACAGATATAATAAAAGAAGTAATTTCAGGTTCGAGGAAAGAATTTTCTAAGATAAAAGAAGCGGCAATGAAATTTGTAGGATTGCTTCCGGGTGAAGTAGATGAAGATAATCTTGCGGCTATATTATATACATCAGGCACGACGGGTCATTCTAAAGGGGTAATGCTTACGCATAAAAATATTGTATCGGATGCACTCTCGACACTTGATATGATTGATATGCATGAAAAAGATAGAATGCTTTCTATACTTCCATTATTTCATACGATGGAAACAACCTTAGGTTTAATTACACCAATGATTGTTGGGGCTTCAGTTACTTATTTAGATAAACCACCAACTGCCGCTGCTTTGCTTCCGGCATTATTAAAAGTGAAGCCCACTGTTATGCTTTCGGTTCCTTTAGTAATCGAAAAAATTTATCGTAATAAAGTTTTACCTGAATTTAATAAGAAAGCAGTTTTAAGAGGATTGTATAAAATACCTACGATCAGAAAGAAATTAAATAAAGTAGCGGGTAAGAAATTGCTTCAAACGTTTGGCGGCGAACTTAAGATGTTTTGTATCGGTGGAGCGAAATTAGCTTCTGATGTAGAACGATTCTTAAAAGAAGCCGGATTTCCTTATGCAATCGGTTATGGACTTACGGAGACTTCGCCATTAGTAACGGGTACCGGGAATATTGGAGTTCGATTCCGAGCTGCCGGAAAAGCTATGCTTTGGATGGAAGTAAAAATTGATAATCCGGATCCGAAAAATGGAGAAGGAGAGATATTGATTAAAGGTCCAAATGTAATGAAAGGATATTACAAAGATCCGGTTAAAACAAAAGAAATTTTTACTGAAGATGGCTGGTTCAAAAGTGGTGATTTGGGATTGCTTGATAAGGACGGATTTTTGTATATAATGGGAAGATCTAAGAACGTTATTATCGGTTCAAACGGAAAAAATATTTATCCAGAAGAATTAGAAGCTATAATTAATGAATTCCCGTGTGTTCAAGAAGCGATAGTTGTCGAGAGAAATTCTCAACTTATTGCTAAAGTTTATTTGAATAATGAAGAGATTGACCAAACATATAAAGTTCAGAAAATGACCGAGCATGAGGCAAGGGGAGTGGTAACTAGAATACTTGATGAATTATTAATTCAGGTAAATGAAAGGGTGAATTCATTCTCGAAGATTAATAAGATAATCGAACAGCCCGAACCATTTGAAAAAACTCCTACACAGAAGATAAAGCGATATCTGTATGCTGATTGATTAGTTATAATATTTTGCAAATTGTCTCCACTTGTGTATGTTTGAAGACAATTTGCATAAAGTAACTTCCTGCTATTTTAATACTTAAAAAAGAACGTTTACTGCATTTCAATTCCATTTATATTTATCTTTCCTTAGATTTGTATATCACATAAGGATTTTAACGACATGAAACCAGTATATCTATTAATTTCACTTCTATTAATTACTCTTATGGCTTGTTCTACAATGAAAGAGATGAAAGAAAAGCAGGCTATGATTTCAATAATACCAAAACCAGTATCGGTAATTCAGCATGAAGGGCAATTTATATTGGATAAAAATAGTTCACTTGAGTTTAATTCAAGCGATAAAGACCTAATTAGTATATCCGAATACTTTAATTCCATATTAATAAAAAGTGCGGGTTTCCAATTACCAATTAATAATAAAAGTAGCAAAAAAATAATATTAAAATTAGTAACTGAAAAAATAGGGAAAGAAGGTTACGAACTCAATGTAACCGATAATGAAGTGGTAATCAAAGGTAATGATTATCCGGGGATATTTTATGGTATAGAATCATTGTTGCAATTACTACCGCCCGAAATATATAGCAAAACCAAGGTTGCAAATATTGAATGGTCAATTCCGGCTGCAACAATTAAAGATGCACCCAAATATCAATGGAGAGGAATGCACCTTGATGTATCGCGTCATTTCTTTAAAACAGATGTTGTAAAAAGATATATCGATTACTTGGCTTATCATAAATTAAATGTTTTCCATTGGCATCTTACCGATGATCAGGGATGGAGAATAGAAATAAAGAAATATCCTAAATTATCAGAAATTTCTGCATGGAGAGTGGATAGAACCGGAATTAATTGGAATGAAAGAGAACAGGCTAAGCAAGGCGAAAAAACCCCTTATGGTGGATTCTATACTCAAGATGAAGTAAAAGATGTAATTGAATATGCGGCAAAGAGATATATCACAATTGTACCCGAAATTGAAATGCCGGGTCATGCATTGGCGGTATTAGCAGCATATCCTGAACTTTCTTGCACAGGCGGACCGTTCATGGTTGCGGGCGGGCAGTATTGGCCCATAACGCACATATTCTGTGCGGGTAATGATGATACTTTTACATTTTTAGAAAATGTATTGGATGAAGTAATGGCATTATTTCCGGGTAAATATATTCATATCGGCGGAGACGAAGCGGCAAAAGATGAATGGCAAAAATGTCCAAAATGCCAAGCACGCATAAAAGCTGAAGGGTTGAAAGATGAAGTTGAATTGCAAAGTTATTTTGTAAAGAGAATAGAAAAATTCGTTGCATCGAAAGGGAAAACGCTAATTGGCTGGGATGAGATTATAGATGGTGGATTGCCAGAAAGAGCTGCTGTAATGTCATGGCGCGGAATGGAAGGTGGAACACTTGCAATGAAAGAGGGACACGATGTGGTAATGAGTCCTTATCAGTTTGTTTATTTTGATTATTTGCAAGGCGATAAAGCAAAAGAACCGGAAGGTCCGGGAGCAATTCTTCCATTGGAAAAGGTTTATTCATTCGAGCCAATGCCAGAAGGAATTGATAAAAATTTGCAGAAACACCTGCTCGGTGGACAAGCAAATGTCTGGACGGAATTTATTCCGACCGAAGCGCGTATTGAGTATATGCTATTCCCACGTATTGCAGCACTTTCTGAATCGGTTTGGACAGAAAGCTCACAGAAAGATTATAAAGATTTTATGAAAAGAATGGATACACAAAGGAAACGTTATGATGCCCTAAAAGTTGATTATGCCAAAACCGCGTGGGGATATAAATAATTATTGAGATTGTAGGTGTTGGAAATTCTTGAAGTAGTAGTTAGGTAGAAAATTAAAGAGCAGCGGCTTAAGCCGCTGCACTTGTATGGTCAATTTAGAACGAGAATTTTCGAACAATATTTTGGCAGTAATTAACTTTTTCTGTCGATAATTTGTTAACTTAGTATTTCTTAATTGCTATGTTCAAATGTTTTTATTAAAACGATGTTCAGATTTATCACAGAAGAAAATGGAAACATTGTTCCTTATAATTTCAATCACCACCACTCAATATTGACCTATCCAATTCTTCTATTAAATGATATCCTTCGCCTAACCATTCAATTCTATACAAATCATCATCTCGCATTATATGGAATAGATATTCATTGCCGTTACCGGCAACATATATAACACCATAGTCTCTAATATTTCCGTAGTAAAATTTACTGTCGTTTAAACTTGAATCTGATGTCTTTGTGATTTCAAATTCAAATTCGTTCTCGAAAATGTTTAAAACATATTTCATCTCTAATGAAAAAGTGATTTTGTTATTTAGCTTTCCGACTTCCCACCTTTTAATTTCTCCCTTTGATTTGAATCGATCAAATTTTGCCTTTAATTCGCCGGAAAAAGAATAATCATTTTTATTCTCATCAAAAACTTTAGGCAGAGAACCTATTTCGGGATTAATGATAATATCATTTTCATCAGATTGACAGCTATTAAAAAAAATAATAGCAGAAAATATCATTAAGATGACAAGAACTGCTTTTAGTTTTTGAATTAAATCGGGAATAAATATTTTTTCATTCTTTATCATAAAAACTCCGAAATAATTATTTTAAATCGAGACCAATTATAACTGTCGAAAATTATAAGAATCTAAAATAAAAACAATACCAAAATATTTACACTCCCCCTTATCAATTTTGAATGAAAATTTACAAACTATAAATCGGCAGTAAATAACTTTTACTGCCGATTTATAGATTTTCAATTATCTTTGTAATCATATTATTGAAAAACGTTTATCCACATTAAGAAAAGGAATATCTTGATGAGATATTAAAACAATGGTTATACTCTCAGACAATTTTTTTAATATTTTAGTTATTTCAATTTGGTTTTTCGTATCTATTGCTATAAATGGTTCATCAAGAAATAGCCACTGTGGTTGATGATAAATAGCTCTAGCAATAAGAATTCTTTGCCTTTCACCACCAGATATTTGAATTCCGTTCTCTCCTAAATGTTCATTTTCTCTATTTTCCAATGTGTCCAATAAATCATTAAGTCGAGCTAAATTAATTGTTTTTTCCCACCTAATGGCGTTAAACGCTCTTCCTAATAGAATGTTTTCTTTAAAAGAACGCGAATATATATATCCATTTTGCTCAACATAACCAATCAATTTGTAATAGGATTTTTTATCGACATCACAAATTGAATGACCATTAATTAATATATTCCCTTCAATTGGTCGATAAAAATCAAGTAGCATTTTTATAAATGTCGTTTTCCCTGATCCAGATTTTCCACTAATCTGAATTATTTCTCCTTTCATTAACTTTAGATTAGGATATGCAATGATTATTTCCCGGTGCTCCTTGAACGAAACAACTAAATTTTTTGTAATAATTTCATTTAAGGTAGTAATATGTATTGTCTTAAAATTTTTTCCTCCGAGGTCTTGAAATCCATTTATTTTTTCAAATACTAATGTTGACTTAATAAGATCCTCGTACGAATCTGTAAACCCTTTGAGTGACCCAATAAAAAGGGAAAAAATTCCCCAAAAAGCGAAAACCTCTCCCGTTGTAACAATTCCTAAATAGATAAAAAAGAATAAGCAAAATGCTAAATATATAGGAGCAATTGAAGATATTAATTGATTATATGTTTGTCTCTTGTTTACAATTAAATAATAAGCATATTGTTTTTGGAGATAAGATTTAAATTTATCGTTTAGCAGTTGAGTTTCTACTTCTGAAGTATCGTATATTTTAATTAGTGGAACTGATTGGAAATATTCTACTAGTCCGCTTAAAAATATTTCTCCTAGATGTCTATAATCTTTATAGAGAACTTTGATTTTGTTTGTCCACAAAAAGTATGAAAGAATGAACAATGGAATTAAAAATAAGGTAACGACAACTAATTTCCAATTAATAACGAATAATATTATTGATGTAATTATCATCAAGACAAAATTACGCATAAATTGTATTGAGATTCCTGGCAGTAAAGAGATAACATCTTCTAGATCTTTCTTTACTTCCTCAGCGGATTCCTTAGAGTTGCTTTTAATCCAAAGTTGGTAATTCCCCCGATTATAATATTGTAAAATAAGATAATTCAAATTAATCAAAATTATGTTGTCATATTTTTTTATCAAAATCCTTCGATAATATTCCAGAGTGTTTATAAAAATCAATGAGAGTAACCATCCGAGCATTAATAAAAAAACAAAGGAAAGGTTAAGATTCTGAGAAAATTTGAATTGGTCCATTATTTTCATCACAAGCAGAGGGACAAAAATACTAGTAATATTAGAAAACAGCATAAATATAACTGGGAGTTTTAAATACTTCCACTTATTGTCAAAAGATTTTATCGCTGTGATAATAGTCTTTATGATTCCTATCATATAGAACGCCATTCTTTTATAAAAGTTATGTATCCGTTACGTAAGAAATGTAGAAACCATATTCCAGCTAATGATTTGGTGATGCTAAAAGAGATGTAAAGGATAAAAATAAAGGTTAAAAATTCGAGTTCGGAAATAATAATTATTTTTTTAGAAAACCCTACATGAATAAGATAAAATAAAACAGAACCTATTACAATAATATTTATGTTATTAACAACAAAATAGTTCATTAAAAAAATAAATGAGCATCTCCAGACAAGTTCTTCATTAAGTACACGCCAACCAATTACAAAATATTTTTTACGTTCTATAATTATTGTTTTAAAGAACATTATAATTCTAAAACGAAACTTGAATAGTGCCCTTATGGTTGAAGAATTAAAGGCGACCATAATTGGAATATATAATATTCCCAAAATTATAAAACTTGAAACCTCTTTGAAGCTGCCTACCTCTGCACTGTATATCCCAAGAATTATCAATGTGAGTTGCATAAATTTTCTAATGTTCTTGATTAATGTTCTCTTTCGCAAACGGAAATAAACTACGTCAATGAAATAATAACTTAGCAAGAATATCCCTGCAGAATTATAAAGCCACATATTCAACTTTATCCAAAAATATTTTTAGTGTAAATAAAATTATCAACAGTATAAGAATCAAAATCAAAAAGTGTATAAATAAAATTGTGCCATTATCCGATTGTAATAACGGTTCAAATATATTTAGCTTTTTCAAAAATGGCATTCTGAAAAAGGATTCTCTTACATTATCTCGCAATTGAAGATACACTAAAAAAAAGACAATTAGGTTTGCTGCATTATTATTCTTACTAATGACTGCAAATAAAAGATTAACTAAACTTAAGCAGATGCACAAAAGTATTATATAGATGTAAAATGTTATTTGAAAAGGAAATAATATAGCGCTAAAAATAGAAACAAATATTGAAACAATAATTAATTGAGGCGTTATCAAAAGTAACCACCTATGTAAAATGATTTTAGAATATTTTGTCATTCTTAAAAAATTATTATGAATCATTCCTGCATCGCGGTCTATTTGGATAATATAATATTGATTGAATGAGAAAAGAAGTGGAACAAATGCACCAATATATATTTTACCAAGGACAAGTAAATTAGCAACTGGGTTTTTTATTGCGGGGATAATAAGAAGCAATCCTATTAATAAAAAAAGAGTGAGGATTTTCTGATTTGCTCTTCCCATCATTTTAATATGGAATTTAGCCAGATATAAGTTAAATCTATCTGCAAGTTTACTCAGAAAACTATTTTTATAAGAAGAACTACCACCATCATCACTTATTCTCTTTGATGTTTTTGATAAAAAAATCAGTGATACAAAAAGAAGAAAACTCCAGAATAATGATATCAAGCTCAATCGTAAAAAAGAATCATTGTAATTAGTCATTTTATAAAGCCAGAGATAATCGAATACTAATCCATTTGTTAAGTAAATAATAACAAATGAAACCGCATATAATATTAACACTATTATTATTACAACAAATGAATCGCGATATTTTCTAAAGAAAAATATTGCTATTGTAAGCCATATTATTGGTAAACTTAGAGCGATACTAAAGGATTTCCTAATAAAAACCCCATACTCGATGTTACCGGGTGAAAAAATGGATTGTTGTAATAATGCTACTAAATATGTAGGTAGGATAAAACCAACTATAAAAAATGAAATATAAGCGACAAATAATCCTCCTATAAACTGAGTTTCAGAAATTCTTGTATGAAGAATTGTGAATCTTTTATTAGCAATCTCTTTTTCAAAATGTTGAATTGCCAGTAGGACATAATTTAGAAACATTATAGAAAATAACACTAAATCATATGAACCGGTTAAATTACTGCTGCTATCGAATGAAGCCGGATTCAAATTTCTATCATTTAGAAACCAAGCGAAGGAAAGATAAATAAATATTATAATCGGGAATGTTTTAGTAAAAAGGTTTCTTAGATTGAAATAAATAAATGATTTCATTTGGGTTTATCTATTTATCTGATTTGAAAAAATCAATGATTGGTAGGCTTCACTTAATGTTGGTTTACTAAAGGAACTTCCAGGGTAGTCATTAAACCGCGAATCGAAATGGACAATTAGTTCGTCTTCTCTTTGACCTATATTTAAGATTTTTAAAGTTTCTTTAATTTTTTGAAAATTGATTTTAAGCGGTATTTTAATTTCTTTAATAAATTCTTTCTGTATTTCAATTAATTTTTCGGGATTACCCTTGTACATTAATTTTCCTTTATCAAAGATTAATATTGTTGAGCATAGACTTGATAATTCATCAACTATATGACCAATAAATAGAATTAATTTTTCTTTGGAAATTTCCAGAAGGTAATTGTGAATTCTGGTTCTTTCTTCTGTATCCAGATTATTAGTAGGTTCATCAAGAAGAATAACCGAAGGATTATGGATTAAAGCTTGTGCGATTGCAACTTTCTGCCTCATACCTCCTGATAAATCCTTGATAGTATAATTTTCAAATGACGTAAGATTCATCTTCTCCATCAATTCATTTATTGTTTCATTTCTACTCTGTTTATTCTTCCATTTCGATAATATTAGTAGATAATCAAGATATTCGTAAGCTGTCATTCTTTCATATAAGCCTGGATCTTGTGGTAGATATCCAATTTTAACTCTCCATTCCATTGATTGAGGATTAATTGTATTCCCTTTATATGACATTGAACCATAATCTGGAGTAAGTAAACCTGTAATTATTTTCAATAAGGTTGATTTGCCTGAGCCGTTTGGACCTATTATCCCCGTAATACCATTAGATAAGATTGTTGACACATCATTTAATACAATCTTGCTTTCATATTTTTTTGTAATAGATGTAATTTTTAATTCGTTCATAAAATTACCAAATAATATTATCGAAGTACTATTCTTTTATAGTTATGCGCAAGCATTCGTAAATTTTTAATTTCTCTAATAAAAAGCATAAAATTAAGTTTATGGGCTATATTTTCAGCACGAATAGTATGGTAATCTATTAGCTCAATTGTCTTATAGTCGATGCCGCTATTATACATGATTTCAAGGACTGAATTTAGAGAGTTTTTGCCACTAGGATTACCACTACAACACACTTTAATGAGATAAGACAAATCCGGCTTAAGTATATCGTCTTTAATATCAGATAGATCATCATACAGTTGTTTTGCTATATGGTAACTCATAATTAATTCTTCGCATAAAGGGATTTTATCTACACAATTTTTCAATTGGCAGAAAGCCACAAATGGTAGACACAATGGAATTAACTTCTCACCTAGAATATTTAAAGTATTTTCATCAAAGTTATTTTTAAGACTAGAATGTTCTCTTTTTTCGAAAGATAATGCATTGTAATATTTTTTTTCGTATCGAAACACATAAGGATAAATTTCAGTGCCACATAAATGAAGAAGTTGACCAATTGCCATATTTCTTAATTGACGTGAATGACATGCTGCAATTATAATTCTACGAAAAACTTTTTTAGGCAAATGATATTCGTCGAATACATCATCTTCTCGTAAAATATAAAAACAATATAGTGCATTTGTTAAACTTAGTTTTCGAATTAAATTGGATTCTTGCAAATCAGAATTATGATAAAAATTAAAAGGAAAATTAATCAACCAGTTATCAGGTTGAAAAGTTGCATCAAGACTAAGGTGAGATATTTCAGGGGTATTCAAACCGCTCAAACATTTTAGAAAATTTTTTTTTAAGGTTTTCATCTCCTCGGTTAAATCAAGTCCTAAAACACAATAATTATTCATTAAGGTGGTTATAGGATGGGGATATAGATGTTTTTTTCATTTTAAATTCTATTTATTAATAACAATCAAACCTTTGTTTACGTTTATATCATTCAATTCATAGATGCTAACTTGATTGGTAGGAAGTATACATACTAAATCTAAACTTCCATCACTATTATAATCGCACAGAACAGCTCTTGAACCGAATCCACTTGTAGAAAGTTTTTCATTAACCAATGCATGCCCTGTTTTTCCGTCAATGATAAATATACTTTGATCAATGTTAATAGCAAATATTTCAGGGATTGAATCACTATTGATATCATATAACGAAATTAAGTCTTCGAATTTAGAACTTGTCGAGTAATACCACATTGTCGAAAGATCTTTACCATTAATACAATAAATGTTTTTATCAGTTGAAACAGATGGGAAATCAGGAATTCCATCCTCATTCATATCTGCCTGAGAAATAAATGTTAATCTACCATCATAAGATTTTGTTAGATTCTTATTATTCCTAAAACGATCATGTTTAACTATTTCCTTTCCATTTTCTGCATTAATTTTAATAAGATCACCAGCGGAAGTATTGATAAAAATTGATCTTGGTTTTTCATCCACTAAAATATATTCTGAAATATAATCGGGAGCATTTCCAACAGTAATACCTAGAAATGAAATACCTTCGGTACCTGTACTATATTCCCAAATAATTCTATCAGTTTTAATTTCCTTGCAAATAAGTTCGTTTTTCTTGTTTAGATAAATTATATTATTCTGATCGATGAATGGTTTTGTCCCGCTTCCCCTCTCTTCGTATTCTTTTTTAAAGGAATATAAAAGTTTAAAATGATTGGTTGCATAAATATCTATTGTTTTTCCGCAATCAAAAACTAGGATTTCTTGATTATTTAGTTGTTCATAATATACTCTACGTTTTTGATTTATATTTTCGTATCTATTATCAGAAAGTTTTATTGACTCTATTTTTAACTTATCTATATCTAAAATGTAAACATATTTCTCACCTATAAAATGAAAGTTTTTTCTTCCCAAAACTGTTGAGTGGCTTCCAGATGAACTGGAAAAATAAGGTAATATTTCTGTAAATTCCTTTTCTAGTACTAATTGGTACTTGCTATTATAAACGGAGATTTTACTCTTAGCAGGTTTATCATTTAAGCTATATATTACCAAATAATTTTCATTCGTTTGAGAGTTTTTTAATACTGCAAAACTCCAAATATTCATATCGCTGTTAATTGATATTGTTTTTATTGACTTTATCTGACCATAAGTTTGAAAAAAAAACGGTAGTACAATTAAAAAAAATAATCTCATAAATCCTCTCTGCTATTTAATTGCTACACTCTTTCTTGATTTAAGTTTACCGATTTAATAATTAATGCTAATTATCCATAATTAATTGTACAGTCATCAATTTGACTATTAGGATTACATGATACAAAATCAACAAAGCAATCTTGACAGGTTGGTGGTTCAGCCTTAATTGCGGAAATGTCTTCATCATTATTGACAAGTATGATGTCAAAAAGATTTTCGTTTTTTTTCTCATCACTTTCCATAAATTTACCTCCAATTGATATTATTTCAAAAGAGTGTAGCAATTAGTTTATTTTTAATAAGCTCTTTAAATATGCCCTTTCCTCGTTTTCTAAATTATCATAAATATATATAGAGGCGGCAATTTTCTTCTTGATTAATTCGCAATTTGTTAAACGAGGAATAAAAATATCTCCATTAGTTTCAAGATTTTCATGATAACAGTTACCACCACAAAAATACCTTGCATAGCAATTAGCGCATATGGGGCTCATATAAATCTGGGGATAATTAAATGGGGCTCTTTTCTCTTCCTTAATACTAATAACATCACCTAAAATAAATTCATCGTTACCAACAAATCTATGACATGGGAAAACTTTACCTGAAGCGGATATTGCTAGTAATCCCTTGCCAGCTCCGCATGAATAAAATGTTTTTTTTCTTGTAATAAGTGTAGTTAATAAATTAAATAGAATTTTATCATTAACATTCTTTTTACACTTTACCCTTTCAATAAGTTCATCGCAGATACTATCAAGATCATTAAATAAACTATGGTAATTGGATTCTTTAAGTGCAAAATCATCAGTTATAATTGAAGTAACAGGAGTAATATTTATTCTTTTAAAACCAATTTTCTTTAATTTCTCTCTAACTTTCTCTCCCAGTGAATCAAATTTTGTCAGGGTTACCCTCGCAGCAGCATCTCCATTTCGAGATTCTAAAAATTTTTTCAGACCAGGTAGTATATAATCATAAGAAGATTGTCCCTTCTTAAGTGGCCTATTTATATCTTGTATTTCTTTATCACCGTCAAAACTCACCTGTACCGAAAATTTCTCTTTATTAAAGAATTCGATTACGTTTTTCGAAAATAATGTACCGTTTGTTGATATTGAGAAATGAATCTTTTTCTCTTTTTTTACTGAAAGGCACTTGGAATATTTAACAACCTCTTTAATCAGTGGAAAATTTAGTAATGGTTCCCCCCCGAAAAAATTAATACTTACATTACTTTTATCATCTGAATATTTAAATAGAAAATCGACTGCTTTAAATGCAGTTGATCGATACATTAGCCCTTTTTCCCCATATTCGCCATCTCGTCCATAGCAATAAATACATTTCATATTACATATCTGTGATACATTTAATGAAATTCTTGTAATGGGAAGTATTTTTTTATCAGTCGGGTAAGTTATTTCTGTGTGATTATGAGGGGCGCAAATTTTCGTTAATTCCAATTCTTCTAATGAAATTTTAATTTTTTTGTTGGTGGTTTCGAGGAAACCTTGCTCTTTTAAAATACTTAATTCGTTGAAAAGGGAATCACCAACTCTGTAAGCTTTCATATCTTCTACATTTAGAAGATAGTTCCGTGACTTATATCTAAAAGTGTGATATTCTCGAAGATTATGATATAAGTATTGATCTCTTATCATTTGTGACCCCAGATTACTTTAAATAAATCTAGTTAGTAATAAATGAATAAATCATTTATAATGAATTAACACAAATATATATTAAAGCGCAACACTTTTAATTAGCAATTTTTAAAAATATTTGTGATATTATTGCAAATATCTCCAAAATTAGAAATAGTGTTTTAAGAATTACTTGTAGTTTCAAATTCAAATTCATTATCGAAAATGTTTTCCACAGATGGGAGAATAGAAGCGTTCAAAAAGGGGAGGAGAGATTAATAATGAGATACACTTAGATTATTTTCTTGGATAAACTAAGTGTATCCTTTTATGCTGCAGGATTATATTCAATAAAACCCATAATAATTCCGGAAGACAATGCCTGCAGAATTAAAGTCTATTCACTTTCATGTCTAAGAATTCTTCGAGCTTATCATAAATGATTTTCTTTTCTTCATCGGAGAAATTTTTAATACGAGTGCCGTGAGAGCCACCTTTCTTAACCATCTTAACTGAATTAGTAAGCCCGAGCAATTCTACCGATGTGGAAGTCCATGTATCATATCCGCCATAAATAAAAATAAAATTATTTGCTTTCTGCTGAACCCAATTATAAACGCCTTGATTCACTTTGCAATTATAATTTACAGGTGCATCCTTCGGAACAAACAAAATATTAGAAGCACTCTTAGTAAGTTTTTTCATATACCGTTTGAAGTCCGTTATATCATAACTATAATATCCTTCTTCATTATATGCTTGAACAAAAAAGGAATGAAGTCCTTGGACATCATCCTTCGTGTACATACCAAGTCCAACAATTTTTTTCAAATGCTTATATAATTCAGGAGATGAAGCAGTAGGAGCAGGAATATCTTCCTGTTTATGTCCCCATTGCCAAAACGAGAATGGATATTCGAGTACCTGAAATTCAAATGCAGTCTCTGCATCCACGTACATATCTAATTTATCGGTAGTGATATCGTTATTCACAAATGCCATCATTTCATCATAACGTTTGAAAACTTCTAATTGAAATTCTTTTATTTTTTCGCGTGTCTCATCCGAGCCGACAGTATTTAACCAATGATAGATGCGTGGATCCTCTTGTGCTAGATTCAATGGAGCAACATAAGGAACGGAAGCATCTACATCATTTGGATAAAAATAGCTATGATAGATGGTGGTCTGACCGCCTTTACTGATTCCGGTATTGACCCATTTACCTGAATAAAGTTTTTTGAATGCTTCTACGACTGCGTGATGATCAGCAGCAGCTTGCGCAACGTTAAGATATTTCCAATCGAATATGGAGCTATCAGGCATTGAATTTTTGAAGTAACGATGTTCTACAACAATCTGATTAGAATTGAGCATTCTAGAAAGTTCATAAGGAGCACCCGACCAAATTCCATAACCTTCGGTAACTAATAAAACAGGATTTTTGAAATCTACTTGGGAAATAATTATTCTCTGTTTGAAAGTTGGTCCGGTAGGATTATTGTGATCAAGCAACTGTTTGAAATAAACTTCGTAAGACTCGGTATACATTGTATCATGCTTCATTTCTTTGAAGGCTATTACTTCGGGCATTTTTTTAAGTGCTTCGGCGAGCTGACCCTGAGCTTGAAGTGAAACGAATGAAAAAAGAATGACAAAGAGGTAGATAATACGTTTTTGCATGGAATGAACTCCTAAAAAATAACCCCCGGCATTGGAGCCGAGGGAAATGAGATTAATTTACTATTAATATTTTTTATTTCTCTTGAAGGAATGGATATCTATAATCGCGAAGAGGAATAAAGTTTTCTTTAATTGTACGAGCAGAGACCCATCTGATAAGGTTCAAATGGCTGCCTGCCTTATCATTAGTACCGCTGCCGCGAGCACCGCCGAATGGCTGTTGACCAACGACTGCACCGGTTGGCTTATCATTGATATAGAAATTACCCGCTGAATGCAATAATGCTTTACTTGCTATATCAACGGCATATTTATCATTAGCGAAAATAGCTCCAGTAAGTGCATAAGGAGAAGTTTGGTCGCAAATAGTCAAAGTCTCTTCAAACTTATTGTCATCATAAACGTAGATAGTCATTACCGGTCCGAAAATTTCCTCTTCCATCGATTTGAATTTTGGATCAGTTGTAACTATAACTGTCGGCTCAACAAAATATCCAACTGAATCATCATAATTACCACCGCAAATAATTTCAGCATCGTTGGCATTCTTAGCGTAGTCGATATATTCTTTAATAGTATTGAAAGCAGCTTTATCGATAACAGCATTGAAGAAATTAGTGAAATCGGTTGGGTCGCCCATTTTGATAGTTTTAATCTCTTCTACTATATATTCTTTTAATTGACCCCAGATAGATTTAGGGATATATGCGCGAGATGAGGCAGAGCATTTCTGTCCCTGATACTCAAACGAGCCGCGGATAAGAGAAACACCAAGTGATACTACATCAGCACTTGAATGAGCAAATATAAAATCTTTACCGCCTGTTTCGCCTACAAGACGAGGATATGATTTATATTTAGGTAGATTTGTTGATGCTACTTTCCACATATTTTGGAATACAGGAGTACTACCTGTAAAATGGATACCGCCGAAATGTTCAGAATCCAAAACCGGATTGCCAACTTTAGAGCCGGAGCCGGGAATAAAATTAATAACGCCGGCAGGAAGTCCTGCTGCTTCTAATAATTTCATTATGTAATAAGCAGAATAAACTGAACTGGATGCCGGTTTCAGAAGAGCAACGTTTCCCATGATTGCAGGTGCAGTTGGGAGGTTACCTGTAATAGATGTAAAATTAAATGGAGCAACTGCGAAGATGAATCCCTCTAATAAGCGGTATTCTAAGCGATTCCACATTCCGACAGGTGAATACATCGGCTGTTCGCTATAAATTTGATTTGCGTAATGAACATTAAAGCGGAAGAAATCCACAAGTTCGCATGCACTATCGATTTCTGCTTGAAATGGATTTTTACTTTGTCCGAGCATTGTAGCGGCATTGATGATGTAACGCCATTCTGTATTAGCTAATAAGTCGGCTGCTTTTAAAAATATTGCTGCACGATCGCTAAAATCCATTCTCGACCAAGCTTTGTGTGCTTCCATATTTGAATCAATTGCGGCTGTTACTTCTTTTTCACTTACTTTGTGATAAGTACCGAGTTGATGTTTGTGGTTATGTGGCATTACACATTTGTCAGTGTCGCCGGTTCTTATTTCTTTTCCACCGATAATTATAGGTATATCAATCTGTTGGCTTGAAAGTTCATCTAACTTAGCTTTCAAAGCCTTCTTTTCAGGTGAACCAGGAGCATAATTCCTGATTGGTTCATTCTGTGGTACGGGTGTCTTGAAGTTTGCGTTTGCCATACATCCTTTCTCTCTTTTTTTATTAAATAATACAACAAAATCCGTTATTATAATTTATACA
>Ga0172380_10001361_pt1 | contig 42207 bp, 35 predicted proteins | sample Leawe162metaG_FD_119747 | JGI IMG/M metagenome (GOLD analysis project Ga0172380, IMG submission 119747) | Leachate microbial communities from a municipal landfill in Southern Ontario, Canada - Leachate well 162 metaG | ecosystem: Engineered > Solid waste > Landfill > Unclassified | place...
ACCATTTTCTGGTTCGTGCAAAGCTCTCATGTAGTAATATATTTCATGGATATTTTTAACTCTCAATGGCTATTTAAGATGCTGGTTAAATCCAGTAAAACGCCACGTGGACGCATCCTCAGCCTGTTTGATATTCTTCAAGACTGGATAAGAGCACCTAATATTCAATTAGCTTAATTTGCAAGTAGAAACGATTTAAGGTGTCGCTAATTGTACTCGTATATTTTACAGCAGATCGTATAAGTCGCTTTGATTAGATAGGGCGTTATTCAACAATTACACGTCCATTTAGCGGTTGCACAGGGCGGTTATTGTGGTGTTTTAATACACTTTTAAATGCTTCGATTTGTTCATTAGAGGCGGTCATAGGCGTTTTTATTAACAGCCAGCGCACGCCTTCAGAGCATGGCGGCGTGGTGAGTGAGCCGCTAAATCGATAGTAGTCCCGATTTGCTGGCATCATTTCACTGGCCAGCACTCTTGACTTTAAGTTAACTGATTTATCAATATCACTGGGAATTTGTTTCCAAAGTTTCTCTAAGCCTATGTTGGATTTTCCTTCTTTAAACATCACGGCGATTACACTGAGATTACCTTTTGCATCAGCATGGACAAAGTGTGCTTCTAAAGGAAATGATTTTCCTTTAATTGTATTTTCACTAGGGGCGTGAAAATGCACTTGTTTCAATTGAAAGCTCATGTTGTCGATTGCCAGTATATTGCCTACTTTAAAGTTGGCTTGCACTGTATGGCCATTATTGACGATATCTTTTATGGGGAATTTTTGCAGTAGCTTAAGTGGCTTCATGCTTGCATCAACCGTATTCTCGATATTGATAGGGGATTGATTGAGCCCGGTGTTGCAAGTTACAAATTCTGGTTTTAGTTTGCCCCAGTTTTCAGGGCCTTCTTTACCTTCGTATGTCCAATGTGCAGTATGTGCTACAGGTTTTTCAGATTTCTCTTTGGCTTTAGCGAGTTGCGCGGGCTCTGATTTATTTTGAGAGGCAGGCTCAATTGGAGCTGGTTTTTCTGCGGCAACCGCTGCTTGTGGCGCTGGGTTTTTAACGGCTTCAGGTTTTGTTGTTGGTTTGGTTGGACTCGCGGGCGAAGTGCTGCTAGGTGTTTTAACTGGTTTACGCGTTGAGCAAACGTAGCGCATTGCTAAATCAAAGTCTGTTTCTGGAACGGGTTCTATAAACTCAGCTCCTTTTGCATCAATCCCTGCGGAGTAAATAAGCTGGGTATTTAAATACTGAAACACTTGCGAGGTGGCTGATTTTTGCTCGGCGCAATTAAAGTACCAAAGTAGCTTCGATAAATCGTATTCTTTATCAGGGGATTCGATATTTTTTTGTGGTGTTTTGTATTCTATTTTAATCCACGCTCTTGTTAACTGCTCTTTTTGCAAGATTGATTGCTTATCTACAGATAATTTTGAGAGATTGTTTTCATTTATTTTTACCCATACAGCCGCCATGCTGTTGCCAGCCATTGCAAAGTACAACAGTAAAGCGATTATAATTTTTTGCATAGCTAGCCTCGTATCAAGTGTTAATGCTGATGGTAACAAAGGTTTGAATAGATAATTATTCTTTAGACATTACCCCACATGTAAATTATGGGATATATGACGTTGTTTTGAATTGATAATCAGTACTGGATTTCTGTCTTAGTTTTTAATTTATGCGGCTATTGCTGACATTTAAGGTATGCGACCTTATTTTGGAGCAAGTGTTGCTCTATAATCTTGACTCACCACAATAATTGCACAAAGTTTTATTCATGACAAAACCTAATTTAATTAACCATCAGCTAGTTGAAATTTATGCAGATGGTGCTTGCAAAGGTAATCCTGGGCCTGGTGGCTGGGGCGCTTGGATTAGCTATGATGGACATGAAAAAGAGCTGTTTGGCGGTGATCTGCTCACGACCAATAACCGCATGGAACTTACTGCGGTGATTCGTGCATTAGAGGCGTTAAAACGCGCCTGCCATGCTAAAGTATTTACCGATTCCGTTTATGTGCAAAAAGGTATTTCTGAGTGGATTGTCGGTTGGAAAGCCCGCAACTGGCGTACCGCAGCTAAACAGCCTGTAAAAAACGATGATTTATGGCGCGTACTTGATGTGCTGGCGCAACAGCACACTGTAGAGTGGGTGTGGGTAAAGGGTCATGCCGGTAACGTAGGCAACGAGCGCGCGGACATGTTGGCAAATAAAGGTGTAGATAAAGTATTGCAAGAAGGACGAGCTTCATGAGGCAGATTTTTTTAGATACTGAAACAACAGGTCTTTACCATGCGCAAGGTCACCGTGTGATTGAAGTTGCCGCGGTTGAGGTGGTTAATCGCCGATTGACTAAACATCACTTTCATTATTATCTAAACCCTGATCGTGAAATTGATCAGGGTGCGCAAGAGGTGCATGGCATTTCACTTGAGTTCTTGCAAGATAAGCCGCGCTTTGCTGAAATTGCCGATGAGCTGATTGCATTTATTGCGGATGCTGAGCTTATTATGCATAACGCGCCATTTGATGTGGGGTTTTTAAATAGTGAGCTGGGTTTGATTGGTCAAAAAACAGTAGAACAGATCACGGCGAAAATTACCGATACTTTAAAAATTGCAAAAGAGATGCGTCCTGGTCAACGCAACAACTTGGATGCTTTGTGTCGACACTTTGGCATTAATAACTCAAAACGTACGCTACATGGCGCATTGCTGGATGCCGAGCTGTTAGCCGATGTGTATATGGCCATGACGCGTGGTCAAGAGAGTTTGATGATGGAGCTTGATGCACATAGCCAAAATGGTCTGGAAGCGACGCCACATAGCAATGCCCCTTTATTGATTAAACTTGCCAACTCAGCCGAGGCTTCGGCGCATGATGATTATTTGGTAGCGCTGGCTAAATCAGGTAACTGTTTATGGCATACCTTAAAACATTAGGGATTTTAAGTATATAAATCCCAAACATTAAGAGAGAAAAAATCATGAATAAAACAATTATCGTCACCGGTGGTGCAGGTTTTATTGGGGCTAATTTTGTCTTGGCTTGGGTCAAGCAAGGTTTGGGTACGGTGGTTAATTTAGATAAATTAACCTATGCGGGAAATTTAGAAAACCTGACCTCACTTGAACATAACCCGCAGCATATTTTTGTGCATGGCGATATTGGCGACCAAGCGCTGGTGGCTAAGTTGCTGGCTGAACATCGACCATGTGCAGTGGTGAACTTTGCAGCTGAAAGTCATGTTGATCGCTCAATTCACGGGCCTGAAGATTTTATTCAAACCAATGTTGTGGGTACGTTTCATTTATTAGAGGCAGTACGTGCCTATTGGAGCCACTTGAGCACCGAGCATCAACAGGGTTTTCGTTTTTTACATGTATCTACAGATGAGGTTTATGGCTCACTGAGCAAAGATGATGCGGCCTTTACTGAAAACACGGCTTATGCACCTAATAGCCCTTATTCAGCTTCAAAAGCCGCGTCAGATCATCTGGTACGTGCTTATCATCATACTTATGGCTTACCTACGCTCACGACTAATTGCTCCAATAATTATGGGCCGTATCATTTTCCTGAAAAGCTCATCCCGCTAGTGATTCACAACGCCTTGGTGGGCAAGCCTTTGCCTATTTATGGCAATGGCCAGCAAGTGCGTGACTGGTTGTATGTGGAGGATCATTGTGCTGCGATCAGGCGCGTGCTGGAAGCCGGTAAGGTGGGCGAGGTGTATAACGTTGGCGGCTGGAATGAGCAAGCCAACATTGATGTGGTGAGAACATTGTGCCGCATGTTGGATGCAAAATCGCCACGCGCGGATGGTCAATCGTATGCCGATCAAATTACTTTTGTGCAAGACAGATTAGGCCATGACCAACGTTATGCGATTGATGCGACTAAAATTGCCAACGAGTTAGGCTGGAAACCAGTAGAAACTTTTGAGTCGGGCATAGAAAAAACCGTGAACTGGTACTTGGCGCATCAAGATTGGGTAAAAAATATTACCAGTGGCGAGTACCGTCACTGGGTGCAAACACATTACAGCGAGCGTGGCGAGGAGTTAGCATGAAGGGTATTATTTTAGCGGGTGGCTCAGGTACGCGGCTTTACCCGGTAACGCAGGCGGTATCAAAACAGTTACTGCCTGTTTACGACAAACCTATGATTTACTACCCGCTTACGACCTTGATGTTGGCTGGCATTCGTGAGGTGTTAGTTATTTCCACCCCTGAAGATACACCACGTTTTCAACAGTTATTAGGCAACGGTAGTCAGTGGGGTATTTCAATTGAGTATGCAGTGCAACCCTCACCGGATGGGCTGGCTCAAGCGTTTATTATCGGTAAAGATTTTATTGGTGACGATAGTTGTGCCTTGGTGTTGGGCGACAATATATTTTATGGGCATGAGCTTGCGATTAGAACGCAAGCGGCGGCTAGGCTCACGACCGGTGCTACCGTATTTGCATATCCGGTAAGTGACCCGGAACGCTACGGGGTGGTTGAATTTAATGCACAGGGCCAGGCTATCAGTCTGGAAGAAAAACCAACCGTAGCAAAGTCCAGATATGCCGTGACTGGGCTATATTTTTACGATAATCGTGTGGTCGAGATTGCCGCGCAACTCAAGCCGTCAGCACGCGGTGAACTTGAAATTACAGATGTAAACCGAGCTTATTTGCAAAGTGGTGATTTGCAAGTAGAGGTGATGGGACGCGGTATTGCCTGGCTGGATACGGGTACACATGAGTCACTGTTAGAAGCTTCTTTATTTATTGAAACCATAGAAAAACGTCAAGGCCTAAAAATAGCGTGCCCTGAAGAAATCGCTTACCGCATGAAGTTTATTGATGCCGCTGCGCTAGAGCTGTTGGCGAATAAATATATTAAAAATAATTATGGTCAATACTTAAAAATGCTGTTGAGTGAGCAGGTGTTTTAATGCAGGTGATTCAAACCGCAATACCAGACGTGCTAATCTTGGAGCCCAAAGTGTTTGGGGATGATCGAGGCTTCTTTTTTGAGAGTTTTAACCAACAAACCTTTGAAAAATTAACCGGTGTAAAAGCACATTTTGTGCAGGATAATCATTCAAAATCTGCGGCTAATGTATTGCGTGGCCTGCATTACCAAATTCAGCAGCCGCAGGGTAAGCTGGTTCGAGTAACTAAGGGTGAAGTATTTGATGTCGCCGTAGATTTACGCCGTCAATCGGGCACATTTGGACAATGGGTCAGCGCTATATTGTCCGCAGAAAATAAACGCCAAATGTGGGTGCCGCCAGGGTTTGCACATGGCTTTTTAGTGCTTAAAGAGGGTACGGAGTTTTTATACAAAACCACTGATTATTACGCCCCGCAATTTGAGTGCTGTGTGCGCTGGGATGACCCAGAGATTGGTATTGACTGGCCGTTGCTGGCAGCACCTATTTTGTCAGCCAAAGATAAATTAGGCGTGAATTTATCAAACGCTGAAGTATTTGAAGCTGGATTTTAATTGGTAACTTCATCCAGCCCATATCAAAAAATATTGCTCACGGGCGTTAACGGGCAAGTGGGGCATGCATTGCAAGCCTTATTTTCAAAACACACAGGGTATTCAGATGCCATCATCGCCTTAGATAGAACTGGGCTGGATTTGACTGATGCCGATGCCATCCGCCGTGTAGTCGCGGCCATCAAGCCTGATATCATCATTAACCCAGCGGCCTATACCGCGGTGGATATTGCTGAAACAAAGCCTGAGCTGGCTTATGCAATCAATGCCACAGCGCCGAAAATCCTTGCAGAAGAAGCCGAAAAAGCTGGCGCTACATTGATTCATTTTTCAACTGATTATGTTTATGCCGGCACCAAGTTAAGCCCTTATGTTGAGGATGACGCAACGCAGCCGTTAAGTGTTTATGGCAAAAGTAAACTGGCTGGAGAAGACGCGATTCGAGCCGTTGGCTTGCCGCACCTTATTTTCCGAACTTCCTGGGTGTATGGTGCTTATGGCAATAACTTCTTAAAAACGATTTTACGTCTGGCGAGTGAGCGTGATGCGCTACGTATTGTGGCTGACCAATTAGGTGCGCCAACCAGCAGCCATAGCATTGCCCAAGCGGTTTTAGAGGTGTTGAGTCAGCTTGAAAATGGCAAGCCACAAAACGAAGTCACGGGTGTTTACCATCTGGTTAACGCTGGGCAGACTTCATGGCATGGCTTTGCAACCGCTATTGTAGAAGAATATACACGCCTGCAGGTTGAGTGTAACTGGCCTCCGCTCAAGGTAAGCCTTGCAAATATCCAAGCGATTGGCACACAAGACTTTCCTACACCTGCGGTACGCCCAGCTAATTCATGTTTGGATTGTAGTAAATTAGCGCGAAATTTTTCGGTCACATTGCCGAATTGGCGTGATGCTCTGGTGGCGGAATTACAGCACCTAACTATAAGTTAGCCTAGTGCGTCCGCCCAGCTGTTTGGCGTTTCATACAGGCGTACTTTTTCAAGTTTCAGGTGATTCCCAAAAGTGTCCTGATACCTTGCTTTAAGTATCTTAAATGCCTCTAACGCCATGTTTTCAGCGGTAGGGATGGTCGGAAATATGACGGTTTTATGGTCTGGCAGGCTGTTTAGAAAGTTCAATACTTCTAAGTCGTGCTGATACACCAAAAAAGCATGATCCCACACATCAACAACCGCTTTCTTAGCAATCGCTTTCACATCTGAAAAATCCATCACCATGCCGTTTTCAGAAGTATTTTCTTGCGTAATAATATCTCCAGACAGCGTAATTTCAAGCGCATAGCGGTGACCATGCAAATTTTTACATTGACTTTTATGATTAGGGATTCGATGTCCGGCATCAAACTCTAGGCGGGTGGTAATGTGCATGGTAATCGGTCTTAAATTGTTTGATTTAAACAGAGTGTGCATTATACGCTGACTGACTATGCTTTTTCACGGTAGGGCTATCATACGAACCTTAAAAAATACGGCGCCTGCATATACTTTTGACCATTATTGTGAAGGCTTAGCTTATTCGGTGAGCAGTGTTTCAATATGACTACTGGCAGCCGCAGCGAGCGCGTTAAGCTGGTAGCCGCCTTCAAGCAGTGACACAATCCGACCCTGCGCATGTTGATTGGCAATCTTTTTAATGAATTCCGTTATCCAGATGTAATCAGCATTGACTAAGTTCAAATTGGCTAGCGGGTCATCCGCGTGGGCATCAAATCCTGCTGATACGTAAATAATTTCAGGCTTAAACTGATTAAGCGCGGGTAAAAATTCCTGTTCAAAAGCCTGCTGAAATTCATTGCGTCCGGATTTTGCTGCGAGTGGGACGTTAATCATGGTGGCTGAGCGGGTATCAAAGCCGCGGTGCGGATAAAAAGGATGCTGAAAAGTTGAACAGAGCATGACCCGAGGCTCATCCTTAAAAATATTTTCAGTGCCATCGCCGTGGTGCACATCAAAGTCAATAATCGCAACGCGTTTAACGGCATACTTTTCAAACGCATGCGCTACGCCGACGGCGACATGATTAAAAATGCAAAAGCCGGCACTGTTGGCGCGTCCTGCATGGTGTCCTGGTGGCCTTACACAACAAAACGCATTGTTCACTTTTTGTTGCATGACTAAATCTGTGGCTAAAATGGCGGCGCCGCTGGCATGCAATGCCGCAGACAAACTCATCGGACCCATGGCGGTGTCGGCATCTAATTTTACTAGCCCGGCTCTAGGTGATAATGTGCGGATTTTTTGAACATAAGCCGCACTATGTACGCGTTGCAACTGCGCATCGGTTGCAACTGGCGCTTCATAAATCGCTAATTTTGGATAAATGCCTTGTTGAATGAGCGCATTTTTAATTGCAGTTATGCGTGCGGGTGATTCTGGATGGCTACCATCCATGATGTGTAACAGCGTGTCTGGGTGCGAAATAAAGGCGGTTGTCATGATGAAATAATCAATTAACGCGCAATCTCCATGCGTAGCATTTTGTAAATGGCCAGTCTTTCAGGGGAGATTTGCTTAGATTGCATTGCTTCAGTAATGGCGCAGTCTGGCTCTTGCAAGTGTTTGCAGTTGTTAAATCTGCACTTACCTAAAAATGGTCTAAATTCAACGAAAGCATGCTCAAGCTCATCTGTGCTTAGGTGATGCAAACCAAATTCTTGTAAGCCGGGTGAATCAATCAGTTGGCTCATTGCATCGATGTGATATAAATGTGTCGCCGTGGTGGTGTGTTTGCCGCTATCTAATACCTGGCTGACCTCTCGTGTGCGTACTAATTCTAATGGTAGTAGCGCATTGATGATGGTAGATTTCCCCATGCCCGATTGCCCGACTAAAATACTGGCGTGACCATGCAGATAAGGTTTGAGCGTTGAAATGTCTTCTTGCGCAGAAAGTGATAACACTTGATAACCAAGTGAAGTGTAAAGATCAAGTTTTTGCTTCGCACTGTCATTGTCAGCCAAATCGCATTTATTTAACACAATCAAAGCCTTGATGCCTGCCGCTTCAGCTGCGATTAAACAGCGGTTAAGCAGTGCTTCATAAAAGCTGGGTTGAGTGGCTAACACAATAATGATTTGCGTGACATTGGCTGCGAGCATTTTGCTTTTAAATGCATTGCTGCGGTAAAGCAATGTTTTGCGCGGCAATGTAGATTCAATCACACCCTCATGTTTATCAGTGAGTTTAATCGTGACAACGTCACCACATGCGATGTCAGTTTTCTTACCGCGGGTAACGCAGCTAATGCGTTGTTTAGTTTCAGTTAATTCAACTTGGAAACGCTTGCCGTATGAGGAGACGACAATGCCTTGCAAATTTGGTTTGGTAGCCGTGTTGGCTGATTTTTGAGTGTGCAAGTTGTGGTTTCTAGTCTTAATTGGTATGCGCTGTTAGTTTAGAAATTCTAATGCTGGCAGGCGGGTGAGAGTCATAAAAAGCTGAGTGTAAAGGATCCGGAGTTAACGTTGAGGCATTATCCCGATATAGCTTCACCAAGGCTGCTACTAATTGGTTTGCATCGGCATGTTTGGCTGCGTAGTTGTCGGCTTCAAATTCGTTTTTGCGTGAGTAACTGGCCATGATTGGACGCAGTAAAAACATAAATACGGGGGAAACCATTAAAAATAAAATGAGTGCCATGTAATTACTTGCTTCCGTGACGCCAAGACCCGTATAAAACCAAGGTTGATTGATGAGCCAACCGAGTAACGCCAACCCTAAAAAGCTTACGAAGAACAGCAGGGCAATACGTTTAATCACATGGTGATGTTTAAAGTGACCAAGTTCATGCGCAAGTACGGCCTCAATTTCATCTGCATTGAGTCTATCGAGTAGCGTATCAAAAAACACCACACGCTTGGAGGAACCAAAGCCGGTGAAGTAGGCATTGCCATGGCTACTACGTGATGAACCATCCATGACAAAAAGCCCTTGCGATTTAAACCCGCATTTAGTCAGCAATGCTTCAATGCGAAGTTTTAATGCTTCATCTTGCAACGGTGAAAATTTATTAAACAAGGGGGCGATAAATGTCGGATATACAGCCAGCATAACGAGATTAAATACGCTCCACACCAGCCATAAATATAGCCACCAATACTGTCCCGCGCTTTGCATTAACCATAACGCAGCAAACAAGATAGGCGCACCTAAGGCAATGCCAACCAGACTTTGCTTAACAAGGTCGCTAAAAAACATAGCGCGCGTCATTTTGTTGAAGCCAAATTGTTCATCCACGACAAAAGTTTTGTAGTATTCAAATGGCAAGTCGATCAAACCGCTCACGATCATCGCGCTGCAAATCACCAATGCGCCGCGCATGATTTCATGATTAGGCAAAACATTGCGCCAAATATCGTCAATCCACTGTAAACCGCCACCTAGCGTCAGTAGGGCGAGCAACAAGGCTTGCGCAGCGGCTTCAATGATCACTAACTTGGTTTTATCACTAGTGTAATCTGCCGCTTTTTGGTGTGCCTCTAATGAGATATTACCGTCAAATGCAGTCGGCACATGGCCTCGATGATGTTGTACGTGTGCCACATGGCGCAACCCGAGCCAAATGCGAATCAACGTAGTTGCAATCAATAAAGTGACAAAAGTTGTGGTGAGTGTAAAAGCCATGGGTCTAGTTGCTTATGAATTAAGTTAATATACGTATTGTGAAGCATTTTTAATCAGATGGTTCACGATGTCTGCTTTATAACGTTTATTTTAATGGAAATCATGATGACCGCTTCAAACAATAGTACGAATCAGAATAATTTAATTTGGCTGGATATGGAAATGAGTGGTTTGCTACCCGATTCTGACCGTATTTTAGAGCTAGCCGCAGTGGTGACTGATGCTGAATTGAACGTGTTGGGTGAGTCTCCGGTTTTTGTGGTGCATCAAAGTGATGCTGTTTTAGATGGCATGGATGCCTGGAACAAAGGCGCGCATGGACGTTCTGGTTTGATAGAAAAGGTAAAAGCCTCTACGTTGAATGAGGCCGATGCCACCTTGCAAATGATCGCGTTTTTAAAACAATTTGTTCCTGCAGGAAAATCGCCGATGTGTGGCAACTCAATCTGCCAAGACCGCCGCTTTATGGCACGTTACATGCCAGATTTAGAAAGCTATTTTCATTACCGCAACTTAGATGTGAGTGTATTTAAAGAATTGGCACGGCGCTGGAAACCGGAAATTTACTCAGGCTTTAAAAAGGCAAGCCGCCACGAAGCATTAGCTGATATTTATGAATCTATTGATGAACTTAAATATTACCGTGAGCATTTTATTGTTAAGTAAGTGTAGTTAACAAAAAAAGAGGGCGTCTTAAACTTGACGCCCTAAGGGGAGAAAGCTACTTTGGAGAAGTATAATGCTAAAAATATACAAGCATTAACTGTGCCAAATCTCGGGCTCCCTTTTTGAGTTGTGTTTTCTAAATTAAGAAATTAGTTTTTGATATAAAGCCAGATACTCTTTGGCGCTGTTGTCCCAGCTTAAATTCTGTGACATGCCGTTTTTTTGAATGTTTTTCCAGGTTTCTTCATCGTGATTAAAAATGTCTAAAGCGCGCGTAATACAGGCCATTAAGCCTTCGGCACTAGCCTCTACCATCACAAAGCCATTGGCGGTTTTATTTTCGATGTGCGCAACATTGCTATCAATCACTGAGTCTGCAAGCCCGCCAGTTGCGTTTACTATAGGTGGAGTGCCGTAAGCTAGGCCGTAGAGCTGGTTGAGGCCGCACGGCTCGAAGCGTGAAGGCATGATAAACATGTCGCACCCAGCCATGATTTGATGCGAGAGCGGCTCGTTATAACCGATGGTGACGCTGATGTGCCCTGGATTAGCGGCGGCTAAACTCTGAAAGGCTGTTTCTAATGTACTTTCGCCACCGCCAAGTAATGCAAATTGACAGCCGCTATCTATCAGTGTTTGTAAATGCGGCAACAGCATATCCAAGCCTTTTTGGTAGGTAAGCCGACTGACAACGCCCAGTAGTGGTGCGCTTGCATCAATATTGAGCCCTAATTTTTCTTGTAAGGCCAGTTTTACCTGCTGTTTACCGGAAAGATTAGTGCTACTGTAGTTTTTAATCAGATACTGATCAGTTCCAGGGTTCCATTCTTCAGTTTCAATGCCGTTTAAAATGCCTTTGATTTCATCACCACGTTTAGTTAGCAGGCCTTCTAGACCAAAACCAAAAGCGGCAGTTTGGATTTCTTTTGCATAACGTGGGCTGACGGTAGAAATTGCATCTGCGTAAAAAATGCCCGCTTTAAGAAACGATAGCTGACCATGATACTCATAGCCTTCAATGCTGAAGCCCACGCTGGGTAACCCAAGCGTGGTAACCCAATGCGGTGCATAACAGCCTTGAAAAGCCATGTTATGCAAGCTGATGATTGATTTGGCTTGGCTGTTATCTACTAGCTTCATGTAGGCTGGCGTTAAACCAGTTTGCCAGTCATTACAATGCACGATGTTTGGCTGCCAATCGGTTATCGGCGAATGATCGCTGGCCAAGATTGCCGCTACTTTTGATAGCACGCCAAAACGGATAGGGTTATCTTGCCATTCTTGGCCATTTGCATCAGCATACGGCCCACCATCGCGCTCATAGAGTGTCTTGGCTTTAATCACAATAATCTTGACTTGGGAATGTTCAATAACGCCTAGTAAAAGCTCGGCACTGCCGATATGCGGTAATTGATGAATGGTCGCGATAAGTTGTAGCTCTTTGAGCTGGCTAAGCACAGAAGTGTAGCCAGGCATGAGTATGCGAATATCCACACCTAAGCCCTGCAATGCAGTGGGCAGTGAGCCACTTACATCGGCTAAACCACCGGTTTTAATAAGAGGAAAAACCTCAGAGCTGACAAATAATACTTTCATTGGCATGATTTTCTCGCTAAAGTTCAGTGGTGCGTGCATAACAGATGGTTGGCATGCACTTTGATGCACCAAAATAATCCCCATAATTGAAGATACTCTAGCTTAATTTTACTATACGAACATGATGATACGGGCTTAACAAGATGAATTCGGTGATAAATTTTACAAATGCGTTGGCTATAGGTATGGGCGCGGCTCTGGGGGCTTGGTGTAGATGGGGCGTTGGAATTGCTTTCAACGCGATAATGCCTAGCCTGCCTTTAGGTACATTTCTGGCCAATTTAAGCGGTGGATTTATGATGGGTATGGCAATGGGATTGATTGGTTTAGGCAGCTTAGATAATCCAACTTTACGTTTATTTGTGACAACAGGTTTTTTAGGTGGACTGACCACTTTCTCCGCTTTTACAGGTGAAAGTTTATCGTTGTTGCACAAGCATGAGTATTTTTTAGCGACCTTGCATGCCTGTGGCCATGTGTTTGGTGCCTTATTGATGGCGGCCATAGGTGTTGCTTTTATACAGTATTTAAAACATTAGGTTTTGTATTTAACTGCATTCTCAAATTTTAAGGAATTTAATTTCATCGTTACCGTCCATGCTTTTGTGCAAATAAAAAAGGGAAGCGGATATGAGATTGTTTCAGAATGCATCAACGTTAAACCAAAAGCTAATTTTTTCAATTATTTTGTTATCGGTGTCTAATATGGCAAATGCAGCATGTTCAGCGCTTTATAATCATCAATTTTCAACCTTGCAGGGTGAAAAAATCAATCTTTGTGATTATCAAGATAAGCCAATACTGGTGGTAAATACTGCGAGTAAATGTGGCTTTACGCCGCAGTTTGAAGCCTTGGAAGGATTGTATAAAAAATACAAAGATCAAGGTTTGCTCGTTATCGGCTTTCCATCCAACGACTTTAAACAAGAGTTGAGCGATGACAAACAGATTGGTGATTTTTGTAAATTAACTTACTCAGTTAAATTTCCGATGATTACCAAGACTTCAGTCACCGGCGTCAATGCCAATGCATTTTATAAGCAACTCAGTGCAAAAACAGGGCAGTCACCCAGCTGGAATTTCTTTAAGTATGTTGTGTTGCCAGGTGGTAAAGATGTTTATGCGTTTAGCAGTAACGTAAAGCCAGATGCAGTGGAAATTGTGAGTAAAATCAACTCAAGTTTGAAGTAGTTTTTTAAAATTAAAAAGGCACGTTAGTGCCTTTTTAATTTTAATTACATAGACGTCACAACATTAATTTATTTTGCAGGATGTCGTATTTTTTCTAAAATAATAGCAGAAAGCTCTTCAACTGATCGGCTGGTAGAGTCAGCCCAAGTAATGCCCGCGTCACGCATTAACCCTTCTGCCGTGGCTATTTCTTTACGGCAGTTATCCAAAGAGGCGTAAAAACTGCCAGCGCGGCGTTCGTTACGCATCGCATGCAGGCGCTCAGGTTTAATGGTTAAGCCAAAAATTTTATCCAAGTGCTTGTGTAAAATCTCAGGGAGCGTACCGCGCTCAAAATCTTCTGGGATCAATGGATAGTTAGCCGCTTTAACGCCAAATTGCATGGCTAGATAAACGCTGGTTGGCGTTTTCCCGCAACGTGATACACCCACTAAAATAACTTCAGCAGCTTCTAACCCGGAGTTTGTCATGCCGTCATCATGGTTTAGTGTGAAGTTAACCGCTTCCATACGGTCATTGTATTTACTACCCATGACGCTATGCGCAATACCCGCACCCCTTAACGGTTTCTGGTCGAGCTCCAGGCTTAACGGGTCGATAAAGGTATTAAATAAATCAATAAAATAGGCATCAGATTGTTTTAAGGTGCTTCGTAGCTCAATGTTACCTAAAGTCATAATCACTACTGGTCTGGCACCATCTTCTTCGGTGGCATGCAAAATAGCATCTTGTGCTAATTTTATTTTATCTAACGTGTCGGTAAATGGCAGGCGCACTTGAGTAAAATTGGTGCTGGGAAAGTGCTCCAGCAACTTTCCTAAAGCGCCTGCTGTAATGCCAGTACCGTCAGAAATAAAAAATACGGTGCGGTTTATCATAGTGAATTATCCATTGTCGATTGACCATTGATTGACTGGTAATTATTTTTTAGTCAATCGTTGCCATGTTTTCACTACTGTATCTGGGTTGAGAGAGATGGATTTAATACCTTCAGCCACTAACCATTCAGCAAAATCCGGGTGATCAGATGGACCTTGACCGCAGATGCCGACATATTTGCCTAAGCGGTTGCAGGTGCTAATCGCCATTTTCAGCAATACCTTAACAGCGTCATTTCGTTCATCGAAGCCATCTGCCAAAATGCCAGAGTCACGGTCCATGCCTAATGTCAGCTGAGTCAGGTCGTTCGAGCCAATTGAGAAGCCGTCAAAGTAATGTAAGAAATCCTCTGCCAGTAGCGCATTAGAAGGAATCTCGCACATCATAATTAAGCGCAAGCCATTGTCACCACGTTTAAGACCGTTAGCCGCCATGATTTCAGTCACGGCTTTAGCTTCATCTACAGTACGTACAAATGGAATCATAAGCTCTACGTTGGTTAAGCCCATCTCGTCGCGGACTTTTTTCATGGCGATACATTCCATGGCAAAGCACTCTTTAAAGTCTGGTGCCATGTAACGCGCCGCGCCACGGAAACCAATCATCGGGTTTTCTTCATCTGGCTCGTAGATCTCACCGCCGACCAGCTTTTTGTACTCGTTAGATTTAAAGTCTGAAGTACGTACAATCACTGGTTTTGGATAAAATGCTGCGGCAATAGTAGCTACACCTTCAGCCACTTTGTCGATATAGAATTGCTTAGGTGACACATAGCCGCGTGCACGGTTTTTAATAATAGTTTGAATGGCAGTTGGCATTGCCTCTGCATTTAGAATGGCTTTAGGGTGGATGCCTACCATGTTATTGATAACAAACTCTAAACGCGCTAAGCCTACACCATCATTCGGTATTTTTGCAAAGCCAAACGCCATGTCTGGATTACCCACGTTCATCATGATTTTGCATGGTGCCGGGGTGAGCGTTGCCTGTGCCTGAGTGTCAACGTTATACTCAATGGCGCCATGATACACAAAGCCGGATTCACCTTCAGCACAGGATACGGTAACAATTTCGCCTTCACGTAATACGTCAGTAGCGTTAACTGCACCTACAATAGCTGGAATACCTAACTCACGCGCAATAATTGCAGCATGACAGGTGCGACCGCCACGGTTGGTCACCAAAGCACTGGCGCGCTTCATTACCGGCTCCCAGTTTGGGTCTGTCATGTCCGCCACCAACACATCGCCAGGTTGTACCAAGTGCATGTCTGCCGGGTCTAACACAATGCGCACTGGACCAACCCCTACTTTTTGCGTAACCGCACGGCCAACGACCAATGGTTTTTCATTGTGTTTAATCAGCTTGAAAGTTTCTGTAACATTGTTGAGAGATTCTTGCGATTTAACCGTTTCTGGGCGTGCTTGCAGAATATAAAGTTTGTTATCCACACCATTTTTGCCCCATTCAATATCCATAGGACAGCCATAGTGCGCTTCAATAGTCATGGCGTAACGGGCTAACTCTAAAACATCGGCGTCAGAAAGTGAATAACGATCACTATCTACAGCATCTACATCAATGGTGTTGGTACTCTTTCCGGCTTGCGTCGCATCAGAAAACACCATTTTAATGAGCTTGGAACCCATGGTACGACGTACGATAGAAGGCTTGCCTTGTGCCAAGGTTGGTTTATGTACATAGAATTCATCTGGATTCACGGCACCCTGAACGACGGTTTCGCCTAAGCCATAAGATGAGGTAATAAACACGACATCTTTAAAGCCAGACTCAGTATCAATTGTAAACATCACGCCAGCACAGCCAATATCACTGCGCACCATTTGCTGTATGCCCGCTGAAAGCGCTACATCAGCGTGTACAAAACCTTTGTGTACACGGTATGAAATTGCGCGGTCGTTGTATAGCGAAGCAAACACCTCTTTAATCGCGTGCAAGATGTTATCTAAACCTTGAATGTTCAGGAAAGATTCTTGTTGTCCGGCAAACGAAGCGTCAGGTAAGTCTTCAGCAGTGGCTGATGAACGTACAGCAAAGGTTGCACCATTGCCCGACTTCGCGGTAAGGATTTCATAGTTTTCTTTGATTGCTTGATCCAGTGCGGCTGGAAATGGCGCTTCCATAATCCATTCACGTACTTTTTTGCCGCAGATGGCGAGCGCTTGAGTATCATCCACATTGAGTGCGTCAAGCTCCGCGTTAATTTTAACGTCTAAGCCATTAACAGATAAAAACTCACGGTAAGCGTCTGCCGTTGTTGCAAAGCCAGTGGGGACGCGCACGCCTTTTGCAGATAGCTGTGAAATCATTTCGCCAAGAGAGGCGTTTTTACCGCCGACTGAAGGCACATCTACATTGCGTAATTTTTCAAATGGAATAACGTGGGCTGACATGATCGTTCCTTAGATGTTCAAACAAGTGATTAAATTTATAACTTTTTAGTCCGTTTTCAAAGACGTCCATATTTTCAAAGACAACGCGTAATGAAACGATGTGCAATGATTATGAAAAGGAGGATTTTGTATTTATATTTTTCTTTGTAAGGCCTCATTTTGCCTAATAATACGGGTGTTGTCACCTGAAAATATATACATTGCTTAAAAACTTTGCGCTAGGTCAAATAGCGCTGTACTTAAAAGTTAGCTTCGAAATTAGTTTGGGTAATTTAGTTTGGGTGGAAAATCTGGGTTAAATCTATCAAAATTGATAATCGTCAGCTAGAATGCATAAAAATAACCTGAAAATAAAAACCAACGCATGCCTTATTCTGATCAATGTCGAATATTGCACAACATAACTTATGAATTCCACCATCATTACAATGCCGTCTAGTATTACACTGCAATCTAGCGCGCGTTTACACATGGGTTTTTTTGACCTGCATGGTGGTTTAGGGCGTAAATTTGGCAGTATAGGGTTAAGTTTAGAAGAACCTAAACTGGTGATTGAGGCCAGAGCCACTGAGGCGCTTGATGTTTTTGGTGGTGCAACTGTGCCAACTGCGGTTATTTCTAAAGCAAAATCTATTACGCAGCAGTTGTTTGCAAGATTGCACCTTGAACATTCTGTTGAATTAAATATACTGCAATCTATTCCCGAGCATGCTGGTTTGGGTTCAGGTACACAATTAGCCTTGGCAATAGGGGCTGCGGTGAGCCAATTATACGGACTCAATTTAACGACAGCTAAAATTGCCGAATTGACAGGTAGAGGTGGCCGCTCAGGCATTGGTATCGGGGCGTTCGACTACGGCGGCGTATTGATTGACGGTGGTCGCGCTTCAATTACTGGCAATGCGACGATGACAACCCCGCCATTGTTGGCACGTTATGATTTTTCTGAAGATTGGCGTATTTTACTTATTATTGATACAAGTCAACCCGGCATACATGGCGAGCAGGAGAAAATGGCATTTACGCAATTACCGGTTTTCCCTGAAAATCTGGCTGCACATCTATGTCGCCATGTGTTGATGCAGGCCATGCCAGCTTTGGTTGAGCGTGATTTGACGGCCTTTGGGCATAGCATACAAGCATTGCAAGCGCATGTTGGTGATTATTTCGCGCCAGCGCAAGGTGGGCGTTATGCCAGCAAATTAGTGGGTGAGGTGTTGCAGCATTTAGGCGCAATAGGTGCGCCTTGCTTTGGACAGAGCTCTTGGGGGCCTACGGGTTTTGCGATTTTTGAAAATGCGAATGAAGCTGAAACGCAGATGCAGCAATTGAAAGAAAAGTTTTCTGACCAAGCATTAACCTGGATGATTAGCAGTGCGTGCAATCATGGTGCAAAATTGATAGACTCACAGGCAGGTAGCATAGGTGCAATCAAGCCACTTACCAAGACCCATTAAAAAAGACCTACTTAAAAATTTAAAAACTCACCTCAAGGATAGTTAAATTATGGAAAAACCCAGCATTCTACATTTATTTACTGCAGCTAAAAATGCCAGTCCGTTTGACGTTAACATGGCTTATGATGCGGGTTTTGAGACGATTATGCCTTACACCAGTGTAACGCTATCTGAAGTCGCTGGTTTGACTCAAGATGCTATTTTTTCACGTGGATTATCAGGCGTGAAACGTGAGGGCATCTTTATTGGCGGGCGTGATATCGACATGGCTATGCAAATGCTGGAGGCTTCTAAAAAGGCAATGTTTGCGCCTTTCTCATGCTCTGTGTTTGCTGACCCATCTGGCGCATTTACTACCGCTGGTGCCATGATCGCAAAGGTGGAATTTCATCTTAAAGCACAGTTTGATACAGACTTAAAGGGCAAAGTGGTTAGCATATTCGGGGCGACTGGGCCTGTTGGTAGTTGTTCAGCCATTATAGCGGCGCAACAAGGCGCGGTGGTGCAGTTGGTCGCGTATAGCTCAATGGCCGAGGCAGAGCAAAAAGCGGCGGTGTGGAATGAGCAATATAAAATCAATTTACAAGTAGTTGATGGCACCACAGAGGTGGCCAAGCAAAAAGTGTTAGCGCAGGCGGAGATTGCAATTTGTGCTGCTGCTGCAGGCATACAGGTGCTGAGTTCTGAACATTTGAAAATTGCAAAACAGTTAAAAATTGTGGCAGATGTCAATGCAGTGTCGCCATTAGGTGTACAAGGGCTTGCCGTGAGCGATGATGGTGTTTTAATTGCAGATACAGCGGCTTATGGCATTGGTGCTTTGGCGATAGGTCAACTTAAATACAAGACGCAGCATCAATTGCTAAAACAAATGTTGCCTGCAGACCAGCCGTTTGAAAAACCAAAGTATTTTGAATTTATTGCGGCATTCAAATTGGCACGTGAGCTATTAAAAAGCCAATCTTAATTATTGCTTTGTCGGCGCGCCCATTTGTTGTAGCGGCTGCCAAGAGTGGTTATACCGTTATTGCGATTGATGCTTTTGCAGACAGGCAAACGATTGAGGCGGCAAAAAAAACGGTGGTGGTGGGTTTTGATGCGCAGGGTTTTGTTGCTGATGAATTATTAAAAGCAATCGCACAGTTAGATTTAAGCGACTGTTTAGGCTGTATTTATGGCAGCGGTTTTGAAGCGCAGCCAGATTTGTTGCGAAAAATAGCAGAAGTAGTGTCTGTAATTGGCAACACCTCAAATACGTTGACTGCCATTAAACAGGGGGCACAGTTTTTTGCTGCGCTTCGGCGATTAAATATTGCGCATCCTGCTGTTTTTGAGGTTCTGCCAGAGCGTGATGGCAGTAACAGGTCGGTTGTTTATCTGAAGAAGTTTGCCGCTGGGAGCGGAGGTGCTCATATTAAATTGATGTGTGGTGATGATGCCAATTTGACAAATAAAAAGTTGTTAAATAATGAGTATTACCAGCAGCAACTTAATGGGCAATCGGTTTCATTATTGTTTCTTGCGGATAGGCACAAAATTGAGGTGGTTGGTTTCAATGAGCAGTGGTTAAACCCATGTGCCGATATGCCATTTCGTTATGGCGGAGCAGTCAGTCATGTTGTGCTGTCTAGCAGTGTTCAGCAGCAACTGATTGAAGCTGCTGAAAAGCTCACAGTAGCATTTGGTTTGTTAGGTTTAAATAGCCTGGATGCTATTGTGCAAGATAACAAAGTTTATGTGTTAGAGGTAAATCCCAGGTTAAGTGCTACGGTTGATTTATACGATAATAGTGCAATAAGTTTAATAGACAGGCATGTGCAAGTTTGTTTGAACCAAGAAGATTTTGGTAGTGAGTACCAGAGCCAACAGTCTCAAGTTCAGAAAACTCAAGTTAAGAAACATAAGGCACATGCCATTGTGTATGCAATATCAGACACAGAAATTGCGCCTTCAATAGAATGGCCAAGCTGGGTAGTGGATACACCTTTTAATAATATAGGTAAAACAAAAAAAACATTGGCGGAAGATCCCATCTGCACCGTGACGGCATATGACGACAGTGCAGAGGCTGCCAAGCAGTTGGTGTATGCAAGAGTGAAAATAGTACAGAAGCTGTTAAAAATAAAGACAAGTCCCCCAACAAAAAAGTTAACAATAGTTGAAAAGGTATAAACGTGCAAACAACAACATCGCCATCATTACAAGCGCACTTAAGTGTTAACCAGTTAAGTGCGCCATTGGTAAAAAAACTTCTGGAAAATAGCGCTGCTTTGCAGTTGGGTGTATCTCAGCACGAAACCGGCTGTACTATTGTTGACGCAGGTATTGCGCATGCGGGCTGTGCAGAAGCCGGGCGCATTGTTGCAGAAATTTGCATGGGTGGTCTTGGTCAAGTGACTTTGCAGTCCGATAATCGTTTTGCCGGCTGGCATGATGCCATTGCGGTAAGTTCAACACAGCCAGTATTGGCTTGTTTGGCAAGCCAATACGCTGGCTGGGCGCTGAGCCATGAAAAGTTCTTTTCACTAGGCTCTGGCCCTGCACGTGCATTAGCGCAGCGTGAAGATTTATTCAAAGAATTAAATTATCAGGATGAGGCTGCCAGCACATGTATCGTGTTGGAAACCGACAAAGTGCCGCCTGTGCCGGTGATTGAGAAAATAGTACGCGACACAAAAATAGCGCCAGAAAACCTGACGATTATTTTAACGCCAACTTCCAGTATTGCAGGTGTGGTGCAAATTGTGGGGCGGGTGCTTGAAGTGGCCTTACATAAAGCGCATACCTTACATTTTCCGTTGCAACAAATTGTGAGCGGAACCGGTTTGGCGGTGTTGCCGCCAGTTTCAAAAGATTTTATGACTGGAATGGGGCGCACCAATGATGCGATTCTATTTGGCGGGCAGGTGACTTTACAGGTAACAGGCGACGATGCTGCAGCTTCTAATTTAGCTTCTAATTTACCAAGCAGTGCATCTAAAGACTATGGCAGAACATTTGCTGAGGTATTTAAATCTGTGAATATGGATTTTTATAAAATTGACCCGATGCTATTTAGCCCAGCTAAAGTGACCGTGACTAATTTAGATACTGGCAGTGTATTTGAGGCGGGGCAGTTAAATGCTGATTTAATCGAATTGTCGTTTCGCTAATTCAGGTTGAATGAGTTTTTAGAAGTTTCTGTAGCTTGAAAATCCCTATTTTTACCGACGAGCCTGGTTGGCAAGGCAACCAGCTCAAGCTTGCATTTGCTAAACGCGATGTTGAAACCGTGTTTGTGTCACTGCAAGATTGTGTCATCGACTTGGCACAACCGAAGCCGCAAATTCATATTCCACATTTTGATAATACAACGCCACCTGCGGCTTTTGTGCGAGGCGTGGCAGGCGGCACGTTACCGCAGGTGATTACGCGTTTAAATGTGCTGCACATGCTGAGTATGCAAGGTGTAAGGATCTATAACGATGTTAAAGCCATTGAGCGTACCGTAGATAAAGCCATGACCAGTTTTTTATTACGTACGCATCATGTGGCAACACCTGCAACCTGGGTATGTGAGTCTAGACAGCACACCGAGCAGATTCGCCAGATTGCCTTGGACAATCATCAGCAACTAGTCATGAAGCCCTTGTTTGGTTCGCAAGGGCAGGGCGTGCGCAAACTATTAAGCAACGAAGCTTTACCTGTGCCTATGCAACAATTTGTTGATGGCGTGTATTATCTTCAGCAGTTAATTGAAACGGCTGAAGTATCGCATGATTACCGCGTGTTTGTGATTGGCAATAAAGTCATTGCTGCCATGAAACGTACAGGTGCTGGCTGGGTAAGCAATGTGGCGGCTGGAGGGCGTTGTGAGTCTGTACAGCCCAATGATGCCATGGAACAGCTTGCTTTACAGGCAGCTAAAGCCGTGGAAATTGATTACTGCGGCGTGGATATTATTCAGGCCGCTACGGGGGAATATTATGTGTTGGAAGTCAATAGTATTCCTGCATGGCGTGGCCTGCAGGGCGTGACGGACTTTAATCTCGCTGAAGTTTTAGTTGATGACTTGTTGAATAAACTATCAGTCAAACAAACTACAAGCCAAACAAATCGATAGGTTACATAATTAGTGGCAACATCATGATGCTTAAAAAATATACGCCAGAACAGTTAGCTAAAGCCTACAAAACCGCTTGTATGGCTGAACTGCAAGCCTTAAAACCAGGCAATGTACATGTGTTTGCTGATGGCCACGGCATGACCATTCATGATTTTATCAAAAGTGCGGATGTTTCTGCCGAGGTAATCGCGCAGCCAGATTTGACTGTGGGTGAGCGTGTTCTCTACTCAGTAGAGGTAACGCAACAAGCGGTTGGCCAAAATACGAACTTAGGTGTGCTGTTGTTATGTGCGCCATTGATTCATGCTGCTCTACATATAAACCATGAGCAAACACTACAACAAAGTCTGGTTTATACGCTAAACCAGCTAAGTGTTGACGATGCAAAGCTCGTCGCAAAAGCAATTTTATTGGCAAGCCCTGCTGGTTTGGGCGGGTCAGATGCGCATGATGTTCATGATGTGCCTAATGTTACGTTGCTTGAAATGATGCATTGGGCACAAGATAAAGATCGAATTGCATGGCAATACGCAAACGCTTATCGCGATGTTGCAGAGTTTGGTATAACGCGCTACGCAGAGGCTATGGTGAAATGGCAAAATCCGGCATGGGCGGCAGCTGCTTTATATCTTGGGTTATTGACACGTCATCCAGACACACATATCCAACGGAAATATGGTGAGACATTAGCTGTTAAGGTGATGCAAGAGGCGCATGAGGTCGAGGCTGACTATTGGGCAACAGACAACCCAAAATTGGTACAAAAAAAGCTGTTGGCCTGGGATGCTTCATTGAAACAGCGTGGGCTCAACCCGGGGACTAGTGCTGACTTAACTGTGGCCACCTTGCTGTTAGCAAGTTTGGTTTAGTTTTCATTGCAGGCCTAAATTTAGGCGACATTCTACATTCATGGTTGGATTCATAGTCGGTTCGCTTAACTCTGTACTTTTCAGGTTTATAATGCACAGTCGAAGCGAACCCGCTTGCTAATCAGGAAAACTGATAAGCACTACTAAATCCAGCAAGCTGGCAAGTATTGCTAAAAGCAACATCATGTGGAAGTTAAAGTGAAATGAAAATAGCTTTGTTAGAAGATGATCTGTCGTATGCTGAAACGATTCAAGAGTGGTTACAGGAAGCAGGATTCGAGGTAGATCACTTTGCGACGGGCTTGGATTTCTTGCGAAAATTTTCGCATTCACAATATGACCTTTGCATCTTTGATTGGGCGTTGCCAGACATGGAAGGGCCTGATGTGATGGTGAGTATTAAACTTAAATCCAGCAACTTGCCCCCGATTATTTTTTTTACGGGACGCAGTGAAGAAGAAGATATTGTACGAGTAATAGAATCTGGCGCCGATGATTACATCGTCAAGCCAGCAAGCCGACCACTGTTACTGGTACGTATCAATGCATTGCTGAGACGTACGAATGTTAAATCTAACCTTGAAGTTACTTATGAGTTTGGGTCATTGAGATTGGACGCCAAAGAGCGTTTGGCGACGTTAGACGGTGAAGAAGTCAAGTTGACCGATAAAGAATTTGATCTGGCGCTGTACTTTTTAAAAAATGAAGGCATGCTGTTATCAAGAATACACTTGATGAATGTGGTATGGGGCGCTAGTTCGGAGATAGAAACGCGCAAGGTAGATGTGCATGTTAGCCATTTACGTACTAAACTAAAATTCACACCTGAAAACGGCTGGAAATTGACGTCAATCTATCAGCAAGGCTATCGTTTGGAGCGCACGGTTTAACGCTGATCCTTGAGAATGCTCATTTTTAATATTCTTTACAATAGTAAACATGCGCCTATCAAGTAGATTAAGTGTTTAAATTATAATTTATGCTATTTTGTGATAACGACTCAATTGAAAGTTTTTACGATAGCCCGCGCTCTCGTTATAATTTAAAACGTGCGTAGCAAATTCATACAGCTTAACGATCGTATTATTACCGGAGTAGCGCTTGCGATTATTGTGTGTTTAATCGCATGGAGCGGTGCGCTCCTTCGGTTTGATAACTTTTGTTACGATATAGGCAGCACTTTTAGTTTCAAACCGGCGCCCGGTAATATTGTGATTGTTGCAGTTGATGAAGCAAGCCTGATCAGTGTTGGCCGTTGGCCGTGGTCACGTATTGTGCATGCTGAATTGGTGAACAGGCTAAGTGCAGCTCATCCGCGTGTGATTGGTCTGGACCTGGATTTTTCTGAACCAGAGCTTAATAATCCTAATGTTGATAATGTGTTTGCTGGTGCCATAGCGCAAGCTAAAAATGTAGTGTTGCCAATTTTGTTAGAGCAGTCTTACATTGGCTCTTGCGTTAAGCAAAAAATGCCGCTCCCCAGTTTTGCATATCAGGCTGCGATGCTAGGGCGCGTACATTTCTCTTTAGACTCAGATGGCATTGCCAGAAGTTTTTATCTATGGGAAGGTCTCTCGGCAGATGGCTTAAATGCAACTGGTTTGCCGCATTTTTCTCAATCAGTTTCCCAGGTGGCAAACTCGCTTCCTTCTGGCTTTGATGTTAACCCACCAGCGATTAAAGTAGCCGATCCTATTGCGCTTGAACAAGGCGGGTTTGTTTCTGCTCGATTGGCTTCTTCTCAACCGCGAAAGATTAATTTTTTTGGACCAACGGAACATTTTCAGCGTATTTCTTACACCAAGGTGTTGGCGGGTGATTATTCGCCTGATTTTTTTAAAGATAAAATAGTGCTGGTCGGTTTAACTGCGCATGATTTAGGTGATGCACTGCCAACACCAGTATCTACAATATCTCGACCGATGCCCAGAGTGGAGTTTCATGCAAATGTTATCGCGGCGATGCAACGCGGCAAGCTGGTTATTGATGCGCCATTATGGTTGACGACTTTAATAAGCGTCTTGTTGGCGATTCTGCCTCTGCTCTGGCTACCTAAACTTACGCTGGTTAAATCTTTGCTTACTGTTGGTTGTTACTTTTCGTTAGTAATGGTGCTCGCTGTGTCATTGCCACATGTGGTCAATGTATGGGTTCCCCCTTCCGGGGCTTTGGTAGCAATATTGCTGGCTTATCCTATATGGAATTGGCGCAAACTAGACTCAGCGCAGGGTTTTTTAGATATTGAATTACAGGGTTTGCGCGATGAATTGGCCTCGTTGGGGATGGAGCAAGAAGATACGATAGTAGATTTGCATGAAGATCCACTGCAAGCGCGTCTTTTGAAAGTAAAATTAACGGCTAAACATCTGCGCGAACTGCACAGAGGCAGGAGCGATACACTTGCTTTTATATCACATGATATTCGTGCGCCATTAGGTGCGGCCATGATGTTGCTTGATCAATTTGAGGTTAATAAATATTCAGAACGCATGAAGCGTATGCTTGGGCGAGCCTATAGTATGTCTGAGAGCTTTTTGCAGGCATCCCGCGCGGAAATGGCCAATGTGAATAAATTCCATGGTATGGATATGGTGGGTGTGGTGCAACAAGCCGTGGATGAAGTTTATGAAATGGCAGTCGCAAAGCAGCTTAAGCTGGAAACTTATTATCCGAAAGATAGTTTGTGGGTAAGGGGCGATTTCGGGTTATTGCTTAGGGCCGTTTCAAACATTTTACTTAATGCTGTTAATTACTCACCAATAGGCGCCGCTATTACCGTTTTATTGGAAAGAGACCAACAATTTCTAACATTAAAAATAAAAGATCAGGGGCCCGGAATCCCAGCCAGTAAAGTTTCAAAAATTTTCAAGCGTTTCAGTCGCGCAGATGCTGAGCATCAGTCACGCGAAGGTAGCGGTTTGGGCTTGTATTTTGTTAATGTGACGATTAAAAAGCATCATGGTACTGTCGCTGTGCAAAGTAAGTTAGGTCACGGCGCTATGTTTGTCGTTACCTTACCACTAGAGCGGCGCCGAGGAAGTAACCCAGTAGAAAATGACCGAAGGACTGAAGTGAAAACGTTATTTAACGACACTATCTAGTAACGACACTCTGTAGATTTTAAGATATAATCTTACCCTTGATTTTGTAACAGACTATTTGTAATAGACTAAAGTAAACCAATAATTTTTAGGAGGCATGCAATGGCTAATTTATTAGAGCAATTAAAAACGATGACCACTATTGTGGCAGATACAGGTGATGTAGAGGCGATTAAAGCAGTTAAGCCAGTGGACGCAACAACAAACCCATCATTAGTATTAAAAGCAAGCCAATTGCCACAGTACGCACCTTTAATTGAAACTGCTATTGCTTACGCTAAAGCACAGGGCGGTACTAAAGCGCAACAAATCGATAATGCTGCCGACAAGTTAGCCGTGTTGATTGGTACAGAAATTACAAAAGAAGTACCAGGCCGTATTTCTACTGAAGTAGATGCACGTTTGTCTTTCAACTTGGAAGCAATGGTGGCTAAAGGCCGTAAATTGATTCAGTTGTATGCTGATGCAGGCGTGGATAAGAGCCGTGTATTGATTAAATTGGCATCAACTTGGGAAGGCATTAAAGCGGGTGAAATTCTTGAAAAAGAAGGCATCCAATGTAACCTGACATTGTTATTCGGTTTTGGCCAAGCACGTGCCTGCGCTGAAGCTGGTGTATTTTTAATCTCTCCATTCGTTGGCCGTATCTTAGACTGGTACAAAGCGAAAAACCCAACAACAGAATACACACAAGAAACTGATCCAGGTGTAGTTTCAGTACGTGCAATTTACCAATACTACAAAGAGCATGGCTATAAAACAGTGGTGATGGGTGCTTCATTCCGTAACACTGGCGAGTTGATTGCTTTAGCAGGTTGCGACCGTTTAACGGTATCTCCAAACTTGTTGCAAGATTTAGCGGCAACAGAAGGCACTTTAGTGCAAGTATTAAAAGATAATGGCGCAACTAAAACTCCCCCAGCTAAATTGACTGAGGAAGAGTTCCGTTTTGAGTTAAACCAAGATGCAATGGCAACAGAAAAGTTAGCAGAAGGTATCCGTGGTTTCGTTGCTGATCAAAACAAACTTGAAGCAGCTTTAAGCGAAAAGCTATAAATACGTAAAGCAACTGATTGTAATTAAATTGTAATTAAATTGTAATCAAGTCGCTTTAGAATTGACATAAACAGGCTGGGCATTTACTATAAGTGTCCAGTTTTTATAGGGCTAAATTTTTAGCACTAATGAATTTGAAATTGTGAAGTTTTAGATTAGTTAATTTGAATTGTTGTGGTCTTGAACAATTCCTCATCTAACCAGAGCTTCATACAAATAAGCAATAAAACTGCAGTATCTTAAAAAACTATTAACCGGAGAACACACCATGGCATTAACCCAAATGGCATTAGATTCATTAGATTTTGACGCAACAGTTGCTTTAGCAGAAAAAGTTGCTCCGCACGTGGACATCCTTGAAATTGGTACACCATGCATCAAGCACAACGGTATCAAATTGCTTGAAGTGTTGCGCGCTAAATTCCCAAACAACAAAATCTTAGTTGATTTGAAAACAGCTGATGCTGGTTTCTACGAAGCTGAGCCTTTCTTCAAAGCTGGTGCAGACATCGTTACTGTATTAGGTATTTCTGATATCGGTACAATCAAAGGCGTAATTGATGTTGCTAACAAATACGGCAAAAAAGCACAAGTTGATTTGATCAACGTTGCTGATAAAGCTGCTGTTACTAAAGCAGTTGCTGCTGCTGGCGCGCACATCATTGGCGTTCACACTGGTTTGGATCAACAAGCTGCTGGTCAAACACCATTTGCTGACTTAGCATTAGTTGCTGGTTTGAACTTAGGCGTTGAAATCTCAGTTGCTGGTGGCGTTAAAGCTGCAACAGCTGCTCAAGTACGTGACGCTGGCGCAACAATCATTGTTGCTGGTGCTGCTATCTACGGCGCTGCTGATCCTGCTGCTTCTGCTGCTGAAATCACAGCTATTGCTCACGCTTAAGTTAAGCTTTGGTTTTAATTAACCAAGCCCAATAAGAAATTATTGAGATGAGTAATTAGAAAAATCCTGACTCAGTAATGGGTCGGGATTTTTTTTGATATTAAGCAGTCACTAAAACTATTGAATAGATAAGGATATATCATGAGCAGTCAAAAATTGATTTTAGATAGATTAACCACTATTTTGTCAGAAACAGATAACAGTAACCCTGCCAAATTACTGCAGTTAGTTGATGAAGCTGGTCGTATATTTATTGGCGGCGCAGGTCGCTCTTTACTGGTGTCACGCTTTTTTGCGATGCGCTTGGTACATGCCGGTTACAACGTGAGCATGATTGGTGAAGTAGTTACCCCGGCAATTAAAGCAGGCGACTTATTGATTTTGGTCTCAGGCTCTGGTGGCACTGAAACACTATTGCCTTTTGTTAAAAAGGCAAAATCAGTGGGTGCAAAATTGGCAGTGATTTCAATGAAGAAATCTTCACCAATGGCTGATGCAGCTGATTTGACTATTCAAATCGGTAATGACAATAGCTTCCCGCTGACAAAAGGTATGCCAATGGGGAGCCAATTTGAGCTTTCAACATTGGTATTCTTAGAAGCGGCAATTGCTGATTTAATTGCAACTAAAGGCTTAACTGAAGAAGGCATGCGTGCTATCCATGCTAATTTGGAATAAGGCAGGCAACGCAAATTTAGAATAATTTGTAGTTGTATCTTTGTAGTTGTATCAAGGGGGCAGTCATTCAATTGGCTGCCCCATTACTTTACACGTAACGCACATCAATCACTTCAAAGCTTTCTTCGCCTTTCGGCGTTGTTGCACGCACAGTATCTCCCACCGCTTTACCCAGCATGGATTTTGCTAATGGCGAAACCCAGCTAATGTAGCCTTTGCCAGGCTCTAGCTCGTCTTTACCCACAATGCGGTAAACATGCTCGGTTTCATCATCCAGATTAAACAAAGTGACCCATGCACCAAAATAGATTTTTTCTAAGTGTTGCTGGGCGCTTGCGTCAACAATCTCGGCTAAATCCATACGACGCATCAAATGACGGCAGCGGCTATCAATTTGGCGTAAACGGCGCTTGCCGTAAATGTAATCGCCATTTTCGCTTCTATCGCCATTGCTTGCCGCCCACGAAACGGTGCGCACGACTTCTGGACGTTCTATTTTATACAGCTGATGAAACTCCGCCTTGAGTGCGGCAAAGCCGTCTGGCGTGATGTAGTTTTTTTCGTCGGTAGCGGCCATGATGGTTTGGCAATCTTATTGTTTATCTAATAAATGTACATCATTTACAAAATAACTGGTTTCGCCGAAGCAACTGGTGGGTAAGCCTTTATGCTCCTCGTAAACCAAACGCACACGTTGTCCTACAGTGGCATCAATTTTTTTAGCTACGTTTTTATCTCGAACGGTAAAAAAGAACTTTTCTGCCTGCGTGCCGGGCATAGAGACTAATATCAGTTCGCCTTCATAAGTTTTACATACCCAACCTTTTTGCGACAGTTTTTGTACGTAACCGGCGCGCTCTCCCGATGAGTAAACCCAAGTGAGTGCTACCCAAATGTAAAGCACAAATAGTGCCACTGGAATAGCCGGTAATAGAATGAAGTAGTTAATTAACTTTTTAAGTTGTAACAGCATGCGGTTCTCTAAACTTGAGTCTGGGTTTAATTAGGATGAATACTTGTATTTTATTTGACTAAAGTTTTATTTGTCTAGCGTTGATTAGGCTATAGAATTGTGAAATGTCTCTCAACTCGCTAATTCTTTGCCCGTCAGCCCGTCTTGCACGCAGTATTCAAGCTGACATTGCCCGCCAACACTTACAAGAAGGGCATACGCAGTGGCATAGCCCAGCCGTACAAACACTGTCGCAATGGTTAGAGTGTATCATTGAAGCAGGTCTGCTAGACGGTGAAATCGCCATGCAAACACCACCTTATGCATTAAGTGCATTTAACGAGCAGTTGTTGTGGGAGGACGTCATCACGCAATCGCTTAAAAAGAATGCGTTTGGTGCGTTGTTTGACGTATCTGGTTTGGCGGGTGCGGCAATGGAGGCAAATCGTTACATGGTTGCGTGGAGCTTGCATATTCCACGTGAATTTGTAGCTGAGGAATCACGTCAATTTTTACAGTGGCAACAGGCTTTCAAACAACGCTGCCTACAATTAAACGTGCTTGAGAATGTGCGTTTTATGGATTGGCAGTTGAATTGTATCGCGCAAAGTACAGCGCCGTTACCTGCCAAAATTGCATTTGCAGGTTTTGATCAAACCGCACCACAGGAAAAACGGTTACGCGAGGTGTTGCTAGCACGCGGTGTGCAGGTTGAAGATTACGCTACCACTTGTATAGCGCCTGCGCAAGCACAGCATATCAATCTGGAAAACCAAGCGGCAGAGTGTCGTGCTGCGGTGGCGTGGGCGCAGCAAAGGTTAGATGAAAATCCAAATGCAAAGCTTGCCATTGTTTCACCGCGATTAAGCGATATTAGAAACCAATTGGCTGATTTGCTTGATGACAGTTTTTACCCGGCCAGTGTACGCCCCAGCTTGGCAGAAATACCACGCCATTATAACTTTTCCCTCGGTACGCCATTAGCACAGCAGCCTATTATTCAAGCAGCTTTGAACCTGATTCGCCTATTGAGCGCATATCAATTACAGCAAGCGGATGTATCCAATGTTTTGTTATCACCATTTTGGTCTGCAAGTATCAATGAGGCCGATGCACGCGCCATGCTTGATGCCAAAATGCGCGAGAAACTGCCGATGCAATTTACCTTGCAGCGCTTTATAGAATTTGCAGCGCAACAGCATGAAAATGGGTTGAGTATTTCTGGATTATTGGCACATTTACGTGCGGCTACTAATGTCTCCACCAAAAAGGCAACGCCATCGTTTTGGGCACAAACTTTATCAAGCTTGCTTACTGCACTTAATTGGCCTGGTGAGCGCAATATCAGCAGTCTTGAGTATCAAGCTGTTAATGCATGGCAAAAATCGTTGCAACAGCTGGCTAAGTTAGAGATGCTCGGCAAAAGTTTACCGATGGCTGAGGTTGCACACTTGATGCAGCAGATATGTACCGAACAGGTATTTCAGGCTGAAACCGAGCATGAACCCGCCATACAGATTTTAGGCATTATGGAAGCATTGAGCGCGCCAGTGGACGCTATCTGGTGTATGCACATGAATGACCACATATGGCCACTGCCTGCGCGCCCTAATCCGCTATTGCCTGCGTTTATTCAGCGCGCTGCCGCGTTGCCCAACGCCGATAACAACGTGCAAGCAACATTTGCCGTGACCATCCATCAGCGCTTGCTACATTCTGCAAAAAACATTATTTTTTCCAGTAGTAAAACAGAAGGGGAGAGCCAACTCCGTGCTTCGCCACTCATGAAAGATGTGGTTATCATTGAAACTGATATGCCACTTGCGGAAACTTTGGCCGAACAGCTAAGTCATGCCGGCAATGCAGGTTTAACGATGATTGATGACCACATCGCACCGGCGGTGCAAGCGGGTGACCACGTTTCAGGCGGTACCGGATTACTTAAAGCACAAGCCATTTGTCCTGCGTGGGCGTTTTACCAGTATCGGCTAGGTGCAAAAGCGTTTAAAACACCCACCAGCGGCTTAGATAGCATGGCGCGTGGTTCACTAGTCCATGATGTATTGGAACGATTTTGGCGCAAACGCCACTTTGCCGATTTACGTGATATGAGTGATGCCGATTTGGCGCAAGCCTTGATTGCAGCCACCCACAGCACGCTACAAGCTTTTGCTGCCGAAACTAATGTAGCCTCGCCTGCGGTACTTGAGCTTGAACATGAGCGACTTGCCAAGCTGATTGGCGATTGGTTGCAGTTTGAAAAAGCGCGCGGCATTGCGTTTAACATCGTGGCTTGCGAGGCGGAGAAACAAGTCTATATCTGTGGCATAGAAGTTACGCTTAAAATTGACAGAATTCACCAACTGGAAAGCGGCGGGCTGGTGTTTGTTGACTATAAAACCGGGCAGACGCCAAAAACAAAAAGCTGGGGAGAAGACCGTATCACCGAGCCACAACTGCCTATTTATGCGGCTTTTTATGTGGAAGAACATGATCAGGTTGCAGGGGTACATTTTGGCATGGTAAAAACTGCCGAGCATGCTTTTTCAGGGGTGGGTGAGGAGAACTTTGAGCTGGAGCCAGATAAGCGCAAACCTGCTTTTATCCAAGAATTTACCCATTGGCAAAACTTATTAACGCATTGGAAAAACAGCATTGAAGCGATTGCGGCAGAGATTAAAGCCGGTGAATCTGCGGTGCGGTTTAACGATGAAAATGCGTTGGCATATTGCGAAGTAACGCCGCTATTGCGCTTGCCTGAGCGCAAATTACAGTTCGAGCGGTTTCAAGGGGAGATTGCATGATGACTCACGCACACGCTAACCTTGAGGCTGACGAAAAAAACCGCTTAACTGCACTCGATTTAACTTCATTTATTGTGGAAGCGCCAGCGGGAGCGGGTAAAACCGAGCTGCTGACTCAACGCTATTTGCGCTTGCTGCAAACGGTTAACGCGCCTGAAGAAATTATTGCCATTACGTTTACCAATAAGGCCGCTGCAGAAATGCGCTTACGCATTTTGGATAGTTTGATCCGCGCCTCAAATCAAGACCAACCCGCAGAGCCGCATAAGCAAATTACCTACGAATTGAGCTTGAAAGCATTGCAGCATGGGCAATCCAAGGCGTGGCAGCTGATTGAAAACCCATCACGTTTGCGTATTTTTACGATTGATAGCTTATGCGCACACTTGGCCAGGCAAATGCCGCTTATGAGCCGTTTTGGCTCACAGCCACGCGTGACCGACAATGCAGCTGCCCTTTATGGGCTGGCGGCTGAGAAAACACTAGCCTTGTTAGAGGACGCCACACACAATAGCGTGGTAAAAGACGCGTTGCGCTATGTGGATAATGATGCCAATCAGCTTAAAGATTTGCTGATTAAAATGTTGGAGAAGCGTGACCAATGGTTGCATCATGCGCAACATGAAGTGGATGCGGAGCAATTGCAAAATACTTTGCGTTATTTGGTAGAGCAAGAGCTTGATGCCGTTGCTTTAGTTTTTAATTCACGTATTCAGTATGACTTGATGCCATTAGCCAGATTTGCCGCTAGTCATTTGCCTTGTGAACACCCGATTGCCTTGTTAAGAGATTGGGAGTCCACATTGCCAACGCATGCCGACGCCTTGCCAATGTGGCTGGCAGTCCGTGAGCTTGTGCTGACTAAAGACGATAAAATCAGGGCTAGAGTCGATAAAAACACTGGCTTCCCCGCAGAGTGTAAAGATGAGAAGGCTAGTTTTAATGCATTCTTGGCGGGGCTCACGACGGAGGGCAATTTTGCAGAGTGTTTAGCTAGAACCAGAACATTGCCTGCTGTTTCCAGTAATCTGCAAGGCTGGCAAATAATCACTACGCTTTCCAAGTTGCTCAATTTGGCGGTAGCCGAGCTGTGGCTGGTATTTCAGCGTGCAGGTGAGGTTGATTTTGTGGAGATTGCCTATCGTGCCACGCGTGCCTTATCAGATAACTTTGGTGAGCCCACCGAGTTAGCACTGAAGCTTGATTACCAAATTCAACATTTGTTAGTCGATGAGTTTCAAGATACCAGCCCAAGTCAAATCAAACTGTTGGAGCAACTCACTTTAGGCTGGCAAGCGGGTGACGGCCGCACATTGTTTACCGTGGGTGACCCCATGCAGTCGATTTATCGCTTCCGTAAAGCCAATGTTGGGCTGTTTATTGAGGCGGCTAACCATGGTATCGGTGATATAAAACTAGAGAAATTACAACTTTACCGCAATAACCGCTCCTGTCCGGCAGTCGTCGATTGGATTAACCAGACATTCGCGCCTATTTTTCCGGCAAGTGATGCCGTGATGCAAGGTGCAATTCACTATCGCCCGTTTATTGCAACCAAGCCTGATGCGATTCAAGCCGGGGTTGAAGTGCATCCTATCGTGAGCGCCGCCGATGAATCGTCAGCCATGGCAAGCCAGCGTGAAGCTGAGGTGATGATAAACATCATTCAACGCGAGCGCGCTGCAAACCCCAATAAAAAAATTGCGGTGTTAGTGCGTGCTAAAAAGCATTTGGCACCATTGGTGATGAAGTTGCGTCGCCATCACCCTGAAATCGCTTTTCAGGCGGTTGAGATTGAGGCGTTAGAGGGGCGCCAGATTGTGCAGGATTTACTTTCGCTCACACATGCGCTACACCATAGAGCTAACCGGGTGCATTGGCTTAGCCTGTTGCGCGCGCCTTGGTGTGGCTTAACTTTGCATGATTTGCATGCCTTGGCCGGGCATGACCACCACAGTAGCGTGTGGTCGCTGATGCAAAATGATGAAATTGTGAATGGTTTATCTGCTGATGGGCAAATGCGTTTGCGCCATGTGCGTGAGATTATTGCTGAGGCATTTGCTACTCAAGGGCGTATGAATGTGAGCCGCTGGGTACGTGGCGTGTGGCTGATGTTAAACGGTAGCGCCTGCCTGTGGGAGCAATCTGACGTGATTGATGTACAGGCATTTTTCACGTGTTTGGATGCCCTTGACCGCAGCAATCAGTTTTCACCCGAGCGCATGCAAACTGAAATTACCAAGCTGTTCGCCACGCCTGATAGTCATGGCGAGCATTTGCAAATGATGACGATACATAAATCCAAAGGGCTGGAATTTGATACGGTGATTTTGCCAGGGCTGGGTGCAAGCACTGGTGGTAATCATGGTGATAAGCCTTTGGTATTGTGGGAAGAAGTCCTTGTTAATCCACATCATGACCATGCGCAATATGCGTTGCTGGCCGCGCCATTTATTCCAAAAGGTGCACGTGATAAAGATAAGGTCAGCGCTTACGACTACCTTGAATCTCGCGAAAGCGCACGCGATGCAAACGAAGACGCAAGGGTGCTGTATGTAGCCGCCACCCGTGCAGAGCGCCAACTGCACTTGGTTGGTGTCGCGAACCAAAATGCAAAAGGTGAAGTTGCGCCAACCAAAAACACCTATTTGGATTTACTATGGCCTGCGGTATCCAGTGTGTATGAATCAGCAGAACCGCCACAACAACAAGCAGATGCGGAAGATAACATGGCTAACTTTACGCCACGTTTGGTACGTTTAAAGCAGCCACAAGTGCCTGCGGTATTGCAAGTGAAATATGCCGTAGCAGTAGTCACTGCGCAAAATAACTTTGCAGGTCAGCAAAACCTTGTACCGAGCCTGGACGCTGACATTGGCACCTTGGCGCATCGATATATGGAAATGATTGCACAACAAGGTTTAGCCGCTTGGTCACCAGCGCGTATTGACTCAGTTAAATCCGCCATGCAACATTGGCTTCGCCAACGTGGACACGCAGAAACAATAGTGCTGGATGCAAGCAGGCAAGTGCAAAAGTTACTTAATGTGACGCTGGAAAGTGAGGATGGCCAATGGCTACTTAAACCGCGCGGCGATGCTGAGCTAGCCATCACGACGATGCAATATGGCGAAGTTAAAAACTACATTGTTGACCGTACTTTTATTGACGCGGACACACGCTGGATTATTGACTATAAAACGATTGATTTAGCGCTAGATTTACCAGCAAGTGCGTTAAAATCTACTGCAAAAAATTATCAGGAACAGCTGAAAAATTATGCAACTCTGTTTGCAGATGAAGGCAAGCCCGTAAAATGTGCAGTATTTTTTATGGCGATAGGGAAGTTGGTATCGTTAGATTGATTACGGGCATCTCTATAAATACAATTTTCATCATTATACTGCGTTACTCAAAAAAATAATTCCTTATATATCAAACATATACCGCGTCATTATTTTTTATTCGCGCCTTGTCTAATTTAGAAACTAGTATTTATAGAGATGCCCTTAAGTTATAAAAAGCTGTTGTCCACGAAATACACCACTTTTGAAAGTTAAATAATAAATGAAAATATTCTCATTAATGTATCAACGTGCCATGGTGTGGGCGCGGCTACCCAATGCGCCATGGTATTTGAGTGCGCTGAGTTTTGCTGAATCATCATTTTTCCCGATACCACCTGATGTGATGTTAGCGCCCATGAGTTTGGCAAACCCTGCGCGTGCATGGCGCTTTGCTTTGATTACCACAGTAGCCTCGGTGCTTGGCGGTTTGTTGGGTTATTTCATTGGCGTATCATTATTTGATGTCATTGAACCGCACTTGAGAGCGAGTCATTACTGGGAAGCGTATCAAACGGCAGTGATATGGTTTGAACAGTGGGGATTTTGGGCAATATTTGTTGCGGGTTTTTCGCCGATTCCTTACAAGGTATTTACCATTGCTGCAGGCTCGCTGTCGATGGCGTTGCTGCCATTTACCATAGCCTCTGCCATTGGGCGCGGCATGCGCTTTTTTATGGTTGCAGGCTTAATGAAGTGGGGCGGGGCGAAGATGGAGGCTTCTTTGCATCAATACGTGGATCGTATCGGTTGGGTAACAGTAGGTTTGGTGGCGATTGCGGTAATCATTAAAGGGCTCCTCTAATAATTCAACTTTCGTACCGTAGGCACGCCGATCAGGGAAAACTGATAAGCACTACTAACCGTAAAGGTCATCCCCAATTTTCTAAGCTACTAAAGTAGCAAGAAAAGTGTGATAAGCCAGTAAGCTGGCATACGACTTTTCAATGGCTTCAGCCATTAGAAAATCGGAGTGCCTGTGGTGCAAGTATTACTAATCATAAAACTGATTAGCACTACTAAGCCAGCAAGCTGGCAAGTATTACTAATTTTCTAAGCACCTGAATAATTAACCTCTGCTTTAACCAACCTCTTAGATAAATTCTTTCAATAGGATTTTAACAAAATCAGTGCGCTGACTGATGGCCTCTAGCCCTACCGTGACTCTTAGTTTGTCTGGCCCATTCATGCGGCATCTTCTGTCTCGCTGCAGCAGGTTAATCAATTTCATCGGGTCAATATCGGCTTTAGGGTTAAATTGCAGCTGAATGGCAGCATCGCTGGCATCAATTTTGATAATCCCCAATGGTTTAGCCGCAATCCGTAAGCGGTGACATGCGATTAAAGCTTCGCCTTGCTCTGGTAGTAGTCCAAAGCGGTCTATGAGTTCTTCTTGCAGATTATCTAAATCATCATCTTCAACACAGTTAGCAAGGCGTTTATAAATTACCAGGCGCTCATGTACGTCTGGGCAATAAGCATTAGTGAGTAGGGCTGGTGTGTGCAGATTGATTTCTGTGGTGACGCTTAACGGTGCGTTTAAGTCAGGCTCTTTACCGGCTTTTAGTTGCTTAACTGCGTGGTTGAGCATGTCAGAATATAAATGAAAGCCAATTTCCTGCATTTCGCCGCTTTGTGAGTCACCTAGCAACTCGCCTGCGCCACGAATTTCCAGGTCGTGCATGGCAAGGTGAAATCCTGCGCCTAGGTCCTCCATCAGTTGAATCGCATCTAGGCGCTTCTGAGCCTGTGGTGTGATTTTACGGTCTGGGTCAGTGAGTAAATAAGCGTAAGCTTGGTGATGCGAGCGCCCGACGCGACCGCGTAATTGGTGCATCTGCGCTAAGCCGAACATATCAGCTTTGTTCATAATAATGGTATTGGCGGTAGGCACATCAATGCCCGTTTCAATAATCGTGGTGCAAAGTAGCAAGTTGTAGCGTTGATGGTAAAAATCACGCATCACATGTTCAAGCTCGCGTTCGCGTAATTGTCCATGCGCCACTGCAATGCGCGCATCTGGCAGAATACGCTCAAGTTTCTCGCGCATGGAGTGGATGGTGTCTACCTCATTATGCAGAAAATACACTTGTCCGCCGCGTTTAAACTCACGCATGGCGGCTTCGCGGATAATGCCTTCAGAGTAATCGGTATGGAATGTTTTGATACTCAAGCGTTTTTGTGGCGGCGTGGTGATGATAGAAAACTCGCGCAAGCCTTCCATTGCCATGCTTAACGTCCGTGGAATTGGCGTAGCAGTGAGCGTGAGTACATCGACTTCAGCGCGTAGCGCTTTCAATTGTTCTTTCTGACGTACGCCAAAACGATGTTCTTCATCCAGCACCACTAAACCTAGGTTTTTAAACTTCACATCTTTTTGAATCAAACGGTGCGTACCAATAATGATGTCAATTTGCCCTGCCTCTAAACCAGCTAGCGCTTCTTTTTGTTCTTTAGCGGTTCTAAAGCGTGAGATTTCTGCAATTTTGATCGGCCATTCAGCAAAACGATCTTTAAAGTTATTAAAATGCTGTTCAGCCAGCAGTGTGGTTGGTACCAGCACCGCCACTTGCCTGCCGCCCATCACCGCTACAAATGCGGCACGCAGGGCAACTTCTGTTTTACCGAAGCCCACATCACCGCATACCAGTCTATCCATGGGGCGGCCTGATTGCATGTCTTTGATGACGTTTTCAATCGCTTCCAACTGGTCAGGCGTTTCTTCAAACGGAAAGCCTTCACAGAACGCTTCGTAATCATGCAAGCTCAAGGTAAAGGCATGACCGCGCCGCGCTGCGCGTTGCGCGTAAAGATTGAGCAGTTCTGCCGCAGTATCGCGAATCTGTTTGAGTGCTTTTTTCTTGGCTTTCTCCCAGTTGCCGCTACCTAGTCGATGCAGGGGCGCAGACTCTGGTGGGCCACCGGAGTAGCGTGAAATCAGAAATAGCTGAGATACGGGCACATAGAGTTTGTCGTCGCCGAAGTATTCCAGCAGTAAAAACTCGGTTTCACCTTCGCCAAAATCCAGGTTGATTAAGCCCTTGTAACGGCCGACACCGTGTTGTTCATGTACCACGGGGTCGTTAATGCGTAGCTCGGATAAATCTTTGAGCATGCCTTCAGTACTGCGTGCTTTTTCTTTTTCGCGCCGACGCTGTTGGCGCACGGTGGCGGCATAGAGTTCGGCTTCGGTAATGATGGCGATGGCGGGAGTGCTGTCAGTCAGCGCAACGCCTGTATGTAGCGAACTCACGCCTAACATGACATGCGCGTTGCTCGCCAGAAATGCTGCCCAGGTTTCGCAAGTGCTGACATTAAGCCCATGTTCAGCGAAAAGCTGTGTCATGGTTTCACGGCGACCTAAGCTTTCTGCCACAATTAAAATGCGCCCTTTAAACTGGCTGATAAAGTCTGTCAGTTTGTATAAGGGTTTTTCTGCACGGCGTTCAATATCCAGCGCGGGCAGGTTGTTTGCACTTTTACTTATAGTCAATGTAACTCTGGCAAAGGCATGTGTAGCGCTAAAAAAATCTTCAGTTTTAATCAGTAATTTTTCGGGGACTAGTAATGGGCGTTCGGCATCATGCGCCAGTGTGCGGTAGCGTGATTGCGCTTCGCGCCAAAACTGTTGCGCGCTTTGGTCTAAATCACCATGCAGGCAAAGCAGGCTGTTGGCTGGCAGGTAATCGAGCAGGGTGGCTGTTTGTTCAAAAAATAGCGGTAAATACCATTCAATACCGCCAGAGGCGACACCCTTGCTGACATCTTTATAAATTTTTGCCCGTTGCGGGTCGCCCTCAAATGCTTCGCGGAATTGGCTGCGAAACAGGGTAATGCCCGCTTCATCTAATGGAAATTCGCGCGCAGGCAATAACCGGATTTCTGGCACTGGATACAGGCTGCGCTGTGTATCTACATCAAAAGTGCGGATGGTTTCAATTTCATCATCAAATAAATCGAGGCGGTAGGGCAGTGCAGAGCCCATGGGGAACAAATCAACCAAGCCGCCGCGCACGCTGAATTCACCATGACTGATGACTTGCGTCACATGATGGTAGCCCGCTTCTGCACATTGGCGTCGCAGCGCTTCAAGGTCTAGTTTTTGCCCTTTTTTGAGCATAAAAGTATTGGCATTCAAATAAGCCTTCGGGCTTAATCGAATCAGTGCCGTTGCTAACGGCACAATCACTACATCACAGGCGTTTTGAGCAATATGGTAAAGCGTAGTGAGGCGTTCTGAAATTAAGTCAGGGTGCGGCGAAAACTGGTCGTAAGGCAGCGTTTCCCAGTCTGGCAATAAATGTACGCTCAAACTCGGTGCAAAGTAGGGGATTTCTTCCAGCAGGCGCTGTGCATCAAAAGCATTGGCGCTGATGATGACAAGCGGTTGGCTGGGTTTGTTGGCTTTAAGTTTTAGTGCCAAATTTGCCAATGAAAGCGCATCTTCACCACTAGTAGCAAGTGTGATGCGACTGGCTAGACCAAGGCTTGGAATTGGCAGGGTTGTCTGCGTCATGTGTGTGGGTTATTGCCAATGTGTAAGGGCAATATTATAACGGTTGCGGCGCACCTACCGTTATATATTCCGGGATATTTTAAGCCGTTGCACCGTTACCAAGGCGCGGTATGTGAGCAGTTATCTAGAATACTCAATTGCAACATCAGCAAGTTCACTTGCCGCTTTTAATCTGGCTTCATTAAAGGCTGTGGCAACGCCAGATACACTGCCATTTTGTAATTGTTGACTCATTTCTTTGGTGTCAATAACGCCTAGTGGGTCAACCACACCCATTGCGCCTTCTACACCTTTGTCAATCACAGCTGATCCCAGATTTTTTAGCTTGTCGGTATTTGCATTTTCACTATTAATAATTCGGCCACTTAAATCAATAGCTTCTCCTGCAAATGATGCGCTAGAGGTTAAAAAGCCTGCAATGACAGCACCTTTTTTCCCTAATTTATGTGCAGCAATTTCAAGTACTTTTGCCACATCACTTTTAGCTAATTGGTCTGCATCGAAAGGTAAATGTGGAATGATTTCGTGATGTACATTACGTAAGTGATTCATGGCTGAGGCATAGTTTTCCTTAACGCCATCAGCTAGCTTTCCACCTTCAGCTTTTGCCACTTCAATCGTCCATTGCACAGCATTTTTTCTGGCACTATCTAAATCCTTGTTACCTAGGTATCTTGCATCCGGCACAAGTGCATCTGGTGAGTTGATGTGCATCGTGAGGGATTTGCCTTCAAGTAGCGCGGCCCCTTTGGTGTTTATTTCCTGTTGGATTTTATCGTTATTGCCTAAGTAAGTCGAATGTGGTTTGGCTAATACATGAGGTGTGTTGTATTGGGGTGTTGTTTCTGCCATGTTCATCTCCAATTAGGATTTAGCTTACGTAATATTTAGCTTGCAGTATAACGCTAAACATTTATTATCAATAGGTTATTAGTGGTTAAGCCGTGCCACCCACAGTCAAGGCATCAATTTTTAATGTAGGCTGGCCAACACCTACCGGCACACTTTGGCCTTCTTTACCGCAAGTGCCTACACCGCTATCAAGCGCCATATCGTTGCCTATCATCGATACGCGTTTCAGCACATCTGGCCCGTTGCCAATCAGCGTGGCACCTTTGACTGGATAAGTGATTTTGCCGTCTTCGATCATGTAGGCTTCAGCTGCGCTGAATACAAATTTACCGCTGGTAATGTCAACTTGCCCGCCGCCAAAGTTGGCTGCGTACAAACCTTTTTTAACCGATTTAATGATTTCTTCCGGAGGCACCGTGCCATTGAGCATGTAGGTGTTGGTCATGCGCGGCATCGGAATGTGTGCGTAACTCTCGCGGCGCGCATTGCCTGTGATTGGCATGTTCATCAAACGTGCATTGAGGGTATCTTGGATATAGCCACGTAGAATACCGTCTTCGATCAGCACGGTTCTATTGGTGGGGTTACCTTCATCATCCACACTCAACGAGCCGCGGCGGTCGGCAATCGTGCCGTCATCCACAATAGTGATGCCTTTAGCCGCAACTTGTTGGCCTATCAT